>Ga0180433_10009670_pt1 | contig 11765 bp, 9 predicted proteins | sample SS_ome_8_FD_132980 | JGI IMG/M metagenome (GOLD analysis project Ga0180433, IMG submission 132980) | Hypersaline lake sediment archaeal communities from the Salton Sea, California, USA - SS_1_D_1 metaG | ecosystem: Environmental > Aquatic > Non-marine Saline and Alkaline > Hypersaline > Sediment... | reverse complement strand
TACACATTACGAATATTAGAACATAAAGGTAAAGTTGGAAAATTGAAATATTTCAATAAATTAAAATTAAATAATAAAGCGAAAGAGATTTATATGACATATTTACAATATAATTATTTCCGTTTTTATTCATATCTTTATTTTAATACAAAATTTAATTTAAATGCAAAGAATTTTGATTTTGAAATAAATAATTTATTAGAAAAAATGAATGAAGAATATGGTACATTTTGGAATTTCAAGTTTGATAAATTTTCAATAGATAAAAAGGATGTAAATAAAGTTATAGGAGAATTGAAAAGTTATTATTTGAATAAAGTTATGAAATTTTTATCGAATTTAGATGAAAATAAAAAATATCTGTTCCCAGTAATTAAAGGAACTAAGATCTCATATAAAACTATGTTGAGACAAGAAAAGAAATTATTGAATTTATATGATGATATTATAGGATTTCACGAAATTAATTTTATAGATCAAGAATATGACTTATTTTCTAAAAAAGAAATTTTAGAACAGATTGATTATCTATTAGACGTTTATATCTATTTGAGTAATAAAAATATTAATTTTAGTAATCTTGATTTTGATTTCGATATGGCAAATGAAACAAATTTAATTAAATTAGATTATCCTATTAAATATTTAGTAGATATGTATTATAATGATGCTTATGATAGTGATTGGTCTCAACCTGATTTACCTAAATTAATCGAATTTAAAAGTCTTCATTACAAAAACGTTCAAATAGAAGATATTGTTAATGAAGTAGAAACTTATCAAAAAATTGTTAAAGATATTTTAAATGGATTTTATCGAGGAACAGAACAAGATTATGGTGAAATTACTATTATGAAAAGAGGTGGAGATAAGAATATTTTATTTTTAAATGAAGATGGCTTTGGAAATAAAATTCATAAAAGAGATTATTACGGATCTTACCATTTATGGCTCACTATGCCATCGAAGAGTTTAAATTCATTTGCTGAAGAACACGCAGAATTAGCAAAATTATTACAATGGTGTGAACCTTTATTCTTTGTTTTCAATATAAATAATATTTATGATGGAGTAGGTTCATATAGATTTTTATTGAATAGATGGGGTGGATATGGAACAAGTAATCCAAATTTGTTAAAAGATAAGAAAGATAAATTTGAAGTATTAAATTATTATGATGGACGTAATGAAACAACTTTAATGAATGATTTACTTAATAGTAATGAAATTAGTTATTTTAAAAATACTCAAATTTTTGATTATAAAGGTAAAAAAATAAAAAGACGCATAGGTCTTCCTGATAGAGGAACATCTGTAAAGCAATTTGATTGGAAAGTTAATAATAAAAAATATAAAACTTATATAGATGTTTTATGGGAAAAGAAAAATTATAAAGGTAATATTGAAGTAGGTGCTGATGTAAGAACAGGGGATGATTGTCAAGCATTATGCTGGGAAAATAATTTTGAGAAGAGATTAAAGAAAGGATGGAAAAAAGTTATTATAAGAAAACGTGATACAAAGTTTTATCAATATTATTATAATAGAGGATCTAATAAATTAGTAGGTGAAAGACCTGTTGAAAAAAGTTCGGGTAATGGAAGAACTGGATTTGAATTTCGTGTATTTGATAATGTTGATACTCCATTTATGTATGATGTTATGTTCTTTGCTGTCCTTTTATATATGGCTATTTTAGAAAGGAAAAAGAAAAAAGATATTGAATTAGCAATTGATTCGAAAGATTGGAATGAAACAATCGCTGGATGTATTATGTCAGGTGCTAATGGATTTAAATTGAAAAAGAATTATTGTAAAAAAATGTGCGAATTATGTGGAGTTAAAGTGAAATATAGTTCTAAAATAATTGATTTATTTCAATATTTAATGGATGAATTACATAAAAAACATAAAAATAAAAGTTTATTCAAAAAAATGGTTAAGAATTATAATTTGAATGTTATTGTTCCAAATATAAATATGATATATTTACAACAGAATAAACAAAGAGTAAGAAATGAATATTTATTATAAAAAAAAAGAAAAAAATTCTAAATTCTATAAAAATTAGATTTCTACAAAATAAATTTTCTGTAAGTTAATGAATAACGCGTTCCTTTCGCATTACATCTTTCAATCTCATGACCGAAATATTTTTGGCTCGATCCCGACATAATGAAAAGAGAACCAGTTTCTAATTTCATTTTGAATTTAATAGGATTATCTCTATCAGTTTTAATTGATTTCAAATTATTTTCATCATATTTTATCTTTTTGAATTTTATTTCACGCTCAGAACCAACAGATAAACCAACAATAACTGGATATTCACCAAATGATTGAATTGAGTCTCGATGGAAATGAATATAATCATCTCCATTTATATATTTATTTATTAAACAACTATTGAAATTAATCTTTAATAAACCTAAATCGATCAATTTCTCTTGAATTTTATTTTGTATCTCATTTAACACTTCATCATATGAAAAACTTTCCCAACGTGGATATCTATGTTTCCATGTAGGACAAAAATACTTATTATCCTCTTGATACCACTTTTGAAACCTATTAGCCTTATTCTTAAAATTTATACAAGGACGAAAATCATCCATTCCTTCCAAATATTCAAATAATTCTTTCTGTTCACCTTTATCCAAAAAGTTTTTAATATAAAAAAATTGACTTGGTAAGTCTTTTTTATGAGTAAAAGAGTATTTAATCATATGTATATACCTATCGTTCTACTTCTAAATATAAAAAATTAAAAAAATTGATAAAAAAAAATTTGAGTAGATTTATTATAGATTAATAAACAAACAAACACTAATCCACATTTTATCTGTTTACATTTATTTACAAAAGATGAACCTGACAAAACTTTCCAAAGGACCACCTAAACGTTTAGTACCTGGTGATCCAAGGAACTTTGCTAAGAGGCGTTTTCAAAAGAAAATAAAACTTCCTGGGGAAGCGCCTCGTTGGATTATCGCTCGTGAGCAAGGTATTATTGAAGATTTTATTCTTTCTATGAAAGATGGAAAAAAAGAGTTTTATGGAATTCATTCTGTTAAACCAAAAGAAAGCAACTTTTTCACAAAAAGATTTTTGAGATTGTGAGGATTTGTTGCTTATCTAAATTTTATAAAAAAAATGATTTTAATTTCTTTAAAGATTATTAAATTTATTATTATTATGGCATTTAATAATACTATTAATACTTTTAAGATCAACCATCCAGAATGGATAATTGAAGATCGTATCGGTGATGAAGGGAAAGATGGATTAGCATATATTGTAAAACATAAAACAAAGCCTGGTTTAGACGCTGTTGTTAAATTTTTTAAGAATAAGAAGAGTTTAAGTATGATTAAACGCGAATTTGATTTTCTTGAAAAATGTTCTAATATTGGAATTTCACCTAAACTTTATCAAGATAATGTTAATGGTAAACGATACTTTATTATGGATCGATTAGAAGCGACTTTAAGGGAATATATTAATGAAATGAGATGGTTAGGATTACAAGATATTAAGCAAATAATTTCACTTTATACTGAATTAGGTGAAATGGGAATTTGGCATAATGATAGTAATATTTTGAGAAATATTATGATAAAAGGTGAACGTTTCTATTTAATCGATTTTGGTATGGCAAAGAAAATTAATTCAAAAGATAAAAAAAATTATGGTCCAAATCCTAATTTTATGCTATTACCAAAATTATTTAAATTTATTAAAAATGTGAATGTTAAGGGATATTTGAGAAAAATTATTGATGATTATGAGTTTAAATATAATGTTTGTATTGATTTCCAAAATAAAATGGAAAAGATGCGTCAATTGAGATTACAGATGTTATTGGATAGAAATAAAAAGAAGTAAATTTTGTTTATTTTTTTGTAATATTTCTTTTTTCCAATTTTTTATAAAAAATATATGTTATATTAATGCCTTGTGAAACACACGGAAAGAATTGTAATGGAGAATGTATTGATCCAAATATTGACAACGGTATGATGACTAAAATCTGGGGACCGCCTGGATGGTTATTTTTACATTGTGTAACTTTTGGTTATCCATTTATGATTAATTTAAATAAACCAGAACACGTAATTAGAATGAATAAAACAAGAGATTTTTTTAGAAATATTGGTTACGTCTTACCTTGTAAATATTGTAGGAATTCATATAATGATTTTATGAAAGAAATTCCTGTTGAAAGATTTTTGAATAGTAGAAAAGAATTGACTTATTGGTTATATTTAATGCATAATAAAGTTAATAATAAACTTGGTGTCCCTGATTGTAATGTGCCATCTTTTGAAGAGGTTCAACAAAGATATGAAGCGTATCGTGCTAAATGTAGTAAAACTACAAAAGAAGAAAGAGAAGAGAATAAATCAAAAGGTTGTGTTAAACCTGCCGACGGTACTACTAAACGATGCTTTTTACAAGTTGTTAATTGTAAAAATGGTGATATAACAAGACGTGATAATGCTGTTTATTACACTAAAAACAATATGGATTACATTTTAATTAAAAAAGAACATTTACTTTTATTAGGTTTCTTCGTTATACTTGTTATTTTAGGTATTATTTATAGAGACGAAATAACTAAATACGTTAAAGGTATGCTTGGAAAAAAAGGTGTTTTGAGGAAATATTATAACTTAAAAAAGATAAAGCATTTATAATATGTAAATGAATAATTGTTCTATTGAAAAAAATATTAGTGACAACGTTTATGAATTATTACATTTTATTATAGAAACTATCAACCAATCTGTTTCATTATACTTTTTAGTTTTTTTTAATCTTTTTTACAAATCTATTTCTGTTATTGAAACTTCAGTTCAAGGTTATTTTCGTATTTTTGAAAATATTTTCATTGCTTGTATCCAAACTCCACAAATTTATTTTATGACAATAATGGTATTTATGGTATTACTCACATTCTATTTAGTTTTTAGTAAAATATGTTCTATTACAATCAAAGTTTAATTTTTTTTATAAATATTTTTTTATTTGTTCTTTAATAAAAAAATGTATTAAATATATAATGAAAGGATATATGAAAATTATTGGTTTATTAATTTTAGTCGCTTTATTAGTTGTTGTTTCCCAAATTCAACGTATTGAAGAAAGTTTTACAACAAATATTATTCAAGAAGGTGAAGAATTACATCAATTAAATGAAGAAATTTTGAATATGTCACCTGATGATATGGCAAGTAAATTGAATTTCTAATGAATTATCTTTATTCAACTGTAACAACCTTGGCTAAATTCTTTGGTTTATCTGGATTAATTCCTTTATTAATGGAAATTTTATAACATAAATGTTGTAAGAAAATTATAAAAATTATTTCCTGTAACTCTTTATTTTTTGGTAATATTATAGCCTCTGGAATGTTTAAATCAATCATTTCAGTTAAAACTAAAATATTAACATCTCTACTCTTTATCTCATTATATACATTCATCATCTTATCTCTATTTTCACAATCTATAATCAAAACTGTTGAAAAATCTTTATTTAAAAGTGCAAATGGACCGTGTTTAAGTGATGCTCCATTATATCCCTCCGCGTGAATGTAACATATCTCTTTTAGTTTCAATGAAAACTCTTTTCCAATATATTCCATCTTACCTTTCCCTAAAACAAATATATTATCCATAATCTCTTCACATTTAACTTTCGACAGATATTTATCAATATTATTATTTAATTCTCCTATTTGGAATATTATATCATTTATCTCTGACATAACTTGTGAATTCATCTCTTTTACATAATTTATCTGTTGATATAACCATAATGAAAATAATTTCATAACCATTAAACTATTTGTAAAAGATTTAGTTGAAGCGACAGCAATCTCTTTGCCAGCATTCAAGTATATGCCACAATCTACATTCTTCGCAATTGTACTATCTACTACATTTATAATACCCATTGTTAAATGACCTCTATTCTTAATTAAATCTATTTTTTGTATTAAATCCATAGTTTCACCTGATTGAGAACATAATACAAATAAACTCTTTCCATTCTTTGGAATATCCCAAGCACTTAATTCACCACCATCATAAACAAATGTATTCAAATTATTTTTTACACGTCTTATATATATAGCACCTATATGACAAGCATATAAACTCGTTCCACACGCCAAAAATACAACATTCTTTATCTCGTGTAAATGTGGCAATAAACTCTCTATTCCACCTAATTTTATACGATTATCTGCTATTCTACCTCCATTATTCAATGCTAATAAAAGTGTTTTAGATTGATCGTGGATTTCTTTTATTGTATAATGTTTATAATCTCCTAATACTATATCATCATTATTACATTTGAATTCCTTTCCCAGTATTTTCCTACAATTTATATCATTATCTTTTATAACAAGTAATTCATTATCCTTGATATTATAATATGTTTTAATCAAATCTAAAAAACCCCTATTCTCAGATGTAACCATTAAAAACTCTTCACTCATACCTATTAATAAAGGCGATCCATTCCTTATTATGTAAAATGTACCTTCTTCATCTGTTTTACTTATTATAAGTCCATATGTACCTTTCAATTGATTTATACTCAGTTCAATTGCTTTCTTTACACTATCACAACTTCTATAATTAAATTCAATTAAATTTATTATAACTTCTGTATCAGTTTGTGAATAGAATGTAAATCCATTTTCCATTAACATACTTTTTAACTCAGAGTAATTCTCTATAATACCATTATGCACACACATAAACAATTTATTATTTGAAATATGTGGATGAGCGTTCTCTGTTGATATTTTTCCGTGTGTAGCCCATCTACTATGCCCGAACGCTACATTACTTTTCACATCTTTATTTTTATTATAAAAAATTTCAAAAATATCTTCTTCATAATTTTTATTACAGATTTTTTCAACAAAATAGTCTATTCCATTATAATATGCTAAGCCGAAAGAATCGTAACCTCTATTTTGTAATTGTTCTAAACTTTTAAGAACGTAATAACCAGCATTCTTTTTATTCAACTTGTTTAACAATAAAGTTATACCACACATATAAATTTATTAATAAAAAAAATAGAAAACTAAAACATATTTCAAATAATTTTATTTCTTTTTTGTTTTTTTTTTGATTATTGTTTTTGATTATTGTTTTTGTTATTGTTTTAGTTTTTGTTTTTTGTTTTTCTTTTATAAAAGTTTATATATCCTCTTAACCTCTTCTCTCTGTTTCTTATAATCAACTATTGGTTCAGGATATTTCAGTTTTTTCAAATCATAATTTTTATATTTCTTATCCCATTTATGAATATCAGCATTAGGTACATCTTTCAACTCCTTCACCCATTTCTTTATATAACCACAATCTGGATCGAATTTATTACTTTGTAGCCAAGGATTGAATATTCTTTGTGAAAATGGGGCTGTATCAGTTCCCGTTCCAGCAGACCATTGCCAATTTCCATTATTAACTGCTGGATCATAATCTCTTAAATTCTGTGCGTAATACTTCTCTCCCCATTGCCAATTACACACTAAAATTCTTGTTAAGAAATTACTTGTTATAAGTCTTGATCTATTATGCATGTAACCAGTCTCATTCAATTCTCTCATACCAGCATCTACAATAGGAAATCCTGTTTTACCTTCACACCACGCTTTAAACCAACTTTTATTATTAATCCATTGGAATTTATCGAACTTACTCCTGAAATTATTTCCTAAGTTCTTTGGGAAATGGAATAAAATATTGAAATAGAAATCACGCCAAATGAGTTGATTGATTAGATTTTGCTTACTATCACTGTTTGTAATACTTTTTGTAATCTTCCAATAGACTTCTCTTATAGATACACAACCAAATTTAATATAAGGACTTAATTCAGTTGTTTCATATGTTAATTCATTTCTACATTCAGCATAATTATTAAAATCACTCATTTTGAATAATATCATCAAACCAGTATCTCTACCTCCTTCTCTTCTCACTTCTTCACGTTCTTTATAATACTTTTTCAAAAAAGTACTATCCAAACATTTACCTTTCAATTTCCCTAATCTCTTTGTTTCAACACTTTTCAATATTTTCGGTTTTGGAATATTATATTTTACTTCTTTCTTTTGAAATTGCCCGTAAACTTTGTAAGGAGTTCCTGATAATGTAAGCACTTCACCAGGTGGTATTAATAGATAATCGTGATACATATTACATTCTATTTCATTCTTTTCACAAAAATCTTTTATTTCATTATCTCTCTTTATAGCATATGGAGTATAATCCATATTGAAACTTATTGAATTAATCTTATGCTTTTTATGTAAATCAGTTAAAACTTTGATGTTTTCACCAAAGTAACAATGTAATTTACTTTTCACTTTCTTTATACTATCTGACAATTCACAAAGTGATTCACATAAGAATTGAATAGAAAAGTCTGATTTGAAATCATTTTTGACTAATTGCTCTGGTGTTCCTATGAAAATGGGGATTACATTTTTATATTTATTTAATGTTTCTTTCAAACCTACATTATCAATTAATCTATAATCTCTTCTAAAAATAAAAATGTTTATACTCATATATAAATATAAACGAAATTATATTTATATCTTTTCATCGAATAAAAAATCATTTTTTATTTTTCATTTAACTTCTTTAACTTTTTGATTTAAAACTTTTTTCTAAAAAGTTTTTTTTGATTTAAAACTTTTTTCTAAAAAGTTTTTTTTTTCTAAAAAGTTTTTTTTATTTTTTAACAAATTTTCCTTTATCATTTATTCTACCGACTTGTTTTGGTTCATCTTTCTTGACGGATTTTTCTGTGAATACTGCCATTGTATCCATATCGATATATACAGAGATTAATAATTTATCTTTCTTTGCTTTTTGTAATTGTTCTTTCATATCTTTCTTAGTTTTATTACTAAATTTCAAGAATTTCTTATCTTTCTTATCATAATAGAAAATCTCTTTTGTTTTTCTGTTAATAAATGCTTTTTTGTAAGTTACTGTTCTTTCACGTACATTATGAGATACGTTCCTACTTCTTCTTGCGTGATATGCTAATTCATCACTTCGAACACTATCACCAAAATCTAAACATTTATAATCACCTTCGATTTGATCTCTATTCAATTTACAATCAATCGCTGCTTCCTTCATAGCAAGTAGCACTTCATCAATTACTCTCTGTTTCTTTTTCGAACCATAATCTATATATTCATCAGTAGCCATTTCTTTTTTAGATCTTGATTTATTTGGTTTTGTATGTTCTGGAAATACTGTTAAATATCTATAAATCTCTACATTCCTTTCATTTTCTGGTAAATCGAAATGAGATTTCCTTCTTACAGCACGACCTATAACTTGATCTATTCTACTCTCATACCAATACGGATCCATAACGTGGACTTGTCTAATATTCTTCAAATCCAACCCCTCTGCACCTGCTGGTGTAGCCATAATAATTTTCATTCTTTTACCATATTTATTCTCAGGAGATGTGAAAGCATCTACAATCTTAGCCCTTTCTGCTTGATCTTCATTACCAGAGTAAATGCCATATTTTGGTTTATCATCATCTGTTCCATATTTTGAATAACCATTCGCTTCTAATACTTTCGCGAATACTCCAATACCTTCCATAGCCATAAAGTTAGAATAAACGAATACTAAACCTTTGGATGTTTTGATATTCTCTAACATCATAAGCATTTTAGGACTTAATGAATTTAATCCTTCTGGACCAGGGACTAAATATTTACTTCCTTGACTTGCTAATTCAGCCATCGCTTTCGCTTGTCTCAATCTATAATCTTTCGCTAATTCTTGATTACCTTCATCAATATCATTCTCTGCTTCCATATTCTTCGCTGTTTCTTTCTCTTCCTCTTCATTATTATTAGATCCTGCATTTCCTGTTTTAGATTTAAATATAGAGAATTTTCTATCTTTGTAAGGTCTTGGGATCTCTTTTGGGAAAACAAAGTTAGATGCTTGTCTTGTATAAACACGGAATGTACCTTTACCAGCGCTCCTTTGTCTTTTACCAGATGAAGAACCACCGGATTCACCTTTTTTCTCTTTCTCTCTTAGAATTTGATAAACAATTCTTTGATAATCACTCATAGGAACTCTAAGAATACCCTTATCAATTACATCTGGATAAGTCTCTTTACTTGCGAAATAATATGAAACCAATCCCATAATTCTCTTTTCTAAGATCTGTTTATCTCTTAATCTTTCACCTCTTTCATCTATAATTAAATATTCAGCATCGAAATCCTCTGGAACTTCTGGAAATAAAAGTAAATCTTCTTTTCCTTGATATTGAACTGTTACATCTTGTTCTCTACAAACATCTTTGATTTGATTAATAACATCATTGAAAGTTTTATCCCAACTATGAACTAATAAATGTAATTCAATAAATTTACCTGTTAAATTCAATTCTAAATAATCAACTTTCTCTATCTCTGCGATCGCTGTTTCTAATTTAGATAGATCAGGTGTTTGTCCGTATCTTGGTGCTATTCTTTCAATTTTGAAATTATGAATTTCTATTTTCCCTCTTAAAACATTCATTAAAAGTCCTAATTCATATTGATCTTTTTGAATTGGTGTTCCTGTTAATGCTATAATTCTCGAATTTTTTGCATTTAATAGAGCGTCATAAATAAATTTCCCATTTTTATTTGTACCTAATATACCACCTAACATTCTTGATACTAAATTGTGTGCTTCTTCTATAATAATAATTTTATTATCTAAATTACCTAATCTTTTAATTTGATCTGGTGTATTAGATGCGTTGTAACTAATAAAAGAGTAAGTTTTTTTGTATCTATTTGGAGATTGTTTAAATTCATCATCACCACAGAATAAAACACCTTTTCTTACAAAATTATCTTTTAAAGATGCTGGTAATAAGACTACAATATTCTGTTGTTCTTTAAATTGCTCTGCTATACCTATCGCAGTACAAGTTTTACCAGAACCTAAACTGTGATATAAAAGAATTCCTCTATATGGACTGACTGGTTGCATAAATTCTTTTAAAAACTTTTGATATTTCAATGGACTGAATTGACCACTTTTAATCTCTTCTGGTGTTTTACTTAATTTATATTTAGAGAAAGTAGATGAGACCCAACTTGGGAAATATAATTTATTTGGAAGAACCCAATATAAAGGTTCTCCATTACTTTTTTTATTAACTTTATTTTTAACGAATTCAATAACATTCTTATCTTCTTCTTTCTCTGTAACAACATTTACATTCTCTTCTTCATCTTCATTATCATCTTCACTGTCACTCTCAATACTTTCATCGTCACTCTCTATATTCTCTTCGTCACTCTCAACTTCTTCTTCATTTGAATTATTATTTACATTCTCTTCATTAGAATTCAATTCATCGGTTTTATTTTTATTGTCCGACATCCTATAAATATTATATATATTAAATATTTTTAAGTTTTTGTTAAAAATATTTAATTTTGTGTTAATAAAAAATAGAGAATATTTAGAATTTATGTCCTTCTTTGTTGCGATCTACTAAGTTTCGAATACATATTTGACACACTTCCTATTGAACCAATACTTGATACACTTCCTCTTAATCCACTACTTGATGAACTACTATTCATCTTGCCTTTTGCTTTTTGTAATACTTCGTTAATTTCTTTTATTATTTTTTCTATGGCTTTTGTCATTTTATAAACTTTTGCTTCACTTCCTTT
>Ga0180433_10009669_pt1 | contig 11765 bp, 11 predicted proteins | sample SS_ome_8_FD_132980 | JGI IMG/M metagenome (GOLD analysis project Ga0180433, IMG submission 132980) | Hypersaline lake sediment archaeal communities from the Salton Sea, California, USA - SS_1_D_1 metaG | ecosystem: Environmental > Aquatic > Non-marine Saline and Alkaline > Hypersaline >... | reverse complement strand
GACCAGGAGCGGCCACAATGGACGTAAAGGCAAGGCGTTTAGCCGCGTCTTTCTGCATACTGTCCAACAAGAGGTGACTGGGCTGTCCGTCGTGGTTCCAGATTTCTCGCAGGCGATAGACGGAAGCATCGACAAGTCGCCCCGCTTTGTGACACACTTGACAGTCGCTGCGAAGCTCGTCAAAGTTCTGACAGCTTTCACAGTCGATCCTTTTGTGTGACCCTTCTGGACGAAGGCTCGCATACGGACGTTCATGATTCGGGTGGTAGGGTCCGCTGTCGACCACACCGACAAGGTTATACGGCGCCTTTTCCAGCTCCAAATCAATGGACGTCAAGAGTTGAAGGGCTTGCTCAATGGTGACCACAACATTCGGAAAGATCAGATGGAACCCCGAAGCCACTTTGATTTCCTTGGTGCCCAGCTCGTTCCCGTCTTCACCTTTGGCAGCGACACGCTTGGGCTTCGGCGTGCACTCCAACAACGCCATGTCCAATTTGCTCTCTGAAAAATAGCGTCGCAACACGCCCTGCACCGCTTGAAAGGCCGGCCTCAAGCTCTCAAACGGTCTTGGCTTGGTGTCGCGGATATCCAGTTCGACAAAAAAACGAATGCCTTCCGCCTCGTACGCCCACGTGTTCCAAAACATGGCGTTCTTATTTCGCGGGTCTTTCAAGTCTTCCCCCATGATTTTGTACACTGTTTCCCACTGGTTCAAGGGAAACTGCACGGACCCACCGATCCAGTCGGTCATCCGCAAGACGGGCTTGGGCACGTCCTCTTGTCCGCGTTTGCGTTTGCGTGTCGCCTGTCCAGGCTGAATCCAGTACCCATGCTGTTGCAGAAAGCGAAACAAGCGGGTTCGGTTCCTCTTCTTGTACACCACCGGGGGCAGCTCGTGCCAGTAGTTCGTGGCCCACACTTCGACCGGGGAACGGATTCCTTGCGTGCGCCGAAACCCCCGCGGCTTCACGGGACCGGTAGGCGTCGATTCCACACGTGCATGTCGTGTGGTCACCGGCTCGCCCATCCCACTTGACCGCCCCTCGGTTTCTTTTGAACTTCCCCAGAAATCTTTTCGGGGCGTCTGAAACGCTGCTTACAAATAGATGAAAGAAGTCTTACCTAAGCTTAAAAAGGGGAAAAATGTCCGCAATTTATCGATGCCGTCACGGCAACTGGTGGACAGTCTCGCGACGGCGCGGCCGGGGTCGGATGGCGAGACCCGCCGTGTCTTCGTCAGACACATTCATGCGGCGGTTGGCACGCTCCCGTGTGCACACCAAGCCGATTAAATGCATGGGGACGTACATAGAGCGTGTGGAGGACACAAAGGAAGAATGCTGCATTTGCAGGGAAAGCTTGGCGGAAGGTGTGGTGGTGAAGCCCCGCACATGTACCCACATGTTTCATCAACCTTGTCTGCAACGCTGGTTTGAGTCGAGCCCATGGTGTCCAGTGTGTCGTACGTTCTTGCTCACCATCCTCGGCACCCAGCCGGTGAATGGCACTGAGTTTGACCTGTCAATCTCCGAGGTGCCACTGCCCGGTTGGCCCAACACCTCCACCCTCGTATTGAAGTTTGTGTTGGAGTCGGGCGTGCAAACCCACGAACATCCCCATCCTGGATCGGCCTTTGATGGAATGGAACTAGAAGCCTTTTTGCCGTGGAACGAGGAAGGGTGTGCGGTCCTCGGGCTCCTGCAAAAAGCGTGGGAACGACGGTTGCTCTTTCGCGTTGAAAACGATCGGGCGGTTCCCAATGGCTTTGTGCTTCCCACCCAACGCGAAGTCGTCGCTCAGGAGGGATACCTGTTGGGACTTCGGGAGACCCTCCACGAAGTCGGCGTCGTTTGACGAGGCGTCAAGAGATGTCGTGCCTTCGAAGGACCCGTTCAATCCGCCGGATGTCGCGCTGGTTTTGCATGATTTCGGTGTTCGCGTGGTTGGTCTTGAAGAACCAACAGAAAAATTCCCGCAGAATAAACACGGCCAGAATCACGACGAGGACGATCACGACGTCTTGAATAAGAGATCCTTTGGGGCGGTGTGGACACTCGTGCGCTTCGACTTCCGTTCGCTTCGTCGAGGCATGGGACGAGCGTGAGGAGGAGGGTTTGTCCATTTTTTCTTCCCTGATGTACACACGCTGTGTCTGATGCCCGTCTGCAAACTCACTCTTTCTTTCTTGGCTTCTCAAAAAGTCAGCCATGCCACGGCGTCGGAACACGCGGGCCTCCGTCATCCGCAAATGCTTGAAAATGGTCCGGGATCTCAACACACCTCCCAGTGCAATTCTGCCAAACGGACAGACAGCAGCCGAATTCGCGCATTGGTACGTTCTGCGTGAGGCAGCCAAGCGGCGTGCCGACAAAAGAAACCGGCGTGAGAAAAAACGCCAGAAACGACCCCCGGCGAAGACTAAAGCTCCAGCCAAGAAGAACCAGAAGAAGAAAAAGAACTCGAAAAAATGACGAGCAAAGGCGGAGGCAAAAGGAAAAAAATGCTTTCACGAGCCGACGTGGAAATCTACAGAACCCAACGGGACGTGCTCTTGCAAAAAATCAAGTTTACCGCCTTGGACATTGAACAAGCCTTTGGACGGATTCTTCACCTTGTGTTGAAAACTCGGAAGGAAGACTTGGAAAAACAACCGGTTGGGAAACAAATCATGATTCTGCACAATGTGCTGCACGACCTGCGTGACGACAAAGACATGCTCCAAGGCTTTGAACAGCGCATGTGGGATCAGCATCACCATGTTCGGTACTGGGCGGCTGACTGTGTCATGGCGTGGCAAAACCTTTTTCACGGGCGTCACGATGTGCAGTCTGTGTACTCGTTTGATACGTTCTGGCGCTATGTCTACTTTGAAATGCTTCAAACAATCTATGTCCACCCACGGATGTACACCACCGTCAAGCAATACGACCTTGCCCACAGTATCACCTTGATCGAAGAGATGCTGGAAAAGCGCGTAATTGTGGGCTTGATTGAAACCGACGAAAAGCAGATCTCATCGTCGGCCGGCTCACTGACGCGAGAAACCCTGCGACGACATAACGACTCCTCCAAGTCCATAAGTTCCCGCACGCCCCGACGGGCAACGTCTCGGGCATCGATCCCCGCACCCCCGACGATGACGCATGTCGGGACGCGGAGCACCGTCGCGGCGTCCCATTTGAGCGTTCGGGTCCCATTCCGTGTTCCAAGAAAGAATACGTGAAACCAAAAAACATGAGCGAGTCTGGAGAGTCGGTGCGAAGCCGTGGATCCACCCGTGCCCCTTCCACCCGTGCCCCTTCCACCCGTGCCCCTCCGACCCGCGCCTCGACACGAGCCCCAACCCACGCGGCCCACCACCGTAAGTCGTTTCTCCCCTCGGCGGTTCACCATGCCGAACGCCGTGCAGAACGGTTTGACGCCGAAACACGTCCGTTTGAAGACCTTGAGGAGGAACCCACCAAACCCAAGAAGCGCACCAAAGGATGGAGTCGCGTTCGCAAGACGGTATTTTGGACGAGCTGTCTCCTTCTGGTGGTCTTGGTCATGTATTTGTCCTTGGTGTATGCCAACGACCGGAAAGCCCAACAGAAACGAGACCAGCGGTTCAACTTGAACAACTACACAAAGTACGCCATTTCGGTGAGTCAAGAGCTGCCCCACGGCCACATCGTGAAACCTGAAGAAAAGCGGAAAATTCCCAAGCGGATTCGAAGTGAATGGCCGAGGTTTCGCTACGATAGAGATCACCCCTATATGCCGGAAAGTGGGAGTGACGAAGCGCACGACGAGTAAAATTTCCGACTCTTTCCCCGAAATAAACCCACCATTTACCCCAGATTTGTTGCAGAGGAAATACGTATCTCCTTTTGATTCCCAGTCTGGCGCGCGTTTTGGTGGAGACAGAATGACACGGCCATGAGCAACATCTGCGACGACTGTAAGATCCCCAACACACTCGTGATTGACTACAAACAAGGGAGATGGGTCTGTACACGTTGTGGCTTGGTGGCGTTGACGCCAGTCTTCGATGACCGCTTTGGGGGGCGGGATCACCGCGAATTCCATGAGGAGTCCGCCCCAACCCCACGCAACCAACAAGCCGATCACGCGTTTATGCCTCCAGAGTACACGTTGGTATCCGCCGACACCTTGCAAAAGGGAACGACGGACTGCAAGCGGTACGCGCGCTACAAAGATGCCTTCAAGCAGTTGGCGATGTTTGGTAGCCGTCTTTCCCTCACCAAATACGCGTTGAACACGGCCAAACGGATGTTCAGCAAACTCCGTGCAAGCAGGCGCAACCTTGTTTCTGTGGAGGCGTGGCTGGCGGCGATTCTGTACCGCGCGAGCTTGATTTGGAAAGATTATCCTCACACGCTGCATTGGATCTGTCGCCTTATGCATCTGCACGGTCGAGACAATCTGCGAGAAGTGCGCCGTCGCGTTCGTACCTTTGACAAAGTGCTTCCCCCCAGTGCCTTCCCTGAATTTACCCTTGTGCCGGAGCAGCAGCAGGTGGAGGCCTTTGTCCGAGCGTTTGTCCGCAAGCTCCGCAAGCCCAAGTGGGAAAAAGCATGCCTGCAACAAGTGAACATGTACTTTACACACGTTCACCCGGCCCTCACGACAAACACACCCCAACTTCCAGAAGTGATCGCCGCCGCCACCCTGTTCCGCATGTACCGGGAAGCCCGACGTCGCTTCCCCGACGCCACACACGTGTACGACTACCACAAGCTGGCCATCCAGTTGCACATTCCCGAAGACACCGTGCGGGCGTGCGAAGCCAAAATGCCCATCATGGACCCGAAACAACGCGCTGCCAACCAACGCGTGTTACGTCAAGCGACGGCGAAGACGGAGTCGAAGAAGAAACGATGAAGATCGTTGATTGCTTCTTGTTTTCTCATGAACTGGACATGCTGGAACTGCGGCTTGAACTTCTCTCGCCCTTTGTAGATTTGTTTGTACTTGTCGAAAGTCCCGAAACCTTTTCCGGAATAGAAAAACCGCTCTATTTTGAACAGCATAAAGGGCGGTTTGCCAAGTGGCGAAACATCATGCGTGTCGTTGCGCCCCCGTTGGAGACGTCGGACCCGTGGGAGCGGGAAAAATTTCAACGCAATTGTTTGTTTGAGGCGACCCACAATATGCACGTTGGCCACCCCGACTGCGTCATTTTGCTTTCCGACGTGGATGAGTTCCCACACCCTCGTCTTTTCAAGTCCTTGCCTGCCTTGGTGAAGAAGTTTGGGTGTTTGACGCTCGACCAAGCCTTTTATTACTACAGCTTGGAGTGGAAGTGCACCTTCTCGTGGAAAGGGACCGTGGCCGTCCACGCCCGCGAATGGGGCAAACACACCCCCGAATGGTGGCGTCGCAGTCGCGAGGGGTTTGATTTTGTAACGCACGGGGGGTGGCACCTCAGCTACTTTGGCGGTGTGGCGGCGATTCAACAAAAAGTGAAGGGGTTTTCTCACCAGGAGTTCAACCAGCCGAACCTCACGTCGCCCGAGCATATTCGCATGTGTGTGCAGGAAGGACATGACATCTTTTTCCGAAACCCCGAAGAGGAGGGAGTCATCCTCACCTCACAAACTCCGATTCCTTCTCCGTTTATGTGCTTCGTTGAGGACCCGCGGTTCGCGAGGCTCCTCCTCGGTCCGCGCGACTCACAAAAACCAGCAGAAATATCGCAAACACCACGCCATAAGGCAGATAGCGCACGAGCGCCTGCAAAAGTTCTAGAAGCTGAGCCGACGGCATAACCCGCGTTGTGGTCACGCTCGCTGCGGAGGTGCCTGTCACAGGCTGGACCTGCAAGTTGGGGTTGTGCGCCCGCAGGTGTTGCCCACAGCTGCACCGTTCGGCTCCCCACCGGTACACCCCGGAAAACCGCAAGACGGCATAGACCGTCACCATGAATAAACAGAGGAGCACAAGAAACTCGACAAAGTCTTCGTCGTCGCTCTCTTCACGCACTGTGCGAGGTGGCGGGGGTTGTTCCCTAGGCACACATGGACCGCATTGGCATGGGCATGGGCACGAGCAACGACACGACGAGGTCATGTCGGTGCCGACGTCGCGACTCATGGTTTTTCTGTGTTTCCGGCGGTTTATTTGGGCGGCGCGCCTCTGCAATCCAAACAAGAAACGCACCATGGATCGCGTGTTGGTCCTGGTGTTTTCGAAAGACCGTCCCTTGCAACTGCACGGATGCCTCACCAGTCTGTTCCATCACCTTCGGCATCCCCCAGAGCAAACTGTTCATGTTTCGGTCCTCACCCGTGGATGTTCAAAGGAATACGTCCAAGTTCGGAAGGCGTTTGGAACGGTGACCTTTGTTGAAGAACACGACTTCCACAAGGACGTGCGTCGCCTGCTCAGCAACCCTTTCTATCACTTTGTGAGTTTCGTGGTGGACGACACCGTCTTTGTGCGCCCGTTTGACTTGGGGGAGATTACGCGTGCCCTGCACCAGTACAAGAAGGCCCTCGGGTTCTCCTTGCGGTTGGGAAGCAACACGACCTTCTGTTACATGTTGCAACAACACCACCGATGCCATCTCTTGACCGAAAGTGACACGGAAAGTGACACAGTACGTCGGTGGGACTGGACCAAGTCGACCGGGGACTTCGCCTACCCCGTCGAGCTGTCGTCCTCCGTGTACCGCTGGTCGGACGTCCACCTGCTCTTGTCCAGAATCTCCGCCTTTGTGAACCCGTCCACCCTCGAATCGGCACTGGATGCCTTTATCCAACGCGCGCAGCACCCCAAGGTTGAATTGTTGTCCTTTCCGACGAGCGTGGCCTTTTCTATTCCCATGAACCTCACCCAAACGTCGTGGCAGAACCGGCACAGCGGTCTTCCGGCCTATTCCATGCGCGCACTCTTGAAACGCTTTCAGAACGGGCAGCGCATGGATGTCAAACAACTCTACGGCTACATCCCAGAAAGCTGTCACGAAGTTGTGCCGTTTGGGTTTATTTAAATCGACCACCCTTTTGGCAAAGGTTGTGGAAACAAATCCTCCACTTGATCTCCATTCACGATAAATTTGTTGATTTCGTATTTGTTGTTGCTGCTGATGACGACTCCGTATTTGTAGAGATGTTGATAGAGCTCCACTTTGTTCATCTGTAGATGTTTCCTCCCGAAGAACAAAGGAATGGTCTCCAGCATCTCCTCTTTTGTGTCTTCCAGTGCCCAGAGCCTTTCAATCACATCTCGTACAGCGCGGTCGAGTGTGGAATGGACCCCCATGATCCACGTTTCTTCAAAGTGCATGTCCGTGCGGACAACAAAAACTGCGTTCGATTCCATTTTTTCATGAGGGGAGGAGCAACCATGAAAATTATGAACGCATTATTTTATTTCAGATAGTGGTGGGCCAAAAAGCTGAGGGCGCCAAAGACCAAAGCGCTGATGCCAAAGCCGAAGACCCACCAGTCCGACATGGTGTCGACAAATTGGTCCAAGATGCAGACGGTGCCCACCACAATCAGCCACACAGCCAATAAAATTGCGACGATGGCGATGCCGCGCATGTTTCCACGCGATTTTATTTTTCGATCCCAAAGAAAAATGGCAGAGTCAAATTTGCAAGATAGTGTGGAACAACTGCGAGACCTCGTGCAGCGGCAGGTCGATGAAGCCAAGCGGGCCGAAGCGGCCGAAGAGAAGCAACGGATTCGCATTTTGCGTCCGGGGGCCTCGGCCCCTGTGGCCGGAAGACGTGTTGGCCCAGTGGTCGTCGTGGAAGAGAAAAAAGCCCCGGTCGTCATTGTCCCACGCGCTCCTCCCACACCGCCGGCGTCGGCAAGGCGCACGGTCTCGTCCCCGGGTCCGCGCGCCCCGGCCCCTGTGGTTATCGAGGAAGCACGCGGTGGGCGCCGCATTGCGCGGACGGTGTTGGAGTGTCCCGAAGGGTACTACTTGGTCCGAAGCCAACCGCACTGTCGGCCGTATGCCCGAAAGCAACCCCGAAGGCAACCCCGAAGGCAACAACCCCGAAGACAACCCAGGCGAGCGGCCACCAAACCGAAACCGCGACGTCGGAGCAGTTCACGAAGCCGCCGCCGCCGGCGGTCCCCCTCCCCCAGCTCCTCGTCAACCTCTCCCTCCCCATCGCCGAGTCCCCGGCCACGACGCCGGAGGCCGGTCGTGCGGCCCCGGGTGAGTCGTGCTGTGGGTTCTCCCGTTCGTCCCCGCCGTCGTGCCTCGTCGTCGTCGTCGTACGTGCCGCGGACACAACCAACTTCCAGGGGAACTTCCCCCATGTCAGTTGCCTCCCGTGTGCCCACCGTGCCCTTGAGTGACGTCGAAGAAATCCAAGGCGAGATGCATACCTGTCGGTCCGACTTGCGCCAGTGCCGTGCCACCCTGCGCGAGAAAGACGAAGAAATCGAGCGGATCCAACAGCAGATGCGTCAAGTCCGGCGGGAGAAAGAAGACTGCCTGGACAACCTGGCGCGGGCGCAGAACCGCATCCGAGACTACGAAGAACGCATGCAACGCCTCCGGGACGAGGCCAAAGAGATGGTGGCCGCCCGCGACGAATGCGAACGCCGGCTGAAGGCCCTCGACAAGCCTCAAGTGGCCCAACGAATTGTCGTGGACAACAGCGAGAAAGTACAAGAGTTGCAAAACCAACTGCAGCTGTGCAAAACCCGAGCCAACAAGTTGCAAGAGGAACTCGACCGGCTCCACGAGGGGTCCTTGGACGGAGAAGAACTGGAACAGCTGCGGAACGAACGCGACGCCATCACCGAGGAGCTGCAGACCTGCAAACGGGACCTGACGGAGGCGCGGGCCGAACTCCGCCGGCATCGCGCTGTGGATGGCGCCAGCGAAGAAGATCACCAGCGAACCGTGCAGATGTTGGCCAACGCCCGCAAGACGGTGCAAGACGCCAGCAAAGCCCAACAGGCCTTGCGGGACGAGCTTAAGGATTTGCGTGCAGAAATCAGGAGCAAGGAGGGCCTCCTCCGGACCAAAGATGCAGCCCAGGACGCCATCCGAAAGGAATTCGAGGAGTTGAAGCGCCAGCACGACACCTTGGCGGACCGCTTGAAGGCCACCTACCAGAAAGAACTCGAAGAGGCCAAGGAAGAACACGAAGCCGTCAAACTCGACCTCGAGCACAAATTGGAGCGTATGCAGCGCATGTTCGAGGATCTCGAAGGCAAGCAAGCTCGCGAGGAGTCGATCAACGAGGACGAGAAGAAAAATTTGAAAGAGTGGGAAAGGCAGAATGAGCATTTGCGTGCCGAGTTGAAACGGCTGCAGGTCGAAAAGGCCAAGGAGGAAGCGCTCAAGTCTGAATGCCAGCACAATCTCGCAAGCCTGCAGCGGGACTTGGATGCCTGTCGGAAAGAACGAGAGGAAGAACGAAAGAAGCTGCAAAAGGAACGGGAGGAGATCGAGGCCCGCAAGAAGCAGTTGGAGAGGGAGGAAGTGCTACGTCACGAGTGGGAACTCGAAGCCGAACGAGACGAAAAGGAGTACAACGAGAGGTTGGACAAGCTCACCAAACGCGAGGCGAGCGTGTTGCGGCGGAAGGCCAGCCTGGAGGCTAAACGTGCCAAGCAGCTCGAGAAGGAGAAGAAGGAGGCGGAACAACAACCCGGATTGCTCCGACGGGCCGTAGGGGCCGTTGGAGGGTTCATCTACCGCAAAAAGGGTTCCAGTCGAAGGGGGTCCAGCAAGGGATCAAGCCGGTCCAGCAGCAGCGTGACCGAGACGGGGTCTCCTCCCTTGGCGGGCTCCCCGTTGGAAATGCAACTGGGCTCAGATGCCCGTCTTCGGGCCTTGTCGCGCCAGGCTTCCCCCGAACAGAAAAAGGAAGAACGGAAAGAACACAAGCAGGAGAAAAAGGAAGAAGTGCCTCCTCCGGTGCCTCCCCGACGATCTCCCGCCCGTCGAGGCACGCCGCCCTCCCAGAAAAAGAAGAAGCAACCAGTTCAGCCTGCACCCCCACCTTTGCCCCCCAGGCCTGCGGCTCAACCCGCGCTTCCCCAACGTCCCGATTTGACCCCAGAACAAGTCAAGATTCGTCAGGGGATCATTGACATGATGGGCTCCATTGTTGACCAACTGAACCGTCGCGGTCGAGGGTGGGGACCCGACAAGACAAACTGGGTTGCCGAGTATGAAAACTTGAAAACCGGGAAGCAAAAAATCAAAGATTCGTTGCCAGAAGGAGTACGGAAGGAGTTTGCGAGACAACTGCAACTCTACAGCGTCAATGTTCAACCCCAAATGACTCGTGGGAGAGATCTGCGCGGACGCACCCTACCAAGCCCAGAGACGTTGAAAAGGACAGATTTTGCGAACCTCAAGGCCTTGCGCATGGCCGCGTTGAAACACGGGGACGATTTGGAAGCCACGTTGGCGGAACATCCCGAATACAAAGCCACCTGGCGGAGATTCAAAGAGGACCCAGACGCGTTCTACCTCTACGCAAAACGTGGAGGCATGGGGACCAACCTCCTGCATTCGGACGATCGCAGGCTGAAGGGAGCAAAGAGAGCCACCCCGATGCTCCGCACGTGGTGGTCCAGATACAACAAAGCCGGCCGCCTCAAAAAACCTCGGAAGGGATCGGTGCGCTACGCCACCGTGAGGAAACCGAAGAGAGCTTCGGTGCGCAGGCCGACCTTGCGGCAAGGCCCCAAAGGAACCCCGCCACGTGAACTGACGGCCCAGGAGTACCAAGATTTGATCACCATCTTGAACGAGATGAAAACCAATCGAATTTCGCCAACATTGACGGAGAACTCACGATACCAAGCGGCATGGAAGCTGTACCTGAAGAACAAAAACATCACGCAGTTAGAGATGAAAAAGATGGTAGACGCCAAACAAGCAAACGAAAACTGGAGGAAGGCACTGATGGCGTATTTGCGTTCAGCATCCAGACTGTCGTAATAAAAAGACGTCTTTCATCGCTTCCCTTTGCACTGCAAAAATCCATCTGTGTTGTCTAGTTGTCAGATGGCGCTCAAGCGCACGCGCCGCGGGGCGGCGAACGGCGAGCCGGCGGCCAAACGGGCCAAACCAGAGGAGAAATCGACAGAATCCCCTGCGGAATCCCCTGCCGACAAATCATGGGAGAAGGAGCTTCGGGAACAACTGCAGTGTCTCATCTGTCATGAGGTCTTCACGGCACCCATTCGCCTGCGCTGTGGCCATTTGGTGTGCTTCGGGTGCTGGGTCAACTATTTCAAGAACGCCGTGGTGCTGCCGGCACGGCTACACAGCGAAAACGCCGCGGTTGTCATGACTGTCAAGATGGATTGCCCGCTGCACTGTGCGTCGTTTCGACCCTCCAGTTTCTGGTGGTGGGAAGCGTGCACGTTGTTTCACAGCCCCGACCAGATGACTATTATGTGCCTGAACAAATTGGGAAAAGAGGCGATGCATCCCGCCCGTTGTCCTGGATGCCAAGGCGATGGCAACTGGGCCAAGTATGACGACATGTATGACCATTTTAAGATCTGTCCCGCCTTTTCTCACGTCTTCTGTCCTCACTGTCGCGCTGTGGTGGATCTCACGCTGCCTGGCCCCGGACGGTTTGCTCGTGATTCCTTCATCCACGCCTTCCAGGCCCACATCAAACAAGCCTGCACTAAAGTGCACTGCCGGGGCTGCACCCACGTCGGGACGCTCCAACTCATTCGGAAGTGTGAGAAAATTCACGGACATCTTCGTGACCTGTTGAAGCACAGTCGGGCTTTACAGACGACCTTTCGGTCCAT
>Ga0180433_10009668_pt1 | contig 11765 bp, 15 predicted proteins | sample SS_ome_8_FD_132980 | JGI IMG/M metagenome (GOLD analysis project Ga0180433, IMG submission 132980) | Hypersaline lake sediment archaeal communities from the Salton Sea, California, USA - SS_1_D_1 metaG | ecosystem: Environmental > Aquatic > Non-marine Saline and Alkaline > Hypersaline >... | reverse complement strand
TTTAAAACACCTAACCTTTTCATCAACTATCGCCTGCATTTTTGTAAGATATCTCCATTTTTTTTAAATTCAATTTTTTTCAAAAGTAAAATCCATTAATTAAATAATGGGAATTTCTTTTTTCAGGTTTTATTGGTGCTTTTTTAGGAATAACCATAGGTTTTTTTTGGTAATTTATTTTTAGATTAGCTAATTCTTCATCTTTCAGTTTGGTGACTTTTTCATTAATAATAAAATTACGATTACTGATAACAACCGACATAAAATTAAAAATAAAATTTTTTTTTAAATAAAAAAAATTGAAATAATATTTTTTAATTTACTATAAGAAAAAAATGAAAAGAAAAACCTTTAATCAAAACGGTAATATTATTAGTGCTGGTGGCGTTCTTTTTTTAAAGGATTTAGATGGACACCGTGAAGTTTTAATCCAAAAAGAAAAATATTTATCTGATTTTGGCGGTAAAGTTGAAACTAGAGATGAAGATATTTATCACACTATTAGCAGAGAACTCTTAGAAGAAATTAATGGCGGGATTCTTAAAATAGATGATGAAGCAGAATATCTAGAACTGAATGAAGTTATAGATTTACTAAAAGAAAATACTATTAAAGAAATTTATGTTCCTAGATGTAAATATTTACTTTTAATAGTTGAATTACCCGATGAATATATTTTTGATTATGCCTTAATTGGAGAAAAAGAAGACCTTGATGAAATTCCAAGAGAAGTTGAATGGATATCTATTGATGATTTTTTTATGAGACGAAAAGAATTAAATCCTAGACTTTGGGGTAATGAAATAAAAAATGTTTTACAACCTACGGTTTTAGATAAAAACCCTTTTACTGCAAAAAATCGGTTTCAGAAGGTTCATAAATAGGTAAAAGATATTTCATGGATTTTATCTTCTTTTCTGGCGGTAAAAACATATTATTCCAAAGAATTGTCCCCATACTCTGATGACCAAATTCCGTCGGATGAAAACAATCAAATTCCGATAAATAACTTGAATTATAAATTTCAAAATGCTCCATAATGGGTTGTATCACTATTTTATTTCCATTTTTATTCTCAAAATTTTGTTGATTTTTGACCAACAAATATAGTTTTTTATTTATGTCTTGGTAAAGTTTTTTCACTATACCAAGATTACCATGAGTAAATTGTCTACCTAAGATACATGGGCATTCATTGATAACATAATGGATAATTTTACAATGTTCAGTTTGAAAATCAGCTGTTAAACCCACATCAAAAGTGGTTATAACATTGACAAAAGTATTAACTAAATTTTTTTGAATTTTATCAAATAAGTTTTCTAAGTTATTGGCATATGTGTTAATGGTATTTTGATAACCATTGATACAAAAATCACAAATATCATTAGCACCAATCATTATAGTTAAAACTTTCTTTTTATTTAGGCAGTTAAATTCTAACCATTCATCTAATAAATCTTTAAATTCTTTAAAGAGTTGATTACTTAGGGCACCTGAAACTGCAACATTACAATTTGGATGAGCTTCTGGGTCATTTTTCTTTGGTTTCTTGAAAACAGTATATTTTTTTAAACTATGTGTGATAAAAGTATTACCATAGGCCGCACAAGTTTTATTCCCACCAAATCTTTTAAATAAATTTGGTATTGTTAAATATCCTTCTTCTCCTCCTATATCAAAAGATCTCCCTCTATTCTCATATAATCCATTTTCAATTGAAAATCCTGCACTAACACTATCTCCTAATACTCCAACACATTCTATTTCTTTTGTAAAAAATTGAGGTGAGTTTTCATTTTGAAATCCACTGACTAGATGGTAAGCGAGAGGTAATAATAACACAGATACAAAATATTTTATCATAATTACCCTTACTCAAAAGTCTTTAAACCATAAATTAATTACGATGTTCATGATAATATATATTTTTTTTAAAAATGTATCTCATAATCTATGGTAATGAATATTTTTTTCCTCATGGCGATGGTTCTCAATATTCCAAAATATTCCATGGAGCAAAAACGCCATCATTTTGGCGGAAAATGCGTTGGGGCACGTCATTACCATAATGCGTCTTTAAAAATATTCCAAAATGGGAATAATTTTTTTTATGGTCAGTCTTTGGTACTGAAAAATTAGACCTCATGGGTCTAGAAATTTCATTTTTTAGAGAAGTTTGACCGCTATATCACTTTTTATGACGATACTTCGTCAAGAGAACCTACGTTCAGATGACGATTTATGGTCATAAAGCAACGTTTTTGGTAATGTCTACGAAAAAATATTTTTTTATAAAAAAATCTTTATTTTTTAAATAATAAAAATAGATAAGAAAATAATAACTTTCAAAAGAGGGTGAAATGAAAAAGCGGGTAAAAAAATACGAATGATTTTGGTTTATGGTATTTCATTACCATAAAAATGGTCAGTCTTTTTTCATATCGTGTTTTTTTCATTACCATGTCATAATGCGTTAAAAAAAATTTCGGCTCGTTTTGTTCAAAATTTTATTATCATAGCCGTAATAAAAAAAAATCATGTCGAATTCAAAAATGAAGAAAAAACCATTACGGTGTGGTAATGGATTACCATGAGAAAAAAATTTTTGAAAAGTTTTATGACGATAAAATGATAATTTCTATTAATAAAAAAAGTTGAAAAAAAAATTTTTTATGGTAATGGATTTTTGGGAAATGCTCCAAAAATCCTCCAAAATATTCCAGCCTTACCAAAAACAATACCATGACCATTTTTTTGAATGCCACACGTCCAAAAAACAATTACCATCACCGTCATCGCCAAACATCTCAAACTCTCTTTTTTAAAACCTTCATTACCATCAAACCATCATTTTCCAATTTCAAAAAAATCATGTCGTCTTTTTTATGGTATTAATTAAACCCGTTGATTACCATCTTTAAAAAAGAAGCTGACCTTTTTTTAAACATTATCCATCATCAACATTACCATCAATCTCCATGCACATTTCAACTTATTACCATCATTCATTTTTACAACTCATTTTTAATTTTTATCATATCTATATTTTATTTTAACAAAAAGTATAACTTAAAAAAATATTAAATTCTCAAAAAACGATGAATAAAAATGGGAGAAGCTGAAACTTTATGGTAATAATAATATCATAAAATATAATCGAAAAAAAGTGGGTTATGGTAATGATGGTCATAAAACGTTAGAAAAAAAGTAAAATGGCTCTCTATTTTTTCAGTGATTTTTTGAGAAGAGCACTCTGGTAATGATTTCGTAATCATTTTTTAAAATAAGCTTCACCCTCATAAAAATATGGTAATAAGGTATATGTTTACAGGAAAAATAGATATTTTATAGAATTTTTTATAAAATTTTATCTGTTAAGATTAACTAAAAGGTAAATTACCAAATTGACCGTTGATTTTTTCCAATTTTGCCATTTTTACTGAAAAAAAATTCTATGACTTTTTACCATTGCCCCATTTTTTTAGTATTACTTTTTCTGATATTTACTTTTTAATTTACTTTTAATTTATCTATATTTTATTGTATTTAACTACTATTAATAATTTTATATAATATATTAATAATAAAAGTAATTAATAAAAAATAAGTAAAAAATAGGAGTAGTAAAGTAAAAAAAGAGTAAAATAAATTTGACTGAAATTCAGTCGGGAAGGAAAAAAAAAAGTGAACTAACTCCGTGGATGAAATAAAAATTTTCAAAAATGAAAAAAAATTCAGTTTACAAGTCTGAGTGTCTACCGAAAATTTTTTCTCACCCCTGACTGAAATTTGACTGAAATTCGAAACTTTTTTATTTTCAGTAATTTTATTACCATCAAAAACAAAAAGATCGATCGCATGATTACCATGACCGTAATGAGGCTTTGTTGTAAAATCAAAAAAATGAAAAAAAATAAAAATCACAAATGAAGTTGTAAAAAGTGAAAAAATGGCTTTTACAACTTACCATGAGCATGGTAATGAAAGTTCAAAAACGAGCTTTTGCCGGCTTACCAGGGGAGAGTTTTTATCGTAATAGAGCCTCGCGTTAACGGTATAAAATGGTAATGACCCCCCTATTTTTGGCATTTTTTGAAGATTGACCTCCAGACCTCAAAAAGTGGTCTTCTAAAGCATTTCTGAAAATGAAGATTTGAACGCACTTAGGTGAAAGTTCTCTAAACTTTTACGCACTAAACCCCCAAAATAGCTCTAAATATCATGGGGCAACCTTAAGGTTGCCCGTTTTATTCCAAATATTCCAACCGAGTTCTCACAAAAAATACGCGCCTAAAGTTAGGGTATAAATTTTCAGTCAAAAATCAGCTTTTTTCACTTACAATAAAAATAGATACAATAAAAAATAATAAATAAAAAAATACAACTTTTAGTTGTATGTTTAAAAACCTTATTTGACTGAATATTTCAGTCAATTACGGTAAAATTGACTGAAATTTAAAAAAAAGATTATTATATATATCATCTATGGTGAACTTAGTTTGTTTGAGATGTGGAAAATTTTTTAAACATGGTGGTAGTTTTCGGAGGCATTTATCGTCTTTGGAACCTTGTCCGGCATATTTAAGTAACCAAACTTTGGAGGAGGTGGCAATATATTATGGGTTTTCTGAGGGTAAAAATATAGATAAGATAAATAAGATGGAGGTAGTTTTAGAGAAGAAAGAAAAGAAAGTGAATTTAAATCAAGATTTTTTAAAAAGTAATGGGGAATTGAATACGATTAAGGTTCAAGGTAAGGATAATAAAAATAAGAGTTATCAGTGTCCATATTGTTATCAATTTTACACGAGAAAGAATAATATGATAGTGCATATTAAGAAATATTGTAAATCAATACCTAATGAGACGGTAATTAATAAAGATGAGTTAGATAATATAAAGAAGAGTTTGGAGGAGATAAAATCTAAACCTAATGTGGTGAATTATAATAATAATTTGCAAATTAATAATATTCAATTGAACAAGTATGGAGATGAGAATCAGGTGAAGATTTCAGAGGAGGTTTTGAAAAAGGTTATTAGGAATCCAATGAAAGGGATACCAGATTTGATAGGGATGCATCATTTTAATCCGGAGTATCCAGAAAATCATAATGTAAGGTATTGTGGTAAGAAGTTTTATGTGGATGTTTATAATGGTAATTTTTGGGAAGCTAAAGATAAGGGGGAAGTGATACATAATATGATAGTTTCTAAAAAAGATATTGCGGATGATTATTTTGATGAATCAGTGGAACAAAATAAGATTGAAGAAAAAACCAAAGAAAAATATAATTCATTTTCAGAAAGAGTTGATAGATATGTTAATGCAATTTTAAACGAATTAAATTATGAAGGAGATTTGATAAAAGAGGATAGAGAAGTTTATAATCAACTTTGTAAGCAAGTGGAATTAATGATGATGAATGCACAAAGGATATTAAGTTTAAAGGATAAAAATGCACCGTCTCCTTTTGCGGAAATAAAAGATTTAAAAGAATGAGAATTTTAATTTTATGGATGTTTGTTATAATGATTTTGAAAATCCGGAAATAAAAGAAATAGGTTTTAATTTAGAAATATATGTTTTTTTATTAGGTTTTTCATTTTTAGTATTAAGGGTTTTATATCTTTATTTTATGAGTTTTGGAAAATATGAGTTTAAAACTATTAAATATGAAGATGGTTTAAAAAACTTAAAATTGCATTTTTCAACAGATTTAATAATAAATAAATTTTGTCAGTTTAATAATTTTGGTAAATTTTCAAGAATAAAAATAAGGGACGAGGTTTTAAAGATTTTAAATCAATTAAATGAAGGAGAAATTTTAATAAAACAAAGATTTTCAAAACCTAAAGATTTTTTTGAAATTTATAGTTTTTTAGTTTTGAAAGGTTTTTCATTTGAAATTAATATTTATAATTCAAGATATCACGAAGATTTTTTTAAAGTTTTAAATGTTTTTCAAAAAGGACCCCATCTTAACCTGAAAAATTTTCATTGGGAGATGACTTTTGATAATCCACAAAAAATCATTAAAACACCTTATTTTACCATAGAAACCTCTTTGCGTAATAAGATGCTTGAAAATAAAATAATCAACATTAAATATGATGTCAAAATAATCAGTAATCCATATGAAATTCCAGAAGAATATATTAATTATATGGTACAGTTAATTTAAAAAATTTTTGATAAAAAATATTATGGAATTCGTTAAAAAAATACATCAAGAAACTTACAATAATGTTATTGTAAGTTATACTAAATATTTATATCAAAGTTTCCTAAAAAGAATTGATAATGGTTCATCTATTGTAGATATTGGGATAGGAAATGGTGAAGCATTATTAACGTCTGAAAATATAAAATTAATAAAGGATAAAGATTTAATGATTTGTGGTTTTGATATCAACAAAGATTATTTAAAGAATTGTCAAAGATTAATTAAAGAGAATAAATTAGAAAAAAGAATATTTTGTTTCGAAAAAGATTTATCAAAAGAAAATTTTAATTTTGATAAAAAGGTTGATTATGTTTATTTTAGTAATAGTTATGCCGTTATTCCAGAAGTAACTAAATTATTAAAAAATATAGTTAAAATATTTCAACCGGATAAAATAGTTATTTCAATAACATTAAGTGATAATGAAGTTGATAAGTTTATTAAACCTTATGCTAAATATTTGATGTTAGGGGTTGATTTTGGAAGGGCGATAACTAGAGAAGAATTTATGGTAGAGATGAAAGATTATAGGTTAGTGAGAGAAGAACTAACTTATGAGAATGAAAGTTTATTGAGAACTTTTAAGATTTTTACTTTTTACTTTTTGACTTAGATTTTTTTTGATGGTTAATTTTTTCTTCTAAAACGAAGTTTTTTAATCCTTTTTTTAAGGTGTTAATATTTAAGTAATCTCTAGAATTAGCATCTGTTTCATTATTCTTTTGAATAGTTAATTTAAAAGGTTTTTCATTATTTTTTCTGTAAAACACAGTTAAAGTGAATTTATCGTTATTTTTAGAACCTTTTAAAATTAAAGTTTTATTTTTAGCATTTTCATTGATGATTTCCTTAAGTTTATTAAAAACCTTTTTATTTCCAATAGTTTCTTTTTCTAAAAAGTTATTTAAAGTAGAACCACCAGCCATTTTACCACAAGAATATCTAGAATCCCAAGCCACTAAAGATGGAGAAGGTTGATTATTTAAGGGAGTATTTTTAATACCCATTTCTGAAACTGAAGGTTGAGAATTGCAGGTCATTTTAGAACCACCAGAATGCCATCCAGCTTTAAAAATAGATTTACCATTTTGTTGATAACAAGGTGATAAAGGTTGGTCAAACATTTTAGCATATTCAAAGGCACCTCCTTTTTTTGATTTCTTATTCATAATTATTCTTATAAAAAAATTATTTTGGAAAACAATAAGTAAACATTTGACTATCTTCAGAATTAATATTGGTGTAAATGGGTTCTAATCCCTTATCATAAGCTTTATATTGTGGAACGACATTAAAATGAGGTTGGCCTATTCCTAAATAATACCCATTTCCGCCATTTCCACCTTTTTGAGTTAATCCACCGGGAAAAACTGGACGACAACAATCTAAATATCCTTGAATAACCGGTTGTCCCGCAATAGGAGGCTGAAGAACTGAATAAGAATATCCAGTTCCACCTTTTTTAGTTGATAAGTTAACTTGAACAATTTCAAAAATTTGAGGTTCATTAGTTAAGAAAAGATGTTGATTAAAAGAAGATTTACCTTTTTTAAAGTTTAAAACATATTCATTATCAGTAATTTTAGTTGTATTAATATCTGAATTTTCATATTTTTTTTGATTTTTAAAAGCATAAGTGATAAAATCTCCTTTACCGGAATGTTTATTAGAAGGTTTTAAAGTAAATTTAAAATTAGGAGTTAAAATATTTGATAATTTTGTTTTAAGGTTATTACTAGTGGGGGCATATTTAATACTATCTAAATAAGAGGTAATTAAGGTATCAGGGTTTTTGATAACATTTTTTTGAAAACCAGCTTTCATAAATTAAAAAATAATTTAATTTAAAAAAAAGTGGATAATAAAACCTAAAGATGGAAAAAAATGATAATCAAATATTAGGGATGTCATCCCAACAAATTCCAGATACTTTAGACCAAAATACTGCTCTTAATATTTTAGTGAACGCTGTTCATGTTGGTCAAAGTAGGGGAGCTTGGAAGTTAGAGGAGACAGAATTATTATTAAAGGCAATTCGTAGTTTTGTGAAAAAAGATAAAGAATAAATATATAGATGTTTTTAATTTTAGATATTGATAATACTTTGATTGATACATTGAGAAAGGAAAAATATTTTGAATTAAAAAATCAAGGGATAATTAAGAGACCACCAGACCATTTTGTTGATGGAATGGTGGTTTGGGAGAGAACAGGTTTAAAAAATTTTATAAATTTTTTAGACAAAAATGTAGAATATTTAGGAATATGGACTAATGGGAATAATTTTTGGATGAATTTTGTTATTTCTAAAATTTTATCCAAATATATTTCACCTAAAAGGTTTATTTTAAAATATTCCATTGATAAAAGTACTTCCCAATTACTTAATGAACAAGATGAAAATGGTAATCATTATCAAATAAAAGTTTTTATAAAAAATTTAGAAGATATTTTTAAAGTTAGTAAAAAATTTAATGAAACTAACACTTTATTATTAGATGATAACCTTTATAATTGTATTTGTAATAAACATAATTCTTTACCCATCAAAAAATTTAGTATTATTAATGGGGAAGATAAAGGTTTAGAAAAAGCAATGATAGTTATAAAAAATTTAAGGAGATGTAAAAACATTAATAGTTCATTAATAAAAGTTTATGAGGGGGTTAATTATGAAAAATTATTTTAAATTTTTGGCCGAAAGTTAGTAACTAAAACCTTTTCAAGATGAAAGTTTTTAGCATTTTCATATTCTTTTTCAATATCAATATATTTTGTATAATCATAATACAAATTAATTAATTTTGAAAAGGTTTCATTAAAATCTAATTTATCTTTTAATTCATAATGAGTAACATAACTTAAAAACCTTAAAAACCAATCATCACTCATTCTTTTCCTTGAACCTACTTGTGATAAATATAAAATATCAAATATATTAATAATATTACTGAAGATAATTTTACTTTTTATTTTATTTTGTTCTTCCATAATTTCAAAAAAATAAATTTCTTTGTTGATTTCATTTAATTCCTTTTCTTTCTTTTGTCTCAGAGAATAAAGTTCTTCCATTTTTTTATCTTATCTCACTGATAAAAAAAATCAATTTTTACAAAAAAATTGAAAAAAATAATTGATAAACATAATATCAAAAAATGGAACTTCAAAACATAATTGCAGAAAAAGAAGGAGACTTTGTCTCTTTTGGAAAGGTTTTAAGAACCGGTTGTTTATTAACCAATTTATCTAATAAAAAGACTTTATCATCAAGGGATATCCAATCAGCTGTTCAAATTCATTTTACGGAGCAGAAAAGACGGAATGCGATAAAAGAAGCAACTAAAAAAGTTACAATATTTACAGTCAATGATAGTAAATTTACCAATGAAGAAAAAAAGGTTCATGGGAAGGTAAAAGGATTAATGAGGAAATTTTCTGTTGATAAGATTACGGCAGGGGCTGTGATTTATGCGATGGCGATTTATCAAAAGATTGAGGAGTATGAGATGGAAGAGTTTGAATATGAAAATGAGATTGATATTCAAGATTTTTTGAAGACGAGTTGTTATGTTTTAGAAAATAATAGAAAAAGAAAATTAACTGAAAAACATTTTGATTTAAGTAAAGAAATTTTATGTCCTGAAGTGGATATGACACTTGTTTGGTCAATTGATAAATCACAAGAAAATGTTGAAAAATTTATTGATGATTATCTTTCTGATGTTAAATTAGATAAAAGTTTCATTAACCAAATTTTAATTTATAACTAACAATAATGTTGATTAACTAACATAAAATTTTTAAATAAAAACCCATTTAAGGATAAGATTAATTGCATAAAAATATGTTCTTCTTCGTCTTCTATTTTTTCTTTATCTAAAAGTAGATAAGTTGTTTGACTAATATTTAATAAAAGACTATCTTTATCGGAATAAATAATTTTAGTGAGAGAATTGTTTAAATAAAATTCTTTTTCATTTTGGGGTTCTAAAACATAAAATTCAGAAATATATTGTTTATTCTCTTTGTAATGATTATCTAATAAAATTTCTCGTCCATCAGATGTAAAATTAAACGTTTGACATTCTTTATTATCTAATTGGGTTTTAGCATAAACAAACCAAAACCCATCTAATTGATGATTAATTTTTCTATTAAGATGTAATTTCTCAAATAAAACCTCTTTTTGAGAAACTACCAAAGCCAAAAGCAAAAGCAAGATTGAAAACCTCATCATTTCATCTTTTATAAATTAAATGTTTTAATATTCAATTTTTCCAAAAAAATTGAATATTATTTTTTCCAAAAAATAATAATAAAATGATACAAGAAATTATTAAAAAGTTTGGATTCCCTTATGGAAATCAAATGATAGAACCTCAAAAAAATTTTTTTTCATATGATGAAATGATTATCTATTTTTTAGATTATTTTCAAGAGAATGAAGAAAATATCATGATTTTACAATCTGTTTTAAACAAACTTAAGAAAACTCAATATTCATCACCTTATTCTAGATTAACTAAAACCAAAAAAGGTCAATGGAATAACCTGCATTCTTTAAGAAAGGTTTTATTTTGGTCTTGGAAAAAATTAGGAAATAATGAAACAACTGGATGGTCATCTTCTGATTCTGAACATGATTTTGAAACCGAATTAAAAGATTACAGATTTTTTGATAAGAAAGCTTTATTAAACAACTTCAAATAAAATTTTATAATATTAATTAATGAAGATTGGGATTATTGGTGGGGGTTTATCTGGAACAATCTGTGCCAAATATGCTCTTGAAAGAGGACATGAACCCAAGATTTTTGAAAAGACCAATGAAACAGGAGGAGTTTATAGTTTAATTTATGATAGATTAAATTATAATTTATCTTCATCAAAATTCATGACATCTTTTACTGATATGCCTCATGATGAAAAAACACCTGTTTGGATGTCTTTACAAGATTTTAAAGATTATATTGATTTATATATAAAAAAATTTAATTTAATTAAATATTATCAATTTGGTTGTCAAGTAATTAATGTTAAAACAGTTAGAAAAATGGAAGTTATTTATTATTATCAAAATGAAACCTTAAAAATGGAATTTTTTGATAAAGTTGTTGTTTGCACGGGATTAAATCAAAATCCGAAGTTTAAGGAAATAAGTGGAATTCATGGTTTTAGGGGATTACAAATACATACTCACGATGTTTATACTAATCCAAAATATCAAAATGTTTTTAAAAATAAAAAAGTTTTAATTTTAGGTATTGGAGAAAGTAGTTTTGATATCGGTCATGAAATCATTAAACAAGGTGGAAAACTTTATTTACAAACTGATAAAGATGTTGAATGGTTTGCAGAAGGAGGAGTAGAAGTTGATAAAAAAACAACTGAAAAATATGACCAATGTTTTAAAAACATGTCGCCTTCTTATTTTGGAAATGAAAAAAATATAAATTATTTTGTCAAAGGCCAAAAACCTAGTGCTCCAAATGATACTATTTTGACTAGAAATGAATATTCTATGACCCCATTTTTA
>Ga0180433_10009667_pt1 | contig 11766 bp, 10 predicted proteins | sample SS_ome_8_FD_132980 | JGI IMG/M metagenome (GOLD analysis project Ga0180433, IMG submission 132980) | Hypersaline lake sediment archaeal communities from the Salton Sea, California, USA - SS_1_D_1 metaG | ecosystem: Environmental > Aquatic > Non-marine Saline and Alkaline > Hypersaline >... | reverse complement strand
GGCACCCCGTACACCTCGGCCGGAATCTGATAGCCGAGCCCCTGGTGCGGCCGTTCGAGGTTGTAGAAACCGAAGTACCACCCCAACCCCGACCGGGCCGCCGCCAGTCCCGCGTAGTCCTTCAGGTACACCTCCTCGTACTTCACGCTCCGCCACAGCCGTTCCACGAAGATGTTGTCGAACAGCCCGCCCCGGCCGTCCCGGCTGATTGCCACACCGGCCCTCTCCAGCGCGCCCGTGAACGCCTCGCTCGTAAACTGGCTCCCGTGGTCGGAGTTGAAGATCTCGGGCCGATGCCCCGTGGCCAGGGCCTCCTCCAGCGCCGCCACGCAGAACGCCGCCTCCAACGTCGGCGACAGGGCCCACGCCACCACGTACCGGCTGAACCAGTCCAGGATCGCCGTCAGGTACGCCCACCCCCGCACCAGCGGCACGTAGGTGATGTCCGCCGCCCACACCTGGTCCGGCCGCACCACCGCCACGTCCCGCAACAGGTACGGATACCGCGTCGCGGCCCCGTCCGGGCGGCTCAGGCCCCGCTTGGGCTTCGGATAGACGGCCTCCAGCCCCATCAGACGCATCAGACGCCGTACCCGCTTCGGGTTCACCCGGTGGCCCTGGCGGCGGAGGAAATCGGTCATCCGCGGCACCCCGTAGAACGGGGTCCGCGTGAACGCGACGTCGATCAGCCGCATCAGATGCTCGTTGGCCGCCGACTCGCCCCGCGACCGGTAGTACAGGCTGCTCCGCGACAGGCCCAGCAAGGCGCACTGCCGCGTCACCGGGATGGGGGGATGGTCCCATTCGACCGCCTCCCGTTTGGCCTCAAGGCTCAAGGCCAGATTTTTTTTTCAGCCAGTCCAACTCCACCTTCAACTGGCCGATCTGGCGGTACAACTCGGCCACCAGGGCCTCCTGCCGCTGCCGGTCCCCGTCCCGACGCCCGGCGAACGTCTCCGGCAACGCCTCCAGGGCCTGCTGCTTCCAGGCCCGGATCTGGTTGGGATGGATCTCGAACTCGCTGGCCAGCGCCGAGAGCGGCTTCTCCTCCCGCAGGGCGGCCAGAGCCACCTTCGCCTTGAACGCCGCTCCGAATCTCCGTCGTCTCCTGCCCATCGATTCGCCTCCCTGAACCCCTCTCGGTTCGGGCGACGAATCCACCTTAACCGCGCGCCCAGATTTTGGGGAGTAGTATACATTCCCTATTCAAAAAGTTTGGCAGAGGATTTTCAAGTTTATACAGGCCCGGCAGGTCAATTAGCCGGGGGACAAAGGGCACGATGCGCAATGTGGGGATCAAAATGCGGTTGCCAACTGAAGCCGTGTACGATACGGTATGTTCCTGTCGAGTTGACCTGGACGGGGAAACGCATGGGCTGCCGCGACAACACAAGCATGGGCGGATCGGACCAGGCATTTCACACCACCCATTGGACCGAAATTCTCTCTGCCCGTACCGCCAACGAAGAACATCGGCGGCAAGCACTTGACACAATCTTCAGCCGATACTGGAAGCCGATCTACTGCTATATCCGGCACCGGGGATGGGATAACGAAGACGCTAAGGATCTCACGCAAGGTTTCCTTGAAGAAGTGTTTCTTGGGCGGGACCTTGTGCAGCGGGCAGACCCTGCGAAGGGGAAATTTCGCACGTTTTTGCTGACAGCGCTCCAGCGATATATCGCGAGCGCTGTCCGCAAGGAGAAGGCTAAGAAGCGCTCCCCAGGGAATGGACTTGTGTCCCTGGACGGTACGGACGTCCCCAATCCCATGGAACCTTGGCCAGGGACGACGCCCGAACAAGCGTTTGACCGAGCATGGGCTTCGGCCCTGCTGGACAAAGTCCTGGACGATCTGGAAGGGCGATGTGCGGCTGATGGCAAGGAGACACACTGGGCCGTCTTCTCGGCCAGGGTGCTTCAGCCGATTATGGAGGGAATCGAACCCCCGTCATTGTCCGAGTTGTGTAGCGTCCATGATATCCCAAATGAGGAGCAGGCCTCCAACATGATTGTCACCGTGAAGCGTCGCTTTCGCGCCTGCCTGGAACAACACGTAAGGCAGGACGTCAATTCCGACGCTGCTGTGGGTGAAGAAATCGGTGACTTAGTCGCAGTTTTGTCTGGAAGCAGCGCAGGTCCGTGACAGACTTTGCGAACTTCAGAAGGGATGGCCGACGGTTGTTACGAGGAGTATGTCTTACGTGACGCCCGGGTGGTTGCTGGCGAATCGTAACGAAGAGCCGTGGAGACGTATATGCCGAACCATTCTACATCTCGGCTAGGTCCCCAGGATCTGGCAAACCTCTTGGCCATTGGTCTTGAGGATAATGGGGTGAGGTCCAAGGCCCCAACCGATCCAGAGATTGAGCGGCTACTCCAGGAGATGTTGACACGTAACATAGCCGTTGCGAGCACATCAGTCGACGGAGGCGTCAGCGGAGAAGGGACGTTCAGAGATCAGATTCTCAACCCACAAGTGAAAATGGAGGCCCTCAGAGCCATAAAACAATATGCTAAAACGCTCGTAAGCCGAACCACTGACGACGCGGAAAAAGCCGCAGCCACGGCGATATACTATGCATCCATCGCGGCCGCTTTGGCATTCCGTGGGAAAAAGACAACACAATACTCATACCATGCGCTGGGCGAGGGCATTGCTAAACTGAGGGGAAAAGGGTGGCTCTTGCCCGAGTTACAAGACCTGTTTGACAAGGCCAGCAAAATATGTAGGGACCGAGGGCGGGAAAGTGTATAACCTGCTTGCATCCCAGGTCTTGTCATTTGATCAGGCGTAAGGTAATGAGAGACGAAAACCAAGACCTGCCGGATATAAGCGACGGTGGGGAAGCCGAGGCTGAAATGGCTCCTCATGAGGCCGCCTCCCTATCCTCAGGAACGGTCCTCGGCGATTTTGAAATCATCGAAAAGGTCGGCTGTGGCGGCATGGGAGTCGTTTACAAGGCTTTCGAACGATCCCTCCGACGGGTTGTTGCCCTCAAGGTTTTGAACCCTGTTATTTCCGAGAATCCCTCTCTGGCCAAGCGTTTCCGGCGCGAGGCCATCCTGGCCGCCAACCTAAGCCATCCCAACATCGTCCCCGTTTACCAAGTAGACCAGGCGGACCGCCCTCGGTACTTCACCATGGAGTACGTACAAGGGGAATCTCTGAAGGACCGGGTGGAACGCGATGGTCCTATGCACCCTGCGGAGGCCGTGCGCATCACTACCCAGGCTTGCGAGGCGCTGCACCACGCTCACGAGCACAATATCATCCACCGGGACATCAAGCCTGGCAACATCCTGCTTCAGAACCACGTTCAGCGCGTGCGAATTACAGACTTCGGCATCGCCCAGGATGTAACGGGGAAACTGGCCGAGCGAACAGAGACAACGGGTTTCACTGCCGGCACGCCTGCTTTCATGTCACCCGAACAGAACCTTGGGCTCGACCTTGACTGTCGCACCGACGTGTTCTCATTGGGGATGACGTTGTACTATATGCTAACGGGGGAATTGGCATACCATGCCGCCAACAGGGCGGAATTAGCTCTTGCATTTCGAGAACAGTCGCCTGAACCTCCAAGCCACCATAATCCACAGGTGAGCCCTGTACTTGACAAGGTCGTCCTGAAGACGGTCGCGACGGACCGTGAAGGACGTTACCCGGATTGTTTGGAGGTGGCGGAGGCGCTACAGACAACAATTGAATCCCGGAAGGTCGCGGCGACCGTCCCTGGCAAGCAGAGGCAACCTCGGGTTCGACCAATCCGTGCAGTCGTTGTCTCCATCCTTGGAAGCGTAGCCGTTTCAGCGGCCGTGCTGGTGTGGCTTCTGCTCTGGGGGCCTGAACTCTGGCAGGAGAATACTTCCCAAAGAATCAATGAACAGGAGCCGACTGGTAGCGAAGCGGGCACATCCGACGTTCCGCCCCCGCCGGTGCCCCCCGGACCGTATCTCAGGGAGCATCCGGCCACATTCGACTGGATCGACCTAGACGGGGGGTTTGTATCCGACAAGTCTCGAATTTTCGTGAAGGACTGGCCGAACGGTGGTACGGTGCTGGCCGAGAAAAGACTGGACCGCCCCGTGTACCCCGACGAGGATTTCAGCCTTCTCCTGGACCTGGAAACCGACCAGGACACAGCGGGTCATGCAGGTTGGTTCAAGATCTCGCTGTTGAACGAGGAGGATGAAGATGAAATGGTTGCTGCCGTGGAGTGGCGTGATGACCACCCGGGGGCAGGATACGGAGGGCTGGCTTTCTTTGCTGAGCGTCATACTCCACTCTACCGCTCGGAACCTCCCGACATGCCGCGGGAGTATCCACGCCTTGACGGGCTGCTGAAATTAAGCCGGACGGGCTCACGATGGACGGCCTATCTGGGAGGCGATCCCAAGGGGGAAATGCTGACGCTTTCCTCCGCGCGAATAGCCACACGGGTACGCTTGGAGGCAGGGTGCTTCCAAGGCGTGCCTCCCAGGCAGATCGAGATCCGTGGCATCTATGTCCTCGACCACACGCGAGATGCACCTGAAGAACCATAGCGCGGACATCGTGGCCGACCCTGGCGAGGAGCGACGGGCTCGGGCCATAGACGGGTGATCGGCCTCGAAGCCATATCTTTGCGCAGGACGGCTGAGCGGTATGCGTATTGTAGAGTGAGGCAGTCACCTGAATTTGAAGAACAGATTGTGGGAGGAAGAGCCATGACAATCAAATTCGTACTTGGAACGGTAATGGCGGCGGTTGTCCTATGGGGAGGTTTGACGCTGGCCGAGGAGGTAGCCCGGCCGACCACATCGGAGCCCGAATCACTGCCGCCGGCTTGGCAAACGGTTTCCCCTCAGAAACGCCTGGCAGCCGTGAGGGTGGCGGAGGTTGACGCCGATCGCCTGCTCGTGGAACGAATCTACGGTCTCCATATTAACGCGACCACCTCCGTCCTGAACCTTGCAATGGGTCATGACGACATCCAAACCGCCATCAACACCCTGATCCGCGGTGTGCGAACGCAAGAAATCAAGTACAAGGACGACCTCTCCGTCGAGGCCGTGCGGGAGGTAACCTTGCGGGAGGTGGTGGAAACGATTCGTCGGGTGGTCACCCGCGAAGAGACGAACTACTCGGTGAAGGTCGACGAGATCGAGAACATTTCCCGCCGGACGCGCGACAAAACGCTCGCCGTGATGGGGAACGGGGCCGTGCCGGGTTCCTTGGGCCAGAAGAGGATCCAGGCCAAGCGCGCCGCGGAACTGGATTGTTATCGCCGCATCGCGGAACGCGTTCTCGGGGTCCGCGTTTCCGCGGATACCACCGTCCAAGACTTTGTCCTCGCAGACGACCATATCCTGACTGTGGTGGCCGGGTGCCTGGCGGGAGTGAAGTTCACCAAAATCACCCGCGATCCGGACAATACGTATCGCGTTACGGGAAGGCTTGTGCTTCGCGATCTCCTGGAAACCGTCAAGCGCAGTTACAAGCGTTTCGCCGAAGGTCTGAACGTAAGTGAAAACGAGTGGCGGCACGTCATCGTGAAAAACCGCGACACCGTGATTGTCGAGACCGGCAAAGGTACACCTCAGCCCGACGGCCGAGAGGAGGGAATCGCCGTGGCTCCAGGTCGCGCCTATATGTTGCAGCAAACGATTATCAAGCGAATCGTCCGACAAAAGCGCCCTGCGGTTGTGGAGTAACGCCGGCGTAAAATGACCCTATCCACGAAGGAGCACGCTATGCGAACCGCACTATGCGTTTTGTTGACCTGTGTGTTGGCTCTGTCGGGAGTATGCGGGTGCACCAAACGAAGAAAGGAAACCATCATCGAGGAGGACACCACGCAGACCATCGAAAGGAAACCCGTGATCTCCGGCGAAGACGCGCCCTCCTCCGAGCAGAGCGGTGCTGTGGAAGAGAAAAGCACGGAGACTCGCGAGGAGCGGGTTATTTCGCGCGAACCGGTCATCGAGTAGGAAAGAGTCGGATGAATGCGGCAGGGCGACGCCGCCGGGCCGAGCGGCCCCAACAAGCGGGGAGATTGCCATGATAATGCAAAAGGCAAAATGGCTGTTACTGGTCGCGGCCTCGGTGTCAGCGCTTGTCTCCCTGGCAACGTCCAGCATCTGGGCAACGGAAGCGCTTGGCAACGTGGACGTCACCGTGACAGGTCAATCGAACCATTCTTACGAGCGCGCCAAGGAGGACGGATTACGAAAAGCGGTTGAGCAAGGGGCGGGGAAGGAAGTGTTCTCCGATACCAAAATCACGGACTTCGCCCTGATGCACGATACGGTTATTTCAAGGGCCGCTGGCTATGTTAAAGGTTATGACGTTCTAGAGCGGAAACACGCCAAAGGCGTGTATTCAGTCAAGATACGGGCGACCGTGGCCGTAGGGAAGATCAAGGATGATTGGGGAGCGATACAAATCCTCCTTGAACGAACAGGCTTCCACTTGCTCATCGTGGTTGAGGAGAAAGTCGTCCACTACATAACAGACGATCCTCTCCCCGAGACGGGCAATGTTGCCGAATATAAACTCAACGACCTTTTCGACCAAAAAGACTTCTACATTGTGGACAACGAAGTGTTGAATGATATTGGCGGTCGCGACGCTTTTTTGGCAATGGTCGAGAACGAACCCGACAAGGCGTCCAGTTTTGCCCATCAGCACGGGGCTAACTACATTGTACATGCTCGGGCCATTGCACGAGCCCGTGAAGGTGGACCATATGGTATTCGTGGATGGGCTGTTGATGCCAGCCTTCCCGTGAAAATTGTGGCCACAGATAGTGCTAAACGAATTGCATCCAAGATGGTTTCCGAAAAGGATTTCAGGCAGGACCCGACGACGGCGGCGCGAATAGCGTTCGAATCCGCTACCAAGGAGGTCTTTCCTGAACTTCTCTACGAGATCCTGCACGAATGGAGTAGCGAACTGGACCGAGGCAAAACCGTCCACGCGTGGTTCACCCGAATATCTACGGACTTGCTCAACCAGATTGTGGACAAGTTGCGCGCGACGCCAAAGATAAAGTCTGCTCGCATCAGAGACCATAATCGACAACTCACTCACATCTCGGTCATGACGCGCTTGGAGTCAAGGGAACTAGGCAGCATCATTGAGAAGGTCTCAGGCAAAAAAGTCCAAAACACCAAGATCTCTCCTTATCGCATTGATTTCCAGATGCGCCACCGTTCCAAACCTTCGGACCACGAAGGCGACGAGGAAGCGTTTCCAGTGCAGTCGGGCCAGGAGGCTGGCGAGGCACCGATAACGCCTTCTCCACCAACCGAAGACGACCCGGTTGGCGAAACATGGCCCGTGGACGCCGATGCCTCGGACCCCTCTCAACCAGGGGCTATACCTGAAACCGCAAGGGAGTTTGAGGGGGCGGTGCCCCTCCCGGAAAACGCCTCGGGAACAGAAACAGGTCCGTTGCCGCAGGATGAGACCTGCGGCGTCATCGCAGCGATTCCTTCGTGGGTGCTTCCCGCGACAGTTGGAGCAGTCGCTGTTATTCTGGCATTTTTGGCGGGCATGTTTTTGGCACGGCGGAAAGGAACGTATCGTTCCTCAACTTAACCGAGCGGGTTAGAGCCTCATGGCCGATGGCGCGTCGGCAATCAACAAGACCATCGCCCATTAGCAAGGGGCCGATTACCATTGGAACCGAACCGGAAAGGAGAAGAATCATGACTGGGAAAGGCGCTTCCGCGAGTATTCTTGGCGTTCTGCTGATGGCTTTTCTGGCGACCGGGTGCGGCGGGCCCACTGTGCGCTTGGCCGCAAAGAGGGAAGCCTTTCTGTCGCCGAATATCGCGCAAGTTAAGGTCATTGCCGTGCCGCCCCTCGCCGGCAAAACAGCACAAGACAAAACGTGGGGGGAAGCACTCTCCAACAAACTCAACACATGGCTGCTTGAAAATTTTCGCCGATTTCCAAAAGCTCCCCGCTTGGTGGATCGTGGATACATAGAACAAGTGATGGAGGAACAAGGGATCACCGCTGCGGGCATTGCAGACAAGGCCACGGCCGTTAAGTTGGGGAAACTGGTTCAAGCCGATGCCATTGTTGGCGGGTCGGTCCTTAGCGTTATCAGCGAAACGATAAAAAGCACACGTTATGGGAGTTCCGTTAGTCGCAAAGCCGTGGTCATGCCCGACCTGAAATTGCTTGATGTTGAAACAATCGACATCCTGGAATCCACAAGCGTCATTCAAGAGCAGGATTTCTTTGGCTCAGTCCCCGAAACTTTCAGGAAGGCAATCGAGAAAGTCGCTTTGCAGTTCGGCGAGAAGATCGTTCGATCCCCAACCGAGATTTACAAACTCAAGTTCGCAGGCTGGCAGGGCGGCGAGGTCAAAGAGGGCAACACGTTCGCCGATGTCCACGACTATGAAGCCGCGGCGGAGAAATACGAAGCGGCGGCAGAGAAGGACGAGAACAACCATGTCGCGTGGTACAACCTCGGTCTTGTTAGGCTGCTCCACAACAAATGCCAGGCGGCCAAAGAGTGCTTCGACAAGGCTCTCAACATCAAGGTAGATAAGAAGTATGCGAAGGCACGCTCGATTCTCAAGAAAGAACTGCAAGCGGGAGGCCAGGTGACTTTCAGGCGCGCTACTCGAGAAGAAATAGAAGATTGGGAATCAGAGAGGGAAATCGAACACTATGGGGAGTAAATGGGATCTGTTAAGAATGGGTTGTCACCGTGGCCACGATTCCTCTCCACATCATGTCGTTATTGTGTGCAGTCGCCCTTGGCTTTGGCTCGTTAGAACGCGATTGATGCAGAGATGCAGTCCAATCACATACGTCCTTGCCGATATCTGAGATCGCGATAGAGTCGTCCTAAGGTTCACGGCGGTCGTGGCCATGCATGATCGGGGACATTCCGGTAAACAGGCAGGTTCAGGAGGACACGCCATGTCCGCACACGACAGACACGCCGAGCAGCCCGCCGTCAAGACCACCATCGTCGGAGGTCGTCCGCCCGGCTCCGGCAAATCAGTGGGGCCGATTCCCCGCGGCATTGAGGTCCTCGTCAAGAAGGCCGCGGTCGACCCGGCGTTCAAGAACCTTCTGCTGGAGACCCGCGACGCGGCCGCCCGCGAGATCGACCTTGTGCTCGACCCGGCCGAGGCCATGATGCTGCGGGCCGCCCCGCGCGGGCAACTGGAGGCCATCATCGCCCGCACCCGCGTCCACCCGAAACTGCGGTCGGCATTCCTGGGCCGGGCGGCCGCGGTCATGCTCGTCGCTCTGGGGGCCGGCACCTCTGGCTGCGAGGAAGGTTCGGGCCGGGATCCGCGGCATCGGCTCCGCCCGCCCGACACGAAGGTCGAGCCGGCGAAGGACCCCCCCAGTCATTGGCATCCAGCCGGTCCGGCCGAAATGAGGCGGATAGCATGGCTGACATCACCCTCGTCAACCTGAACATGCTGTTCATGCGGTACGGCGAGGAGATCGAGCGCGAACGCCACGTGCCGCTCGGCTGCCTGTATCTCTCTCGCGCGCTGGAGGACGCCGGTTTCGAGGTCGACTTCCGCGATTACCAGACCGCCGAGTACGACGACCCGTTCGACCTGGAGAACTTCTTGGCGTTCCTTGCCGACCCCGCCCCCGTCATCGGTTTCTCGTGCATGGCGAACCTCCTGCCGTTCACGATTTATGCGATGCGGGCGGTGTGTGAGCGGTGGCCGGACCGTCGGCTGGTCCTGGGCGGTGTGGGGCCGAAGGCCGTCGAGGAAAAGATCCTGGCCCGGTTCCCGTGGATCCGGCTCATCTCCCGCGGCGAAGGGGAGTGGAGTGCCCCGCGGCTGCTTGCGGCCCTGATGAACGGCAGCAACCTGGCGGGCGTGCCCGGGGTCTCGTGGCGCGACGCCTTCGGCGTCATCCACCATAACCCCCAGCCCCCGCGCATCGCGGACCTCGACACCATCCCCTTTCCCGCGTTCGAGAAGGTGGACCTGACGCAATACGCCGGCTACGGCATGATGACCAGCCGCGGGTGCCCGTACCCGTGCACGTTCTGCTCGGTCGCCCCAGTGTGGAACCATGAGAGTCACTCCCGCAGCCCCGCGAACATCGTGGCCGAGATGGTCCACCTGCACCGCGAGGCGGGCGTGGACCTGTTCCTGTTCCAGGACGAGTTCTTCATCTCGGGCAAGCGGCAGGTGATGGCCTTCTGCCGCGAACTCCGCCGCACGGGCCTCGACCTGGAGTGGAAGGCGTTCGGACGGGTCAACCTTGTGGACGACGAGATGATGCAGGCCATGGCGGAGGCCGGGTGCCTGGAACTCCGGTTCGGCATCGAGTCGGGGTCCGACCCGGTCCTGGCGCGTATCAAGAAGGGGTTCACGGCGGCCGAGGCTCTGGAGATCGTGCCGAAGGCCGTCGAGGTCTTTCCGAGGGTCGATACGTTCTACGTCTGGGGCTTTCCGTTCGAGACGCTCGAGGACTTCAACCAGAGCCTGTTCCAGATGGTTTCGTTTCGGATGATGGGGGCGCGGATCCTGCCGAGCCTCCTCTCGCTCCTGCCGCAGACTGAACTGTACCGCGAGTGGGCCCCGAAGGCGCCGTTGGAGTTCTGCCCGCACCTGTTCCCGGAGTTCGTGTTCACGGGGCACGAGGTGTGCCGGGGTGGCGATGTGACGATCCCCGAGCAGTACCGGGCGTACTTCGACCTCATCCTCGAAAACCCCGACATCTTCGCCGGGTTCTTCCACATCGACCTGGAGGGAAACGTCCTGCCGAAGTTGGCGCTGCTGCGCCAGTTCGGCTTCTACCCCGCCCCGGAAGGCGAGGAGGAGCCGAGCAAGGAGTCGTGCGGCGCCCACTCCCCGCGCATCGAGCCACAGGGACTCGCCACCCGGGTGGAGCGGTAGTTACCCGCATCTATCGGCAATTATTGCACGGTGCTGGCGGCGGCCTTATGTGGAAGTAAGGCCGTGGAGCCTGGCTATAAAGGGGAAGTCTGTTGTCACACCTTTGCCATACAAGGTTTTGCCTTGACCTGGGAAGGTAAGACATAGCCCTTTCCCCGACGACTGGTCCCTATCCTTCCGTTGAAGACTAAAAAGTGAGCTACGCTGCTCACGGACCAGAGAAGCGCGCAGGATTCCCTTCCTCTTCGCGAATACCAGGACAGAAAGGGCGGACATGAACCACGCCGCCCAAGGGTCTTGGCGAGGAGGGCAATCGATGAAACGGGCAATGGCCGGTCTGATCCTGGTGTCACTGCTCACGGCGTCTGCTCTGGCAGCAAATGAGGTGACGCTCACGCTGTACGTCCACGAAGGCAGCCCCCGCGGTCGCGTGTTAGCCGGCGTGAGAATGACCGGAAGCGACGCCGCGGGCCATCGATTCTCCGAAACGACCGGCAGAAAGGGCTACGTCCGGCTTACCGGCACTCCCGGGACTTGGCGTTTCCTGGCCTACAAAGACGGGTACGACAGGAACGCGTGGGCTCAATCTATCCGGACAACCTGCACCCGCCATGCGTTTCTCAACCCCACAAGGTCCTCATCCGACTCGGCAAACTCTGAGCCCCCGAGGATCGCCGGCATCTCGCCCTCCCAGCCCGAGGCCAAGCGGTCCCGGCAAATACTCGGGATTCAAGGACGGGGTTTCGTGAAGGACTCCCGTGTCGTCCTGCGAATCAAGGGCAACACCTATCCCATCCCCAGGAGCCGCACCCGATACCTCAGTTCCACGCAACTGAAGATCCTGGCCGGCCTGACCGACCCCGGCCGGTGGAGCGTC
>Ga0180433_10009664_pt1 | contig 11768 bp, 10 predicted proteins | sample SS_ome_8_FD_132980 | JGI IMG/M metagenome (GOLD analysis project Ga0180433, IMG submission 132980) | Hypersaline lake sediment archaeal communities from the Salton Sea, California, USA - SS_1_D_1 metaG | ecosystem: Environmental > Aquatic > Non-marine Saline and Alkaline > Hypersaline >... | reverse complement strand
TCAAAGCTGGGCGCGGCATAGAGAACTGCCGGCGATTTCTCGTAGTCGGTAAAGCTTAAGATGTACTCCAGTGCTGCCTGATAATTCATTGTCTTCTCTGGGATGCTATTATACCAGAGGCGGTGCTGGGAGATAAGGCGCTGCCTCTCACAGAAGGGCCCAGGCAAGACTTGACAAGAGTACTTTAGTATGATAGGATGGCTCTCCTTTAATAAGCCTGGTACTACGGTACCGCATGGTTGATTGGGCTTACGGCGGGCCAGATCATTTACCGATGCGGTTGCGCGTTAGGAAGTGATTCTGGCCGCCTCTGTTTCTAATAAATGGCCGGGTCTTGCGGGGCCGGATCCCTTGGTAGGTGCGATGAGTAGCTGCGAGTGATTCCGGCCCTTTTTTCGCCCTGAGTGCTGTGTGCGTGTTTCCTGTTTCTCGATCGTTAGAACTAGGTCGCCGTGGTTTTTTCGAACTATAGCGCTGTGACAGGTCGGAAGGCTGTGTGGTTGTCCTTTCAATTAGTAGGCAAGAGCTACACAGTACGTCGAAAAAGCGGAAATACAGTGTTTGACCACAGCCCCTAGCTCGAAAAAAGCCACCAGCTGTGGAAGACATGCTCTCCGGAGTGGTAGTCCATGGCTGACTGCTCAAAGACCAGAATCGGCTGCCCCAGCGCCCGCTCGGCTGCAGGGTTTATGTCATGCATGATGCGGAGCAGGACATTCCCGGTTGAAGTCTCGCCCACCAACTCCGCCAGCTCATCGAGCCGGGCATGCCGGTGCTGCCACACGTGCCACAGAATCCTGGCGCTATCGGGGTCCACCAGGCGAGCCACCGCGGTAATATCCGCTGGCGCAATGCCACTGTCGGTGCGCTTCAAAAGCTCATCTTCTTTCTCGCCCTAGGCGCTGTGTTTTTTCGAACCAGGTCGCTGTGTGAGTGTGGCGTCCTTCCCATTTTTTCATCCTATTGCCTGGTTGTCGCTAACTAATTGCGCAGACAGCCAAATAGCGGTGTGACCTGTCACAGCGCTATAGTTCAAAAAATCAAGGCCGGGGCTTTGCCTGGGCAAAGCCCCGGCAAAACGGTCCCCAGGCGGTTTGCCTGAGGAGCATGGGAAATAGCCTTCGGCAGTGGCAACTCATCGCGTGGGAGAACTTGGATTCAAGACCTGGCTCAGGACATTCTCCACCAGCCGATTGAAGCCAGGCCCCAATTGCCGCAGGGCAGGAGTCATAGCACCATTCCCTCTTACCTTGTCCAGTGCGGCATCGAGATCCATCAGGGCAAGCTTCCACCCTTCCAGTTCCTCGTTGCTCATGCCCTTCTCCCGCATTTGGTCTAAGGCCTGTAATTTCAGGGCGTCCTTTATTACTTCTGAGAGGCTGACCACCAGAGCCAGGACTCCTTGCATCTGAATGTGCTCTCGAAAGTCGATGCTCACCAGATTACCCTTCCATGCGCTAGACTGGGAAATACTGCCTCGTCTCTTCGTCCCTGCGGATCTTGCCCTGGTCCATGAGCGCCCTGAGAGTTCGCCCAGCCTCGATCCGTGACACCCTCAGAGCCTCCTCGACGGCGACGAGCTTTGTCCCAGGATGCCTGGTAACGAAAGTCATCACCTGCTTTGTCAAGTCTTCACTTACATTCATAGCCTCACCCCCCGCCGATGCCGGTCAGGGCACACCTTTTTTATTTACAGCGGAGCCCGGGGCGTGTACCCTGACCTCGGGGCATCGGATCTCTTGCCCATATGGAATGGGCCCGCTATATGTGGCTCCAGTTGCCGAACCGCCTCCTAAAGGAAAGTTTCTCCTCTATCATAACTTTGGTCTCCCCTTTACCGAAAGCTGCAAAAGGTTCCAATTGCTGAGCACAAACTGGTCAACATCTATGGCCCAAAAGGCTCCAATGTCTGCCGGGCAAAAAAGAGGCCTCACAAGTTGAGGCCTCTTTGACTCTTGGTGCCGGCGGCCCTACGAGAGTATTAGTCCTCTCTTATAGGCTTCGGCGACCGCCTCAGCGCGATCCTTAGCCCCCAATTTATCGAAGATGCGGCTTACCCCTCGCTTCACCGTGGTCTCGCTTAGGAAAAGCTGAGCTGAGATTTCCTTATTGGTCGATCCGGCAGCGATGAGGCGCACAATTTCCAGCTCTCGAGGGGATAGATGACATTTGTAGTTGTTCCCGCCCTTGGCTAGGGAGGCAAACTCGTTGAAAAGCCCGCGGCTCAGCGAGGGGTGCAGTATTGATTGCCCTTTATTCACCGATCTGATGGCTTGGGTCAGCTCCTCATTTCCCACATCCTTGACCAGATAGCCCGTGGCGCCAGCCTCTATGGCCTGGGCCAGATACTGGTCGCCATACAGAGTTAATACGATAACGTTTGCTTCAGGATGGTGCTCTTTGATCTGACGGATGGTTTCGATGCCCCCCATCCCCGGCATCCTGATATCCAAGAGGGTGATGTCGGGGTGCGCAGTTTGAATCTCATCCAGCGCCTGTTCGCCACTGGCCGCCTCAGCTACCACCTCCATATCCTTCTCCAGTTCCAGCATGCGCCTCAGCCCCTGGCGGACCACAGGGTGGTCATCTACCAGCAGAACCCGAATATTCATCTTTTTTCCTCCTTGCAATAGCATGGATGCAGAAGCTGGCAAGGCTAACTAGCGAGCATTTTTGCTATCGGCGACAGCTCCTGACATACATTAACATGAACGGGAAGAGTTATTGCCACGGTGGTTCCTGCTCCTGGGGCGCTGTCTATGGTCATGGTGCCGCCCAGCGTTTGTGCTCGGTCCAGCATGCCTCTAAGCCCCAGCCGCTCCACCGACCTGGCACCCTCAAGCACCTTGGAGATATCAAACCCTTTACCATTGTCCCTGATCTCTAGGAAGAGGTCATCTGGCTGAAAGCTGAGGACAACATCGACCCTGATGGCCTGAGCATGTTTGCGCACATTAGCCAGGGCTTCCTGGGTCACCCGATAGAGGGTGATCTCATAGACCCGGGGGAGGGTGGATGGAGCACCCTCAATCTGAAAGGAACAGGCGATGCCAGTATCCCGTTCAAAGTTTTGCAAATTCTGACGCAACGCTTCCAATAACCCTAATTGGTCCAAGGCAGGAGGCTGGAGATCAAAGATGACCCGTCGAAGCTCTTTCATGCTTTGGTCGATGACGCTCTTTATCTCGGAAAGCTCCTGCCTTGGTTGGGAGAGCCTGCTTCTGGCCAGGATCCTGGCCAGAGCTTGAATTCTATAGGAGGCGGCAATCAACCATTGAGCGGCGCCATCATGGATTTCCAGGGAAATCCTGCGCCTTTCATCCTCTTGAGCGAGGAGGGTCTGCTTCAGCAGTTGCTCCACCCGAGCTTGGCGGGCTTTTACCCCGGCAACGAGCGTTGCGTTTTCAATGGCAATGGCTGCTTGGCCGCACAAAATGGAGAGCAGTTCCAGATCGCTATGGGTGAAGGGAGAGCCACCCCTCTTGCTGCTTCTGAGTACCCCGATTACCCTGCCTCTGACTACCAGGGGTAGGCAGAGCACTGAAGAAAACCCCATTTTGGTCATCTCCTTTCTCAACGGATGGTCGGTGGAGGTCTCCTCAGTAAGCATCAGTGGCTTTGCACTCTTCGCCACCCGCCCAGCCAACCCCTGACCCACCTTCTCCTTGCCATTGCTCAATCTCTCTGAAGGGCCGAGAACTGCCCTGACTGCAAGTTCCTGTTGCGCTTCATCGAGGAGCATCAGGGAGACGCCATCAGCCTCGGTCTCGGTCCAAACAATATCCAGGATAACATCGAAAAGCTTGCTCAGTTCTACCTCAGACATCATAGTCTTGCTGATCTCGAGCAGGGGGAACAGCGCCTTTAGCCTTTTGTTATCCCGCGTGAGCCGCCTTAGCTCCAGGGCATCTTCCAACGCTCTCTCCAGTTCGGCCGGAGTAAAGCGTTGCGACAAGAAGACTTGGGGGCCGGCGCTAAGCTGGCCAGAGGCGATATCGATGCTCTGCCGGTCGCCGAGGAGGACTATACCCAGGGCAGGATCGCTCCTTCTCGCCTTCTCGGCAAGAACCAGTCCTGTCAAATCAGGGGATTTGATGGTGGCGACGAGGAGGTCAAAGCGCTGCCTCTTCATCAGTTCAATCGCTTCTTTGCTGCTGGAAACGCCTACAATCTGGTAGCGTTCTCCGATCACGTTCCCGATCTTTTCCACGAGGGAATCTTGGCTTGTGTTCACCACCAGAATATTTCCCGTCGCCATAGTGTCCCTTAGCTTCACAAAAAAGCTCTCCAGGCAAGGTTGCCCGGAGAGCAGAAAAAGCACACTGTATCCCGGTGGCAACCCAGCCGTCATAGCTCAAGAAAGAGCCTTAGACCTGTGGCTTTGCGCCCCCACCTTTCGATGGGTTTGCCTTTTTCACCTCAGCTCTTTGGAAGAGCAATCGGTAAAAAATAAGCCTTTAGCTCGTAAATTGCAATCTCCGAGAAGTCGACTTATGTTAAGCAGGAGGAGCATAGGCCATCTTATGTTTAGTAGTTCTCGATCTCTCTCTCTTTTACTCTGATTTTCGCCAATTTTCTCCTATTTTCGCTAAACTTCGCATCTTTTGGATTTCGCACTGTGGTTTGACCGCTACTTGTGCTATAATACTACAACCCCGACCGTGGTGCCGTTTTTGATGTTTACCCATCTTCACGTACATACCGAGTATAGCCTTCTCGATGGCATGTGCCGCATCTCCCAACTCATCTCTAGGGCAAAGGAACTGGGAATGGAAAGCCTGGCCATCACCGACCACGGCAGCATGTACGGAGTAATCGATTTCTACCTGGCAGCTAGGGAGGCAGGGATAAAGCCCATCATTGGCTGTGAGTTCTATGTCGCCCCGGCCAGCCGCCACTCAAAGGATGCTGGTGATAAGAACCACTACCACCTTGTTCTGCTTGCCAAAAACGAGGCTGGTTATCAAAATCTTCTCCAGCTCACTACCAAGGCTCATCTTGAAGGCTTCTATTACCGACCGAGGGTAGATCGGGAGCTTTTGGCTGAGCACAACCAGGGGCTTATTGCCCTTTCCGCCTGCATCCAGGGGGAAGTACCACGCCTCATCTTGGAGGGGCGCGCTGAAGAGGCGAGGAAAGCCGCCCGCTGGCATCGGGAGGTGTTCGAAGATTTTTACCTCGAGCTCCAGTGGCATACCCTGCCTGAGCTTGACCGGATCAATCCCGAGCTCATCGCCATAGGCCAAGAGCTGGGCATCCCCCTCGTGGCCACCAATGATGTGCACTACATTTTGAAGGAGGATGCTCCATCCCATGGGCTCCTGCTCTGCATTCAGACCAACTCCACCATCTACGATGAGAAGCGGATGAGGATGCCCGACGACTCATTCTACCTTAAGAGCCCTCAGGAGATGGCGGAGCTCTTCTCCGATCTTCCCCAGGCTGTGGAAAACAGCCAGTGCATCGCCGATATGTGCCAGCTTGACCTCCAGTTCGGCCGACTGCTCCTTCCCGAGGTGGAAACCCCCGAGGGCATAACCGCTGAGGATTATCTCGAGCAGCTGTGTCGGGAAGGAGTGAGATGGCGTTATATTGAGGTCGCCAACGATATAGCGCAGCGCCTGGAGCATGAGCTTGATGTCATCCGAAAGACAGATTTCGCCAATTATTTCCTCGTTGTCTGGGACCTAATATCATTCGCCAAAGAACGAAAAATACTCTATGGCGTGAGGGGCAGTGCTGCGGCAAGCATTGTACTCTACTGCTTGGGGATCACCAATATCGACCCCTTAAAGCATGGGCTGGTCTTTGAGCGCTTCCTCAATGTGGAGCGCAAGGAGATGCCGGACATTGACCTCGATTTTCAGGATGACCGACGCGATGAGGTAATTTCCTATGCCGCCCAAAAGTATGGATACGACCGCGTAGCCCAGATCATCACCTTTGGCACCTTGGGCGCTAGAGCAGCCTTGAGGGATGTTGGTCGGGCCATGGCAATTCCTTATGGCGAGGTCGATCGCGTGGCCAGGCTTGTTCCGCCGATGCTAAACATGACCTTGGAGCGGGCCCTGGAGGATAATGGTGAGCTAAAGGAGCTTTACCTTGATGATGACGGGGTGCGTCAGTTGGTGGAGAACGCCAAGAAGGTCGAGGGTATTGCGCGCCATGCCTCGACCCACGCTGCCGGCGTGGTGATAGCTAAGGAGCCCCTCACCCAGTACGTTCCCCTGCAAAGGCCCACCAAGGGCGATGAAGGGGCTATCGCCATGACCCAGTTCCCCATGGAGGCCATCGCCGAAATAGGCCTGCTCAAGATGGACCTCCTGGGGCTGGTGAACCTCACCATCTTGGGCAAAACCAGGGAGATCATCGCCCAGACCAGGGGAATAGAGATCGACCTCAGCCACATCCCCCTTGATGACCTCAAGACTTTCGAGCTCCTCTCCTCAGGGGAGACCACAGGGGTTTTTCAGCTGGAGGGGCCTGGGATGCGCCGCTTCGTCAAAGCTCTCAAGCCCTCCTCCTTCAGCGATGTGGCGGCCATGATCGCCCTTTACCGCCCCGGTCCAATGCAGCATATCCCCACTTTTATCCGGGCCAAGCAAGGCCTGGAGCCGATACAATTTCCCCACCCTGCCCTTTCCCAGATCTTGGAGGAAACCTACGGCGTCATCGTCTACCAGGACCAGGTGTTGCTCATCGTTCAGGCCTTCGCCGGCTATAGCCTGGGGCAAGCCGATGTCTTCCGCAAGGCAATGGGCAAGAAGATCCCAGAGACCATGAGGAAGGAGAGGAAGAGCTTTATCGCTGGGGCAAAGCGGATGGGGTTCTCCCCCGAAGTGGCCGGGGAGGTTTTCGACCTTATCGAGCCCTTCGCTGGTTATGCCTTCAACAAGGCTCATAGCGTAAGCTATGCTATGATTGCCTACCAGACCGCCTATCTCAAGGCAAACTACCCCGCGGAATATATGACCGCAGTGCTTACCATGCATATGGGGCAGTCAGATAAGCTCGCCTCGGCCATCGCTGAGTGCCATCGGCTTGACATTACAGTTTTGCCCCCTGACATTAACAAGAGCGCTGATACCTTCGCTATCGAGAAAACAAACGGCGGGGATAGCATTCGCTTTGGGCTGGCAGCCATAAAGAATGTGGGTTTTGGGGCAGTGAGGCCTGTCATCGCCTCCCGCGAGGAGGGGGAGTTTGTTTCGCTGGAGGACTTTTGCCGCCGAGCTGACCTTCGCGCCCTAAATAGACGCGCCCTAGAGAGCCTGATCAAGGTGGGAGCGCTGGACTGCCTGGGGAGCCGGGGTGCCCTTCTCGCCAGCGCCGAACGCATCATGTCCGTGGCTCAACGGGAACAGCGGCTCAAGGAGACAGGGCAATCAACCATGTTTGACCTGTGGGGAGAGACTATACCTGTGCCCATGCCCACTATGGATCTGGCAGAGATCGATGTTCCCTCTAACGAGAGGCTAGCCTGGGAGAAGGAGCTTTTGGGGGTCTATCTCTCGGAACATCCATTCAGCCGTGCTGCGCGCCATCTGGCGCCCTATGTTACCGCCCTATGTGGTCAAATAGACGAAGAGATGGTGGGGCAGGGGGTGGTGGTTGCCGGCATGGTGACCTCAGTGCGCCAACTCTATACCAAGGACGGACGCCCTTTTGTCAGTGCCCTGCTCGAGGATCTCGATGGCAGAATTGAGGTTAACGCTTGGCCTGAGGTATACAAGAGCACTAAGGAGCTCTGGACTGAGGGTACCATCCTCTTGGTCGAGAGCAGGGTGAAGACTAGAGGGGAGCGGGTGCAACTTAGCTGCGACCGGGTTCGCCGTTATCAGCCCGAGATGGCAGAAAGGGCTGAGGCGGAGTTACCAGTCCCTCCGAAAAGACGCAGGCTCCTCATCAATATCACTCAGACTGCTGATGAAGAGGGCGATGTGGCTCGACTGCGCCAGATCTTCGATATTCTGCGGGATTTCCCAGGAACAGACGAGGTGTGTCTTGTTGTGTCCAAAGACGTCGAGGTGATAAACCTCAAGCTCCCAGATATGACCACAGGCTATAGCACTGAGTTGCAGCAGCGATTGATGAGCCTTCTTGGTGAGACGGAGCTAAGAGTGGAAGAGCTCTCGTGAAGTGGGTACTACTGACAACCGCCCCTGATCAGCTCACCGCCGAGATGTGGGCGAAACTGCTTCAGGGTGAGGGGATCCCCGCCACCATCAAGCCAGAGGATGCGGTTTCCTTCTTAGGCGTTTCTGCCATGCCCTGTAGGCTGTTAGTGCCTGAAGGAAGGGTAGGCGAAGCCAGGGCCGTGCTGGCTGAATACCGGGGTGAGACCGGGTTATGATGAACAGGACTCCAGCTCAAGGAGACGTTTTTTCATCTCCAGGCCGCCGCCAAAGCCGCGCAAATTTCCATCCTTGCCCAGCACCCGATGACAGGGAACTATAATAGGGAAGGGATTTCTAGCCAGCGCTTGCCCCACAGCGCGCAAAGACTCTGGACTACCTATTTGGTGTGCAATCCAACTGTAGCTTCGAATCTCACCGTAGGGGATAAGACGGGTCGCAAGCCATACAGCCCTTTTAAAAGGGGTGGCACCTGCCAAATCGAGTTCATCGGCAAAGGAGACTTGTTCACCGCTGAAATACCGCCTCAGCCTTTGGGGCAGGTCACCGAAGGGAGCAGGATCGGCAATCGCTCCGGGCAAACCTCGGACTAGGAGACGGAGCACCGCCTGTGGCGAAGGCTGGGGCAATACGATGCGACGCAGCCCTGCCGCCGAGCCTAGCAGCCCCATCCAGCCAAACTCGGTTTCAAAGTGGGTGTACCATACCCACATGGCAGGGGAACCTGCTCTTGACTTTTCGCTCGCGGTCGGCATCACTCAGGCCAGAGAGCCTTGGCCACGTCTTCCAGTCCCAGTTCCAAAAGCTTCTTTTTGGTTGGCTTGGCGGTATCGGGGTCCCAGTCCATGGCTACCAGGTAGTCCCGCGCCATCGTTTCCATGTCTACCTCTCTGCCGGCAGTAGGTCCGGCCTCGAAAGGAGGACGGCCAAGAACTCTATTTGGCATTTTCAAATCACTCAGGGTTATTCCTTCGCGGACATTGAACGCCTGCCTGATGTTGGCAACTCGCTCCCCTATCGTGAGCAGATCATCGATACCATGGTTCCAGCCGGTGGCCAGGTTCAGAAACTCAGGAAGCGAGTTGGCATCTAGTACTGTATAGCCAAACATGCAAAGCCCGGCACACTGCATAACATGCTGCAGGTTTCTGGCCATCTTAACTGCCTCACCTCGACCGGCGAAGGTCATGGGGTCAAAGGGAGGCAATTCCAAGCCGGTGGTGGGTACACTCCATTGTGTGTGGCGAGAGGGGGTGGCATCCAAAAGAAAAGTCGGAGCGTAGTCTACAGCGCGCACCGGCTTGGGATCGTGCATCGGCACTTCCTGCCCATGGATGTGAATGGCAAACTTATCTGCCCCTTTGCCGATCTTCTCCGCTGCCACTTTGATCCCATCGGCGAGTATGTCGCCAAAGCCCTCTCTCCGGGCCAGCTTTTCAGTCATGGCTATTATCGCTTCATGGTTGCCCCATTTCAATTGAATGCCATCGGTATCCTTGTCGGTGATGAGTCCATTTTCATAGCACTCGATGGCGAAGGCGATGGAGACGCCGGCGGAGATGGAGTCCAGGCCATAGCGGTTACAGATGTCGGCTGCCATTATTGTTGACTCTAGGTTGTCGTTGAGACACAGGTTGCCGAAGGTGACCAATGTCTCATACTCTGGCCTGTGGACCCCGGCGGGATACTTGTATTGCCCGGTGCCAGCTTTCATATGCCCACCACAGGCGATGGGACAGCGCCAGCAACCGAACTTTTTCTCTTGGAGAGTGTTCACCGTTTGACCGTCGAGAGGGGTAACATCGGCCATATCAATGGAAGGGACACCGGCCCAGTTCTTGATTGGGACCTCTCCGATCATGTTGAAGAAGCTCATCAGGCCCGCAGTGCCACCCTGGCTGAAAGCCTGGCCTATGGGTGAGGTTTTGATTTGCTCCAGATATTTCTTCCTTGCCGCTGCCAGTTCGGACTCGTGTGCCAGGGGGACTGCCTGCTTCCCCTTGACCGCTATGGCCTTGAGCTTCTTGGAGCCCATCACTGCCCCCAGGCCGGAGCGGGCAGCAGCCCTGCCCTTGTTGTTGATAATGCCTGAGATAAGTGAAAGCCTCTCCCCCGATGGGCCGATGCAGGCTACCCTGACATCCTTGCCCAGCTCGGCTTGGAGCACATCCTCGGTTTCGTGGCTATCCTTGCCCCAGAGTTGGTCGGCTTTTCTGAGCTCAGCCTTGCCATCGTTTATGTAAAGATAGACAGGCTGGTCGCTGATTCCATGGAAGAAGACCGCATCATAGCCGGCAAACTTGAGGTGGGGGCCGAAATCGCCCCCTGAGTTGGCATCTCCCCAGGTGCCGGTCAGTGGTGACTTGCCTACCACCACGTAGCGAGAGCCGACAATAGCAGGGGTGCCGGTGAGAGGACCGGTGATAAATCCCAGAATAGCATCTGGCCCTAAGGGGTCTGTCTTTGCCTGCTGCTGGTCAAACAGAATCTTGGCTCCAAGGCCATACCCCCCGATGAAGTCTCGACACAGTTTCTCGTCAAGAGGCTCGTCCCATGTTTTCCCCTGAGACAGGTCTACGAAAAGGATTTTTCCCATGTATCCGCCGGTCATTAACTTCTCCTTTCTGCATCAAAAGTTCTCAACCTAGCCCCATCCCTCCTTCGGTATCCAGTCAGGGCAAGCTCATCGGTTCGATTTACGCAAAAAGGTAGCGGTGCAGATTGTGAAGCTGACCAACGCGCTACTTGCCCATGAAATTGGGATCCCTCTTTTCGATGAAGGCCTGGACCCCCTCCTTGAAATCGTCGGTACGGATCGCCAGACCCTGAAGGTACCACTCATAGCGTATCTGGTGCCAGAGATCAGTTTCTTCAGCGCCTTTGTAAATAGCACGCTTGATCAGCTCAATGGTTAGTGGGGGTCCGGCGGCTATCCTTTTGGCCAGAGCCATTGCTTCATTCATCAACTCATCATGGGGCACAACCTTATTTACTATACCCAACCTATCAGCTTCGGCAGCATTTATGATGTCTCCGGTATACATTAGCTCACAGGCTTTAGCCGTTCCTATGAGTTTGGGCAAAAAATAGGAGGAGCCGGAATCGGGAACCAGCGCTCTCTTTACGAATATCTGAGAGAACCTCGCTTGATCCGAGGCGATCCTGATATCACAGGCGAGGGCGACGCTAAATCCGGCACCAGCTGCTACCCCATTCACAGCAGCAATTGTCGGCCGATCTAGGTCGCGCAGCTCACCTGCCAGCGCCACCACGCCGGGCAATGTGCTCAAGGTTGTCCTGCTCGGCTTGGTAGTTGACACTTGCCCTCGTTGCGCCATTGCGGTGAGATCGGCACCTGAGGAAAAACCTCGACCAGCGCCGGTTAAAATGAGCACCCTTACTTCACTGTCATCTCGTATCTCCTCCATCGCCTGCAGCGATTCGGTACCCATCTCATCATTCCAGGCGTTAAGGGTATCGGGCCTATTCAGCGTCAGCGTTGCCACTCCCTCCTCTTTAGTAAGTATAATCGTGTTATAACTCATCCTTTATCCCTCCCTGTGGATAGTTTCTTTAGCACCAATGTGTCTGCCTGGGGCTGATGTTAACACTTTGTAGTGCCATCGTCAACTA
>Ga0180433_10009663_pt1 | contig 11768 bp, 6 predicted proteins | sample SS_ome_8_FD_132980 | JGI IMG/M metagenome (GOLD analysis project Ga0180433, IMG submission 132980) | Hypersaline lake sediment archaeal communities from the Salton Sea, California, USA - SS_1_D_1 metaG | ecosystem: Environmental > Aquatic > Non-marine Saline and Alkaline > Hypersaline > Sediment... | reverse complement strand
CTTAAAGCGATAACCAAGCGTATTCCTTGGGCAATGATCGACGAAGCAGGAACTTAGACAGCGAAAACCGCTTGCGGTATAAGCTTAAGAATCCCCTAGATTTATCTATGGGGAGTTGTCAATGTGTTTAATAGAGTGTCGCCGTTAGGTTCCCAGATAGTATTTATATTTACTCCAAGCTTTATTAACTTGTGATATAATTCGTAAAATCTTTCTTTTTTTATATTGCTTTTTGTTAGGGCGCCAAGTGTTATCGTTGGATTTTTTTCGAGATATTTTTGTAAATCTTTATGGTTTTTATACGCACCAGATTCTATGATATGTACAAGTAACTGATATTGTAACTCTGGTTGATTTTTTTTGTGTAGCTGCTGTTTTATTTTGAGTAGTAAGCGATTAATGTCCGGATATGCAAAAAGATTATTGTGTAATATATGTTTTGCTATCGCAAGTTTTATGTGAGAATTTTTCATGGATAGGCAGTAGTACAGGAGTCTTGCAAATTTTGGGGTTACGTCTGCTGTTTCAAGAAGATCTTTATGGGCAAGTAAGGTCAAGTGTGGGGTGAGTTTTTGGTATGTATCGGGATTTTTGCTCATTTGATTTGCTAAAATATCTATAAGCTCTTTTTTGTACATCTGGGCAGTACTGTTATCCCGTTGAGGACATTCAAATGTTGTGTGATGATTTTTAAGAGTGATGTTTATAGTGCACATAAAAGGTTTTTTGTTCATGTGTCCAGAGATCGATATCTGTATTATGGGACGAGGGCCATTTTGGAGTGTGAATATTATATTTCTTGTTATTTTTTTTTTTTTCTTCATATTTGGTATTAATACTTGTGTTAAGTTTAGTCGAAGTGGCACGGCCTGACGGCCGTGATGGGTTGTTTTCATAAGACAAAAGAGGACCAAAGTCAGCTATTTCTTTTGCATCTGTTTCATAAAAGTGATTTAACAAGTTAACAAAATTATCTACTCTTGGTAAAATTTCACAGTTGTTTTCTGGCTGATTATATCGTATGTTTTTTAGCCCAGAAATACTGTTTACCCATGCTTGTCTTACCGGTTTTCGTGTAATACAAGCGGGATTAATCTCAGATACCTGTATATTTTGTATATCTTGTGTATCTATTTTTAACTCTTGAAATATTTTTGCAAGCTTTTGTACAGAAGTAAAAGTGACGTAGTTGTATTTTGCGCTATATTCTTTTTCTTTTATGTTTAATTTATCAGCAAGAGTAATAGTTCTCATGAGATTTCTGAGAGTTATAAACCCTCTCCCACTTTTTAATTTTGGGGGAAATATATTGTCATCATATGTTTGGGTTATTGGGTTGTACCATAAAATACTTAGCAGATCTAAAGCTGATGATTCAAAACAATCTGAAAATGTTTCGGTTGTTTTTCCTGGGGCGTACTCATACGCAAATTTTTTCATCATGATTTGTGGCGGGAATATTCCTGAACGTATTCGCTTTTGTATGCTATGAAGTGCTCTGTCATATTGTGAGTTTAATAAATCTATTTGTTGGTTATGATCAAGGTTTTTAATTTCATGTTCAAATTTTTTATACTCGTTTTTATTGTACGTATTTGGTTCTGCTTTTTTTTCTAATATCGCAAGAGTTTCATGGAGTTCAAACTCTTGAGTGAATTTTGATTCAAAAAATGCCCAGAGTATTGCCTGGGTAGTTCTTGGGATATATAAATCACAAGAGAGAGTGTTTTGGATCTTTTGTAAAAGATCCTGTATTGTGCGTGTAATAGTCCCTACTATTTTTTTATCATTTTCTAAGACAAGATTGTTCTCTATAAGCTCTAGCTTTTTGTGCTCAATCTCGTTTATTATATTATTTTTTTCTTTGATATGCTCTCTTTTTTTAATTTTAAGTTGCTCTAATTTTTGTCTTGTCTTCTCTTTAATAGTTTTAAATTTTTGTATCCCATATTTTAGGTCAACTTTTTGAACCACTTTTTTGATGGCTATAGCTTTCTCTGGTGACTTTTTTTTCATAGTTTTGTTTATTTTGCGTATCTCCAGAGATTTTTCTTTTTTAGATTTTGCTAACTTTTCTTTAAAAGAAATATGTATTTGTTGGATTTTTTGTTCAGTTGTGTGTATAAGATTTTCTATATTTTCTAATTTTACACTTATCTTAGATTCCTCTGTGTGTAAGTATACAAGTATGTTTTCTATGTTTTTGATCTCAGTGGGTATATATTCTTTATAATATTTAAGCCATTCACACTTATAAACAAGTGTATTTATAAGTGTACTTTTTTGCTCTTGATCGTACTTATTTGCATAAATATATTTTATTATTTTACCAAAAATAGATGGTGTTATAATTGCTAAGGGTCCCTTTTTGGTTGGTATAAGTTGATCATCTTCATGGCCATAAAAGATATGCCATAATGTTTTTATAAGTATTCGTGCTGGATCTTCTTTGGGTGCATTAAGATACACGTTTTTTATCCATTGTGAATAAAGTAACGATTGACCAAGGCCAATATCATCCGGTGTCAAAATATTATATAACCCTATAATTGGCGGTATCGCTTTTGTGTTTTGCGTGTGTAAACATAAAAAAAATATAGAAAATATTATAATTTTGTAAGTGATATTTTTCTTTTCCACTATACTCCCCTACTTTTTGAAACTGTTTAAGTTGACAGTAGGATTTTGTATAAGTGAAAGTCAAGAGATTAGCTTACAGTAGGATTTTTTATAAGTGAAAGTCAAGAGATTAGCTTAAGTTGACAGGGCTATCGCATCTAAAACCCCTCAAATAAAGCATAATCATGCAAGTTTGCTTAAGCATTCCAAGACAACATCCTCTTCCCCTCCGTTCGCCCTGAGAGCCCTTTTGAAGGGCGTATCGAAGGGTTACTTGTGAGCAGGGGCGAACAAGTTGTCCGAAAGGACTTAATAAATTAAAATTCCATATTTTTTTATTTTCTTTTGTTTTTTTAAATTAGTCCTTTCGGACAACTTGCTTACTTGCGTTCGCAAGTAACCCTTCGATACGTCCTCTGCGAGGACTCTCAGGGCGAACGGGGTGAAAGATTTTTGCTTTTAGAAAAGCCCTTTAAATATAGGTTTTTATATGCGATAGCCTTGTAAAAAAGGGGCTTTCCAGAGAAAGCCCCAATATAAAATTGTAATGTAAAATAACTTGATTAAGTTACTTGAGTATTTTTATAATTCGTCCTCTTCTGTACGGACCTTTCAAAAATTTAATCTTCACTTTTGTGTCAGGCTTTATCTGTTTTATTACTTTTCGGGTTGCTTCGCAAATGATTTCTTCGCCAATACCAAGTCTTACCAAGAATTTATTGTCGTGTAGTTCTTTTATTACAACACCTGTATTTTTTTGTTTTTGTTCAATTTTGATAAGTGATTTTGGCACTGCAAATATAGGTATTCTTTGAGTTTCTTTTTTTATATAAAAGGGTTCTTTTGCTATTTCTTCTTCCCCAATAAATCTAACTCGTTCAGGTATATCTATATCTTCTTGTTTTGGGATGATATAAAATTCATCAATTTCTGTATTATTTTTTATTTCTTTTACTTGTTGCCATGGTTTGCTGCGTATATTATATACCTCGATTTTGTTGTGAGATGTTTGCGCGATAAAAAGATTTTTGAAGAATGTGTATGAATTATTTCCACAACAAGAAATATTTTTAAGGTCAAAGGTTCTTGCTATATTCCAATTTTTACCTATATCAAATACTACCGCTTGAGTATGGTGTTGCGCTTGAGTATGGTGTTGCGCTTGAGTATGGTGTTGTTGAGGTCGTTGTAAAACGAGAAATCTTTCATCATCATCACAATCAGGGTCTTCACCATCAAGTGTTTTTATTTTTTTCCAGTCTTTTGTAACATCAAAAATGTTAGTTTGTACTTTTTCTGTCGCATCGAATTCTGCAAGTGAGAGATATCTTTTGCTAATAAATTCAGGTCGAAGGCCAGGGAGTGTTTTTATTTCTTTCCAATCTTTAGAGACATCAAAGATGTGGGCTATTTGATTTTCTTGGTCTATATCACCGGTTATCGTTACACAGTATTGTTCTTCTGGGTCAAAGGTAGCTGCGTAGTGGCCAGGGAGTTTCTTTATTACTTTAAAGTTGTTTTTTGCATCAAGTATATGCAATATGGTTTTATCTTTCCCTATTTCTTGCTCAAAGCTAAAGTAACTTCCTTCGTCGCTGAATGTATTACAGCAACAGCAACCTACGACTGATTTTAGATTTTTTACATTTTTCCAGCCATCGTTGATATCAAGTATTTTAGCTCTTTTTCTTCCAAGAAATAAGACTGCATATTTTTCGTCTGGACTAAACTCAATAAAGTTGCAATTTTTGAAGGAGTGTATGCGGTTAAAGTTTATGTCTCTATCGTATATGTCTATTTGATTGGGCTTTGATTTGATGGCAAGGTACTTGCCGTTTTCGCTCGCTTCGGACTCGCATCCTGCAAATTTTTTTACTGTTTGCCAGTTACCCATATCTATTAATTTGATGTCTTTTTTTTGAAATTTGTTTATATCGCCAGTTTTTTTAACAGTTCTCTCTGTTCTTGGGTCATAGTATTTACCCTTTTGTCCAACCTCGAGTACCAGATATTGTGGGTATAAGCTCAGTGTTAGCAAGGATATACATCCAGCTATTGATAATAAGTGTTTTTTGTGCATTATTTTCTCCTTTTTTAAGCGATTATTAATATATCACCTTCTATTTTTAGACTATTAAAAAATCTCTTTCAAAATCAATGTTTTTTTAAAAAATATTTTTTTTTTTTTTGAAATATTGATCTGATCGAATTGTTTAAGTTCTAGATAAGACAAAAATACGAAAAAAATTGCCCTAAAATCAGGATTTTTAAGAAAATTATGAAAATTTGATACTTCTTAGAAAAAATGAATAAAAATTCTTTAGAAAAATATGAACGGAAAATAAATTTGGTTGCGGGGGCTGGATTCGAACCAGCGACCTTTGGGTTATGAGCCCAACGAGCTACCAGGCTGCTCTACCCCGCGATCAATTTCTTTGAATGTTTCAATTTCTTAACCTCTCTGTTGTTAGTATTACCCATATTTATATAACTGTCAAACTAAAAATAGAGAAAAAGCTTAAAACTAAATATTTTTTTGAAAAATAACTAAAAAAATTAGCTAATATGTAGGCGTATGGGGAATTAAGAGATATTCTCAATTAGTACGATTGCAGTGGCAATTTCTTGTGTGTGAGTTATTGAAACAAAGCTTTTAAAGCTTTGTTGAGTATTATGGTTTGGGGTGTCAGGGTGATTTTCTAGTAAAAAATTCCAGTTTATATCTAGTTGGGGGTTGCCATTATCTTCATGTAAGACAGTAATATTTTTGCATATGGTCAAAAGCGGGATGGTATTATTTGGGAGTATTTGGCTCAGGGCTTTGTAAAAAGCCTCTTTGACGGCAAAACGGGCGGCAAAGCGTTCTGCTGCTTTTTTGGGAGTTTGTAAGCAATATGTTATTTCTTGTTCAGAAAATAGCTTAGAGAGTTTACCCTCAGGGTATTTTTCCCAGTTTGCAAATCTTGTTATTTCGACAGAGTCGATTCCTATACCCGCTATCATGTATTCTCCATTATCCTCTTTGTTTATCCAAGTTTTGATCCAATGATCTATACATAATTGCTTCTCGTATATGAGGTACGTCAATGATATCACATCCATCTAAGTCTGCGATTGTACGTGCAACTTTCAAGATTTTATGATAACCACGCATACTCAATGATAGCGCCTCAAATGCTTTTTTAACAGTTATTTCAGCCTGATCAGTCAAAATACAGGATGATTCTATCAAATCTGGGGTCATATGTGCATTGAACATATTTCTTGAACCAAAACGTTCCTGCTGTATTTTAACAGCAGACATAACTGTTTCTAACATCTCTTGTGAACTTTGGCTTTTTATTTCTTTGGATTTAATTGTGTCATATTCAACAGACTGAACGCTAATTTGTAGGTCTACACGGTCAAGCAGTGGCCCAGAAAGTTTATCCAAATATCTGGAGATTTGTTGTTTTGTGCAGTGGCATTGGCGTTTTTTATCTCCTAAAAATCCACAGGGGCAAGGGTTGAGAGCCGCGACTAATAAAAACGATGCGGGAAATGTAATGGTCTGATGTACTCTTGAGATACAGACTGTTTTGTTTTCTAGCGGCTGCCTCATTACTTCCAATACGTTGCGACGAAATTCGGTAAGTTCGTCTAAAAAGAGTATGCCATTATGTGCCAAACTAATTTCTCCTGGCTGTGGATAAGATCCACCGCCAACCAGTCCTGCCTGAGAGGTGGTATGATGCGGATTTCTAAATGGTCGTTTTACAATAAGTGATCTATTGCCGAGTTTTCCACAGATGGAGTAAATTTTACTTGTTTTAAGTACTTCATCAAATGACATAGGAGGCATAATGGTGGGTAGGCGTTTTGCAAGCATAGTTTTACCTGAGCCAGGAGGTCCAATAAACAAAATATTGTGACGTCCAGCTGCAGAAATTTGTAGCGCCCTTTTTGCTTGTAATTGTCCTTTTACCTGGCTAAAATCTACTCCTAATTTTGCGTTATTTTCTACAAAATTTTTAAAACAGTTTATTGTTGGTTCAATATTGTGTTCTTTTCTTAAATATGCAACGAGTTCAGTCAGGTGATCAACACCAATTACCTCGAGCCCTTCGATAAGTGCAGCTTCTTTAGCATTTGCTTTGGGAAGAATAATGCGTTTTTTGTGTAATTTTTTTGCATCATAGGCAACAGCAAGTGCGCCCTTTATAAATCGTATTCCTCCGTCTAAAGATAGTTCACCAATAAATAGGGTTTCTTCAACAAATTTTTTGGGAATTTCGAGTGTGTTGAGAGATAGTAGCATGCCAATAGCAATCGGCAAATCAAATAATGTACCCTCTTTTTTTAAGTCAGCTGGTGCCAAGTTAACGACAATTCTTCTTGCGGGCATTTGGAATCCAGAATTTTTTATTGCAGAAATAATTCTTTTCGAGCTTTCTCGAATTGCTGCATCGGGCAGTCCAACAATATAAAAATTTGGCATACTAAAGGATATATCTACTTCTACTTGCACAAGTTTTGCATTGACGCCAACAGTCGCTGCGGAATATAATTTTGAATGCATATTGTTATTTTCCTGTTTACAAAATTTTAATAAAAAAATAAGTAATAAATAAGATAAATATTATAGTATTATGCTATATGTATAACATATTTTTTTTCATTTGAAAATGTGTAAAAAATTTAATATTATATTCTTGATATAATAAATAAATGGTTTATGAGTTTTGTGGGGCTGGAGTTTTTTGAAAAAATCTCTAGACTATTAACTTGTAGAGTGTGAATTTCTTTAAAAATTTTTTAATAAAAATGTAATTAACTTATGTAACTAATTTTGTGGGATAAAACATGACTTGCTTGAAGAAAAACTTAAAATACAATCTAACGTTAGTGTTGTTGCTATCTTTTGCTTGTTTATCGACTCTTTTTGGAGCAGAACTTATTACCGGAGATGAAAATGCTGCAGAGGGTCAAACATTTTCTTTTACTACCGGCCCTTATGGTACCAGTGGAGTTGGTGACCATTTTTATGTTGCTGCTGCTTTAGATGCCGGAGATGCAAAAGAGTTTGCGTTATCTCGAGTAGAGAGATGTGAAAAAGCGTTTAAACCCCTTGCACCGAAGTATGTGCAAGTAAATGGTGTCGATGGTCAAGAGAACCCACTGTATAACAGTGGTTTTGCGTATTTATCGTTACTTGAAAACAAAAAAGAGAGTCTCATTAATACGTATCCGGTATTGGTTCCTGCAGACACAGATCCAACAGAACTTTATGTTGTTGATCTTTCCAAGTATCATGGAAGTCCATATAGCAAACCAAAAGAGGGTGAGTGTGTTGACACAACAAAAACAAAGATAGCTGTCGTAGAATTTACGAATATCAAAGATGCAAATGCAGAAAATATTTCAAGAATAGATGGAATAGAGTCTACACCTGTTTCGACCCCTGGTATAGCTGGTGCTATTTTTGCAGCAGTACGCGGTAACGGTCAAGCTGAATTTGGTCAACCGGGTAGCGGTATTGCAACAGTGGGTCTTTTTTATAATACTGTCGCAAGAAAAAGAAAGAGGTTAGAGTTTATTAAAGGGGTCAAAAATATTCGAAAAGATACACAAAACTCAGAGTTTGAAAATTCAGAAAATCAGGAGGGAGTAGAGCAAGTTCGGGCGAAAATGACTGCTATTGTAGAGGATATAGAAAAACTTGAGAAAGAAGTAAAAGAAGGGTTGGAAGAAGAGAAACTTGCAAAAAAAGTGATATTGGATCTTTTACAAGTAGGTAATGCGGCTATTCCATTGGATGTGACATCGGCTGTTGCAAAAATAAACAGTGATTTAGAGTCAATGGCGTTTGGAGATATGTATTGGGATAATGTTCTTGGGTGTTTGTTTATAGCGTTAAAGAATGTTGCTGGAGGCGCTCCTGATGCTGGAACTAAAGCGTTAGTGCTTGGAAAATTTAAAGATGGTGTTCTTGAGTTGAAAAATATTGTTTCTAATGATGTCTTTCAAGATCAAAACGAGATAATTGGTGCAGTTGGTGCTGACTCGCAAGTTTCGCTACACAAAGTAAGAACAATGCATACCAGTACTAGGTTGCCGTATGTAATTGTGCTGGGTGGTAATGGTGAGCCAGAAAACACGCGAAATACGGTATACGCGTTACCTTTGGTGAATAATCCTGGTGATGATACCCATGGTATGATTGCAAGTAAAAATAGTGTACCTGAAGATGTATTTAAGGGTGATATTATAAAAAGAATGAGGCAAAGATTGCTAAAGGGTGCGGCTATAACAAATGATGATATGACTACGCAAAATGATTTTGTAGCACAAGTTGGTGGTCTTAATCCATTTGATTATCAAATATCAGATATTTTTGTTATCGGTGATGCAGTATTTGGGTTAGTAGAAGCGTTTGGTATAAATGGTTCACTTAATCTCGGTAGCTTGTACATGTCGCGTGCACTGTTTGACGAAAATGGAAAAATAAAAAGTTGGACGGAGTGGCAACGTGTCTCAAGTTCTCTCGATCCAATTTTTGGGGCATCAGTAGATCCACAATGTGGCAACTTTATATTTGTAAGCAGCGATAGTGAACTTGTAGATGGTCCAAAAACCGTAAAGCGTACAGTTTGGGGTACAGGTGATGCCAATGGTTTACAACATATGATCTCAGCTGTAAACAGTGAGTTCCCATCAGATCTTGCAGGTATACAGGGTTTATTTGAATTTTCATGTAACAATAAAGAAGATATATTGCAACAGATAACAATGCTTGTCGCAACAGGATATAAAAAAGTTGTGTTAGTGAATGTAGCACAATGTAGTAATGGGGATATTACAAGAAACATTGGAGATATATTTGAAAAGCAAACGTTTACAGGTGGAACACTTACAACTAATGCAAATGCTAAAGTTCTTTCTATAAGTGGAGGAGCGTTAGATGCTATTGGGCCAATTGAAGCTGCAGCGGTGACGGTTTCTGGAAGTAATGGTAGTACTACTGGTAGATTATTCGTTGGTGGTGCTAGTGGACTTGCTGTTTTGGTTGATAGTAACGGTGATGGTTGGGCAACTGATTTAGGTGAAAACTTTGCTGGATTAAATTCTGGCATGGGTTTTAAATTACTTGGTGATTTCAAGTTTGTGAGAAAACTTTTATATCTAAACAGAGAAGAAGATAATTATCTCTTTATTTTAACAGATGAAAAGTTATACAGAGTTGATCTTGATTCCGGGGATAATGATTTTGCAAATGGTGTAATTGATGCTGTTGAGATTGCAAACTTTGATAATGTTCCGGGTATGGGTACCTATGGAACGTTTTTAGATTTTGCTGCGTCGGGAAAATTGGGGATACTTGCGACAAGTATGGGGTTATTTAGAGTTGGAAATGAAAAAGATATTGTGACAGATACAGATTTGTTTTGGACGCAAGTAACGGTTCCAACTTATTGTGGCCCAATAAAACAGTTATTACCTGTTTCTATGACGTTAAAAGAACAAGATGTATTTGGAGAAAATACCAATGGGGTATTGTATGTACTTTGCGCATATTATGGAAATAATATTGCGCAATTTAATAGATTTACCGTGAATTATGCAGAAGAAGTTGGTAAAAATACTATACAGCCATTACCAGACTATTTTGTTGCTGATCCTCAGACTGGCAAAGGTTCAAGTTCTTACTTTGTCCATTACGGAACATTTAGAGAATTAATTTTGGATGAAGGGGCATTTAGATTTAGTGCAGCAGATAGAGATATTTCTATACCGCCATTTGTAAAACTACTTCTTCCTGGGAATGTAAGTGGTGCAGTACTTCCTATTGTTGCAAGTACACCAGTTACTCTTTCTATCGAAAATAATTCAGATGTTGTTAAAATTCTTCGTAGTGTGACAGGACCTACATTTGTTGCAGGGGATTTTGGATTAAAAGTTAACGAGTAAATATTAAAAATAAATTATAAATATAATAAATAGGGTAGCTTTCTATGAACTACAAAAAAACAAGAAATTATATATTTTCTTTTGGACTCTTATGTTTTGCAGGTATAACTTCCTGTATGAACGTAAAAACATTGTACGATACACTAGTACTGCCTGAGAAAAAAGAGTGCAAGAGATTTCAATTTTATGGGATTGGCCAAACAGGGTTTTCCACAACATCGTATGACGAGTGTGGGCGCGTTGATAGCGCATTAAGAATTTGGAATAATAATCAAAATGCGATTAAAATGCTTGAGGGGTTTTGTCCAGAAAGTAATATTGGTCAGTTAAGAACTCGTCTTGATGCAAATGATGATGGAACACGTGGACATTTTTGTGTAAATGGTTGCTTAGATGTTGACTTTGCTGGTGAATTTGGTTTTTTCTATCTATTTAGAGAAGAATTTTCAGTAAGTTTGCATCTGCCTGTGTATTCTATGAAGCTCAAGAATGTTGTATGGAATGATTTAACTCACGATGTGAGTGCTGATGATTTGAGGGTAAAAGAATATTTAACTAATAATTTTGTCAAAAATGTAAAAGATCTTGGATGTTTAGATCTGTGTGGCTGGAACCGCTCTGGGGTTGGTGATTTGGCATTCTTTTTTGGTTGGAGAAGAAACTTTGAACAAGAGAAGAAGTTGCTTGAAAACGTAAAATTAAGTGCACGTGCTGGTCTAACTTTACCAACTGGTAAAAAAGCTTGCGAAGATCAAATTTTGGCTTTCCCGTTTGGTAACGACGGTGCCATTGGCGTTGTTGTTGGCGGTGGACTTGATTTAACCTTTGGTGAACATTTACGGGCTGGACTTGATGTGCAGTTAATGCATGTATTTGGTAATACACGATGTCGAAGAATCAAAACAGATCTTTGTCAAACAGATCTTTTGTTTTTACAAAAAACAGATACGTTTAAAGAATTTGGGCTTACCCAAAGATTTAATTTGTATGCAGAACTGTACAGAGTATTTACTGGATTGTCACTCAAATTAGGGTATCAATTTAAGAGAAAAAGTGAAGATACTGTTTACACTTGTTCTAACGCTTTTTCAAATGATATTGCAAATACTGCAGAAAGTTTGCAAGAATGGACCATGCATAACTCAGTATTTAACTTGTATTATGATGCTTGTTCTGATGAATGTGGAGATCACCGTGTTTGT
>Ga0180433_10009662_pt1 | contig 11770 bp, 17 predicted proteins | sample SS_ome_8_FD_132980 | JGI IMG/M metagenome (GOLD analysis project Ga0180433, IMG submission 132980) | Hypersaline lake sediment archaeal communities from the Salton Sea, California, USA - SS_1_D_1 metaG | ecosystem: Environmental > Aquatic > Non-marine Saline and Alkaline > Hypersaline >... | reverse complement strand
GCGCTATAAATGAAAGCCAAGACGCTGCAAAGTCGCAAGAGATTGCGGCTGCGATTCGCGGCAACAAAGCCACCCAAACGAAGGCGACGGGAGCCATTGCGGTGCGAAACTTTGACGACGACGCCGACCTGTATAATGTAACGCTAACAGACGGCGATACTACGATTGTTAGGGCTATTGCAGAGGCATAATGTACAGCTCTATATTTACAAACAGTTTGACCGAAGGCGACTTTAATGTCGGTCGCTTTGCCTGCCAGAGCTTGACCGAAGGGGATTTTTTTCCTACACAGGATGAATTTTATCTGATTTACAAAGACGATGAACCGGGGGGGCACGATTACAGAATGGCCGAGGGCCGCTTCGACGACGGGGAAACGTCCGTTTCTTTGTCACAACCCGACTTATCCGAGGGCGATTAGTATTATACCAGGATAGCGGTGGGACCGACGGGCGTAGCGAGCGAAGCGGCCCTATCTTGTTTGGTCCAAATTGACGGCGAGGGCGAATTTGTGGGAGCGATAGGCAACCCGCCAAGCGGCGTTAAGGCCGTCGCCGTCGCCGGCGGTGAAGCGGAGATAACGTGGCGATACAGCACGAGCGGTCAACCGGCGGAACCCGACGGGTTTAAGATTTATCACAAGGTCGGGGCCGGTGCCTATTCGTTGTTGACTACCGTAACATACCAGGGCGGTAATCGATATTATTCATACACAACCGACGAAGATTATTCTCACGGTTCCGCTGTTACTTTTGACGTGCGAACCTATAAGGATGATAGCGAATTGACAGGCAGCGAGGCGGCTGTTACGGTTGACGCGCAGGGGCCGGCGGCGATAACGGGCCTGTCGATTATTTAGCCAAAAACGGCTATTCCCCCAAAATCTTACCTATCTTACCATAATTCGACCGCACAGGATCGCGCAGGTTCAACGATCTCCGGTCGGTTGGACCTCTGATACCTCTTTTTCGCTTACAGGCGATTCTGTGCCGATTGGTAACAGATTTATCGCCGCCCTTTTAGCGTCCAAATTGTCCAGGGCTGTGTAATGATCGTAAGTTATCTGGGTTGAGCTGTGGCCGAAGATTGCCGTGACCACCTCGCCCGCTACGCCGCGCTGCTTTAGCCATGTGGACAGCGACGCTCGCAGGCCGGTGTGGAACTTTACGCGGGGAACGCCCGCGGCGTCAAGGATGCGCCACCATGTGCCGGAGCTAAATTTGCTGGTAAATAAATTGGCCTGATTGTCCGGCAGGGTTGCGATATAAGATCGTAGCTCTGCGATTGTCCTATCGTGCAGCGGCGTGAATCGGTATGTTTTTTGTTTGGAGTCGAAGACTTGAGCGTACCCCTCCTTCAGGTTTACATCAGACACCTTCATTCTTGCCAAGCTATTCTTGCGCGCGACGCCGTTTATATTCAATAGAATAATACACCGCCACTGTGGAGCGGCCTTGCAGAGCTTGCCGGACAGCCCGGACCCCGCGGGATCGCTCAGGACTCGCAGGATCGCTTGGAATTGACTGGGGGATAAGATGTCGGGCTGTTTTTTTGCAGTCTTTAACCGCCGGACCCTGGTAGCTGGGTTGCTTGCCATATACCCCCGCTCGACAGCCCAGGCGAATATCGCCGATAACTGCCTCAAGTCTTTATTGATCGTCGTTGCCGATCTTGCGCGCTCGGCGATAAATCTATCGAGCGTTTGGATCGTTATCCGGTCGGTGCGGGGGCGGCCAGCAATCTCGCCGAAACGCTCCAAGGTGTAACGATATTGCAGGATGGACCCGGCGGCCATCTGTCGCGCCTCTGCGTGCCTGAGAAATTCAGCCGCCAGCTCCCCCCATGACAAGCCGATTATCTCTCCCATTTCCTTTTTAGCCATCCTAACGCGGATAAGGTTGGCATACTTTAAGGCCATTGCTCTCGTAGCAAAGGCCTTCTTTTTTTGCTTGCCCATCTCCGTCCGCCACGTTACCTGCCATTGGCTGCGGTAGCGAGGGTCGGATGTCTTATGCACCGATACTGATCTGATTATCGGAGTCATGTCGTTACCTTCTCTTCGCGAATCTCGCCACTGCCAATATGCGCATTGCCGCGAATCGCTCCGTCGCGAATCACGCCGCGAATCGCTCCGCTCTTAGACAATAGATGGTGCCAAGAGGCCCGATCCGGATACCCCGCGGCGGTAGCTACCAATCCCTGGCATAATCTAACAGCACTATCGGCGTCGGGGCCGAGATCGCGGCGGTACGATTCCATGTCTTGCAGTAAGTTATCTAACCGCTCCACAGGGACATAGCCGTTCCGGACCGGGAGGACTGGTCTTTTCATCTTTCAACCCTTTCAAAAACCCGGCCCCCCGCCACGAGCGCGGAAGGCAGGGTAAAAAATCAACGAATGATATTCAATCCAATACCACAACCCTTACGAGGCATGCGCGACCCCGAAGAATTGCTGCAATCGCGAACGCCAGTATCCTTGCGGCGCTCCCACAATTGAAATCCTCGATTCTGATTTACTTCTACATATTTAATTAACATATCAGAATGTTCACCGGCAGTGCGAATATCCCGCAGTCGCTCTACTACTGCCCGAAGTGAATCCATAATCTTTGATCTCGGCTTGCTGAAAGCACCCAAACCTATAGGAGCATTCTGGTCAAGTTCCCATAACTCCAATTCCGCTCCGCCATTAGGCGATTTGCCCCATAGTTCGGATAAAGGTGATCGCGACATATATACACCAGCTTCGCTAAATTTAATAGTTGCAGTGTTCATCTTTTTACCCTTTCAGCCGGTAGGCCCGGCTTTGCCGCCCCCCGAATTATACCCGGCCCCCCGCACACGCGGCGGGAGGCAGGGTAAAAATGCTTAGTCATTCAAATTCAGTTGTAAAGGAATACTTTACAACTGCCGCCTCACATGCGCGGTATTCTGTTGTGGTTGTTTACCAAGTAACCGCAAATATACACAGTATCTCCGCGACCGCGATACCGTCTCGCGCGGGTCTTGGCTTCGTTTGCCGTCTCGTACTTTCCCAAGATTTTTTTAGTGTTTTTGCCCAGGCGAGCTACCGGCCAATACTGTTGTGCCCTGATAGCCGCGTCATTCAACGAGTCCAAATAAGCAGAGATTGTCTTGTTGATTGGATATTTCATCTTTTTACCCTTTCACTAAATAACTCATTTACACAATACATAAAGCGTATGCCCGGAGTCGAACCGGGCATAAAACCGTTTACGCTATTACATTGGCCGATCTCCACCAATTACAAAGCGTACCAAAACGTCAGCTCGCCCTGTTGATGATAATTCTTGACGCTGTTCGCGTGTCAGCGACTGTACAATGTCATCCCATGCATCGAGGCGATAACCGTCCCGCAACGAACGGAAATCACATTTGTACAAGATCACTTGAGGGACTGGCTTGCGTTGCGTTGTTTTTTTAATCATCTTTTTACCCTTTCCGCCGGATCACGGCAAAGTGTAGTAAATCCCATGTGTTTGCTTCTCGTGGTACTCGTCCGCGCAATCTTGATCGCAAAATATGCCGATCTCGCTCTCATCATCATTCCGGTTGACGCGATCATACCAGCCCAGCAGTCCTTCGTCTATATACCGATCGCAGCCGATATACCGCCCGCAGTTGAGACATCTTTTACCCAGATTTTCATTTTCTGACATTTTCATCTCTTTACCCTTTCAGCCGGATTTCGGCCCCGGCTTTGCCGCTTGAATTATTAACTTGTCTATCATAATATACAACATATTTCGGCAAAGTCAAGTAAAAAATGTGATTATTTTGGGATTATTGGTAAAAATTTTTACCCCGGACAGATGGTGATAAGTCGTTATTTTACAAGGACTTGCGAGCGTGGCGGAATTGGCAGACGCGCTGGATTTAGGATACAGTAAGTTATATTTTTTGCAGTCGTCGTAAATCCTTATAATTACTGTAATTACAGCAGTAACAATTATTTACGATAATTTCAGACCTACCGGAAAATACCGGAAAATACGGGAAAATACGGAAAAATACGCTGAGTGCGTTACTAATCTGTGACTAATGATTTTATATATTTTTTATTTTTTATCGTTTTTTTCTTGACAATCGCCAAAAAGTACGATATATTACAATAGAAGCGACATATTAGGAGAGCACGTTTGCTGTTGTTAAAAAATAGACGATCTGCTTTGGGCCTTATCGGGACACTCCTGATATGTTGCTTCCCCATTGCAGATCGCTTTTTTTGGTCGGATCAATGTCACCTGCCGAGAAAGTCAAAGGCATATTATCCCAGATCGACAATTTAGATGTAAGGCGGCGAGCTTTGCATGACAAATTGAGGGTCATGGATGATGAGGGGGCGAGGTTGAGGGGCCTGCTAGATGTCGAGCTAAAATTATTCTTAAGACCCCCGCCCATCGAGCATATCAAGATCGCCTTTGAATATCTCAACGGACAAAAGCAAACCGAGATCGCCGCGCGGCACGGCATATCTCAACAGGCCGTAAGCAAGGCCGTCAAGAGGTGCCTGCCCTTAATTGCTACAACTCAAAAAGATTTTTCTTAATCCGTTTCTTTGCCCCCCACCCAAGCATACAACCGATCCCCGCCAACATTCCTCCCCCCGCGGTTGTGCGTGCGCAAATATATACGGAGGGGGGAGAGATAAAAAAGAAAACAAAATTTTATTGTGATGCGTATGTAGATTGGCGTTGCGCCCTTTGGAGGACGGGGCGCAACGCCTTGGGGCAAGAAAAATGTTTGAGACAATAGAAGAAAGCCTTTGCTGCGGATGCGGATCGCCGGCGAAGCTTAACCGCGATGGTTTTTGTCGATTTTGCGAGCGATCACGGACGGATCAGGGTTTTTTAAGATCGAAGCGAAGGCCCTCGAAGCGAAGGCCCTCGGCCAACACGATGAACTTCACCGATTTAATCGTATTCGAGGGGGTTGTCGCTATCGACGTGATAAACAATATACCGTCCAGGGAACCCGATCCGTCGGAGAAAATTTGCGGCAGGTGCCTGAAGATGCTTAACGACGACGAGCTTGCTGCGAATGAAACGCTTTGTGCACGATGCAGATCGCGGATTAAATGATAATAATGGACACGATTTACAACAATGATTTCCGCCGCGTTTGCTGTGTGGCCTGTGGTAGAGAAACTACGGATAAGTATGGCTATTGCAGCAAATGCGGCGGGCGGCCTCGCTACTGCGTAAAATGCGGACAGCCAATATCGGGAATAAGGGACTACTGCCATCGGTGTTGTAAGCAAAAATGACAAACCTACTCAAGACAAGCCAGGTGGCGGAGATACTGAGAGTAAGCGAATCGACCCTAATCAACTGGCGATCCGCACGTTACGGCCCCCCGTACCACAAGGTCGGCGGGGCGGTTCGATACGATGTCAACGATATAGCTAAATGGCTAAAACAGAGAAGGAATATAAATGATGGATGATTGGAACGGTTACAACGTTACGTGGTGGGCCAAGGCGATTTATTGGTTAATAACAAGGTAGCAAAAAGGGGAAGTATATGTTTGAGGATGACACATATCGCGACGTAATAAAGAGGCTGGCCGTCGATTACGCAGCGGCGAAAAAAGACGTTGCACAAAAAGAGGGCGATCTGGCAGAAGCCAAGAAAAGGCTCAAAGACCTTGTGTATAAACTATATGGCGCTATGACGGACGCGGGGATGGAGAGCACCAAACTAGACAACGGTCTATCTCCCTCGGTCTCTACGAACCGCAGATATTACCAGCAGGCGGGTAAGACCAAAGACGATGTAATGGACTTTTTGAAAGACAATGGGCTTGGCCACATAATCAAAGAAGACGTGCACTTTAACACTCTGCAAAGCGCGCTGAAAGAATGGGAAGGCCAGGGGAATGAATTGCCTATAGAGCTTTTCAACATAATCGACGAGCCTACCGCGAGGATGGGCGGCATATCGAAGTTTAATGCAAAGGAATAAAAAAAATGAAAAACGAATTAGCGAAATCCGAAGAAAAGTCGCTGGCGATTGCCCAGTCGTTCGGGGGCGAGAATGTATCGCCCGTAACGGACATCCCCTATCCGCTTATCAAGATGGGCAAGGACGATCGCTTTGAGTTGGACATCGAGCAGCAATTAGCCAAAGAGCTTACGGGACATATTGTATATATGCACCGGACCAAAGCGTATTTTTCGCAATCCTACGGTGGCGACGCCGTTATGCCCGACTGCGCCAGCTCGGACGGCCTGGTCCCGGACATGGGCAGCAACGAGCAGCACGAATCGGAAACGTGTGCGGAGTGTCCCAAAAACCAATGGGGAAGCGCCGACAACGGCGGAAAGGCCTGCCGCGATTCCGTGATAATTTACATTCTATTGGACGGGGACGACATGCCGTCGGTCTTGCGCATACGGTCAACGTCGCTAGGCAAAAAAGGATCGCTTGCAAAATTCCAGGTCTATGCAATTAAGCACGGCCTGGGGCCACGCGGCATGGGCCGCTACCAGACAATCAGAGTAAAATTATCCCTTTTGCCAACAAAGATCAATAACTTTGACACGTCGGTTCTTGTCATCGAGCCGCTGGAAACGCTTCGCAACGACGATCCCAAATTAAAAGAGCTGCAGGAATGGTTCGGCACCATCGTCAAGGACCGTGCAAAAATGCGCGATACATTTGAGGCGGCCAGTTACCAGGAAGCGGAGACCGACGATATACCCATCTGATTATTATGAAACTATATCAACATCAAATAGACGCAATAAACACCGCCATGAAGCGCAACCTCGCCATTTGGCATGAGTGCGGCTGCGGCAAAACAGTAACCGCGATCAAAGTTATCGACGAATTGCGCAGCCGCAATATCGGTCCGGCACTGGTCGTCTGCCCACTGTCCATTATCGACGCTGCGTGGCTGTCCGACATCGAAAAATACGCAAAGCATTTAAGCGCAATCAGTTTGTATAGCAAAAAACCGTCCGAGCGGACTAGAAAATTAAACGAAAGCCACGACATCTATATTGTCAACTACGAGCAATTCAAGATAATGTTCGACGAGATTGACCGCAAAGGCTTTCAGGTTATTGTGTTGGACGAATCGTCGAAGATCAAAAACATAAAATCACAGATCACGCAGGCGGCGCTTGCCTTTGCCGGCATGACCGCCCGGTCGCGATCCAAAAAAAAGTATATCACCCTCCACACCATCCCTTTCCGCTACTGTCTTAGCGGAACGCCTGCGCCCAACAGTGAGCTGGAATACTGGGCGCAGGCAAAATTTATTACCGGCAAGGGCAACACCGTATTTAACGATAACTATTACGCCTTTCGCGGCAAATACTTCCACGCCATACCCATCGGCGGCAACGGGCTGATTAAAATTTATAAGTGTCGAAAATCGCTTCGAGGCGAATTGCTTGGCAATCTTGATAAAATATCTCACGTTGTCCGCAAAGCAGACGCGCTTGACCTGCCGGAGCAAGTGTGCGAGGCCAGAGAGGTCGAATTGTCGGGGGGCGAACGGTCGGCCTATGAATCGCTCAAAAACGATTTAGTGTTAAGGCTTAAGGACTCTCTGGTGCTCGCCGCCACCTCCCTTGCGGAGATTATGAAGTTAAGGCAGTTGACGAGCGGGTTTGTATATGTCGATCAAGATAAGGCGGAAACTACGGGCCATGCCAAGCTGCGCGAATTGCAGGGCCTGTTAGATGAGATAGGCGACAGCCAGGCCATAATCTGGACAAACTTTCACCACGAAGTCAATATGATAAAGGCCGTGCTAAAAGACAAAGCCGTCGCCGTTACGGGGCAAGACGGCAACGAAGACAGGGACCGGTCCGTTAAGTTGTTTACCGACAACTCCGTTCAGTACTTAATATCAAACCCCGCCTGCCTGGGCCACGGCATGACCTTTGCCAACTGCCATTATGCAATATATTTCAGCCTCAGCTATTCACACGAACTGCACGATCAGTCCATGAATCGTATCCACCGGATCGGGCAAAACAAAAAATGTACCTATTTTTACTTGATAGCCAAAAACACTATCGACGAGACCATCTTGTCTGCATTGCAATCCAAGCAAAAAATAGCAGGGGACGCAATGTATTATCTAAGGAGCTTATTATGATAGCCAAGTGGCGAAACCCAGATGCTATATTACACCTCGCAATCGACGATATAAATATAAAAGAAATATCCCACAATATCGCCCGCATATGCCGCTTCGCCGGCGGCGTAAACAGGGTGAACTTTTACTCGGTCGCCGAGCACAGCGTTATCGTGGCGAGGGCGGCGCAGGAGATTTTTCCCTTCGCCTCTCCGTCCGTGTACATGGCGGCGCTGCTGCACGACGCCCATGAAGCATATATTGGCGATATAATTTTACCTGTTAAGTGGATACTGGACTCTCAAAAGCTAAGCGACCTCAAGCATAGTCTGCAAAAAAAGGTCGCCCGCGCTTTTTACTTTAACCCTAAGATACTCGACTGTGCCGGCGGAATCCTCGCCATAGATCGCGCAGTTGGTGACATCGAAGCAAGTAAATTTTATGACGGAGAATGGTGGAGGGACTGGTCTGCTTTTTTGCGCCCGTTAACTCCTAAAAAAATCGCTGCGATGATACGCGGCCTATCCCCCGTCAAGGCGGACAAAGAATTTCTTGCGACCTTCGATGCGATAGAAGATATGGTGTGGTGAGTAAATGAACTTGCAAGCAAAAATCATCAAACTTTTAAAAGATGCCGGCGGCAAGCCCTTCCCCATAACGGTTACGGCAGGGATGCAGCGGGGCACGCCGGATATATTGTGCTGTTACAATGGCCGGTTTTTGGGGATTGAAGTAAAAGAAGGCAAGGATAGGCTGTCTGAGATTCAAATTGCACAGGGCAAACAGATCGAATGGGCCGGCGGATACTTCGTTGTGGCCGCGTGCATCGAAGATGTTAAAGAGGTGATGGAGGTTATAGATGGCTGTCGCTAAGAAGCAATGGACGCCGATGTCTGAGCGGCCAGGCAAGCCTGGCCTGTATTTGGTGCGATTTGAGAGGGGCTTTGCGAAGATACGGGATCTGGCGTTTTACACCGGCGAGGCGTGGTCGCTGATCGACAAGAGGCTTGCAAAATATAAGATGTGCGGATGGTGGGAATTACCGGAATAGGAGACCAAGAATGGACATTATCGCGTTTGGCCACAAGAAACGGTGCGGGAAAAATACCGCCGCGACGTACGCGGCGCAGCGGCTTAAGTATCACTTTCCTGACGCATGGATACGGGTAACCAGTTTTGCGTGGAAGATAAAGGATGTCGCAAACCAATTATACAGATGGGCGGGCGTGCAGACGCCGGAATACTACGAAGATCATCAGGATGAAAAAGAAAAACGACTGCCAAGCATAGGGATGTCGCCGCGAGAATTATATGTTAGGTTGGGTACGAACGCGATCAGGGAGCAAGTGCTTGGAAGTACGTGGGTAGATTACACGCTCAATCAATATAACGGCGCGTCGGCACTCAGGATCGATTATCTCCTGATTACCGACCTCCGGTTCCCCAATGAATTTGACGCCATAAAGTCCAGGGGCGGCTATTGCGTAAAGATTGTAAGGACCGGAGAAGAGTTCCCCTCGGACCCCGTTGACGAAGCGCTGGATGAGGAGGACAGGTGGGACGCCGTGATCACGGCAAAGAGCAGCGAGCTTGGCTATCTCAGAAATTGCGTTGAAGGGTTTGTGGATAAAATTATACGGACGGTTTAAATGACGGCAAGAAAAATACAGCGAGTGATAAACACGCTCTGCAATCTCTGCGGCGTGCATCCAAAATACCGGCCAACGGTATATTGCCAAGCGGCGCCGGACTGGGTGTCGCAATCCGATAAAAGATATTGTTGCGGTCTGCACAATGCAAACGGCGTCGGCGCATCGGAAATATGGATAAGGCCAGGCGAGAAAAATATAAATTATTTATGGCACACCGTTGGCCATGAGTTCGGACACTTTATCGCACACAACAAGGAATTCAGATTTAAGAATTTGGAGATGGAAGAAAATTTTTGCGACCTGTGCGGTCGTATCCTTATGGAAATTTTTATGAAAGGGATCGAAGATGAAAACAGTAACGATTGCAATGCTGGTATTGGCGGCCTGCTGTTTGGCCGGATGCGGACTGACATCAAGCGAGCGAATCGGCCTCTATCAGGACGGCGTGGCCGAGTATCAAAAACAGTCCGCCGAGCGTGAACGCGATATTATAGACATAAAATCCGCTATCGAGGATATGCGAGACACTTTGGCCGAACCGGGGATCGGCGAGCCTGAAAAAAATAAAATCATCAAGGGGATAGAAGAAGGACTGGACGCCATTGCAAAGGCGCAGGCGATCAAGGCGACCGTCGATGCAAAGGCGGCGGCGCTGCAATTGCTAATCGACCAGGCACAAGACAATAACGCCACTATCGGGGACGAGCTAAGATTGTGGGGACAGTCAATAAACGAAGTGAGCGACGCCATGCCGGCGCCCGTAAGCGCATGGGGCAAACTGATCGGAGCGGCGCTGCTGGGTATCGGCGGACTCTGGGTGCGAAGGTCCACTAGGCAGGCGAGCGAGGCTAAAAATCAGCTCGCAAAGGAACAGAATGTCACTACAAAGATCGTCGGCGCAGTTGGCGAAGTACTCAAGTCGGCAGACGATACTGATAGAGCGGTCATCAAAGATACGTTGAAGGCGATGGGACCCGAAGCGTCGCTTCGAGTAGCAGAGATTAAGCATACACAAAAGTAAAGGATTTCAATAATGAAAAAAAGTAAAAGAGTCCTCGTTGTCTCGGACTTCCATTGCGGCCATAGGAGCGGACTGACGCCCCCGGCCTGGCAATCCAGGCCGGCGGGCAGCAACCCTGCACAGCATAATAAGTACGCCAACACGCAAAAAGATCTGTGGGGCTGGTATGCAAAAACGATAAAAAGCATACAGCCCATCGACATTCTGATTGTCAACGGCGACGCTATCGACGGACGCGGGGAACGGAGCGGCAGTACAGAACTAATAGCCACGAATAGACAAGAGCAAGTCGCCATGGCGGTTGAGTGTATAAAAACTGTTAAGGCGGAATCAATCGTTATGACTTACGGCACGCCGTACCATACCGGGTACAAAGAAGACTGGGAAGCATGTATAGCAGACCGAGTTAAAGCCGAAAAGATCGGCGCTCATGAGTGGATCGAAGTAAACGGAATTGTCATAGATATAAAGCACAAAATTGGTCGATCTGAATTGCCGCACACCAGGCACACCGCCATTGCCAGAGATCATCTGTGGAATGAATTGTGGGCGGCGCACGATGAGCAGCCAAGAGCAAATATATTAATTAGATCACATGTCCATTACTTTACTTATGCAGGATCGAATAGGTGGCTTGCCATAACTACCCCAGCATTGCAAAGCTACGGGACTAAGTACGGGGCTAGAGAGTGTACCGGCAAAGTAGATGTCGGGTTAATTTATTTTGACATAGAAGAAAATGGAGAATACACATGGACCCCAATTATAGCACAATTGCCCACGCAAAAAGTCCGCGCATTGAAACTATAGAAGCGCCAATAATTTATTATGAAGATGAAAACGGCTTTATGGGCCGAGGGAAAAACTATCGCCCGCCCAGAATGCCAAAAATTCACATTATCTTTAATAAAGACAAAAGGTGTCGCTATAAATGGTCGGTACGGTGGAGGGACTTTGATGGAAAGTACCGAAGAAGGAGTTTC
>Ga0180433_10009661_pt1 | contig 11770 bp, 12 predicted proteins | sample SS_ome_8_FD_132980 | JGI IMG/M metagenome (GOLD analysis project Ga0180433, IMG submission 132980) | Hypersaline lake sediment archaeal communities from the Salton Sea, California, USA - SS_1_D_1 metaG | ecosystem: Environmental > Aquatic > Non-marine Saline and Alkaline > Hypersaline >... | reverse complement strand
TGTGGTTGGCTTTTCGATACATCCGTGTTCTCCAAGTGCAAGGGTTTTGATACAATTAAATGAAAATCCATTCACTCCGTGCAACATAACACAAAGGTATCTAACTGTAAATAAAGAAGTTGCTACTTAATCAGCAAGCCCTACTTACGCCGGAAGTCAATACCAGCCAAGCAACAACAATACCAGCGTAAGTGTAGTCGCAGAGCAGCGCTCCACAACAACCGCACAAACTCTGAATCCTTCATCCACCACAACTTTCAGCACCATAGACATTTCAATTACAGTTCTTGATAATCTATCGTCTCCGGTCACGGGCGGCAAGATTACCTTTACCTGCAGCGAGGGAAGCTTCGGACAAAATCCCGTCACAGTCTCAGGTTCCGGCACCGCCTCGACTACCTGGACGGCCGCGGCAAACACCGGCTCTTTTGATATTCAGGCCGACTATTCCGGCTACGATACCGGCACAATTGTCTATGGCGCAAGCAGCGATACCGACAGCGTGAGCGTCGATTATACCGATGTTACTACAAATACAACCGTAAGGGTTTCACCCGATTATCCTTACATATCACAGAAATCTTATGTTACCGTAAATGTTAAAGCAGGCTCCTCGGCTGTACCGGGGGGACAGGTTCAGCTTTCAGCTCCCTCCGGCTCTTTCGACAACACCACCTTAACACTCACAAACGGAAAGGCACACACCATCTGGAACTGCCCGACCACAGCAGGGGATGTCCTTATCACCGGAACATATCAAGAGTATATCGGAGGCGGTAAAAGGTATCTGACGAGCAACGATAATGACACTGCCCACGTAACACAAGATGACGACAGCACCGGAACCAGCCTCCGCATAAGAGCTGAATGGAACACAGACTACTCCAATAATCCCCTAAAAAATACCGATGACGATTGCAAAGGCTTTACGGACAAGCTGGGCGGTTTCGGCTGGTCAAATATCCATGTCTCAAATCAACTGGCGTGGGAGGATGACATGAAAAAGTCTTCGAAAGGCGGCCATGAAAACGACTTTATGGATTGTTACGATTTTACATATTACTCCGGCCATGGGAATCCGGATTATATAACTTTTATTAATAATCATGACGACAAACAACTTCGACATTCCGATGCTTACGATGCCTGGGGAGACAAAGACGCTGAATGGGTCGATTTTTCGGCGTGTAATGTAATGAGCAAACACAGCTATTGGGCAAGCACTATGAACGGGCTGCACCTCGAATGCGGATGGCATACGACTATGAATGACAGCAAAACATTCGGTGGGATTTTTGCGGACCTGCTTACAAAGGATTCCGTTGACGATGAGCCGCACACGATAAAACAGGCCTTTTTCCTTGCCGGCGATATGACCCACCCCAATGACAGGAAACAGAGGGTCATTGCCGAGAACTATTCGATGTTCAGTGATTATATCTGGGGCCAGGGTTATGTTAATCCAGACCCATCGGTGGATGACAAGTATTCCGAAATCGCTCATGATGTCGCCAGTGTCTCACCGGTGGCCAATGCAAACGGACCTTATATAGCTACCGTCGGTGTCCCGATTCAGTTGGATGCATCGGCTACCACCGATCCCGATTCGACAAAGCTGTGGTACGCCTGGGACATGGACCTTACCACAAGTACAGACCCCTGTGACTGGGACAATGACGGCACCGATGAAACAAATGATGATGCCGATGTTTGGGGCAGAAGGCCCTGGTACACCTTCTCCGTACCCAATCCCTCTTTGGTGATACAATTACTTGTGATTGACCACACATACAACAGAAACGCGACAACTGCGATTGTACAGGTTGTAGCTCCTCCTGGCGACTCGGGAAAACAAACGCTCCCTTCAAACGGAGAACCTATCGAAATTGTTGACGATTTTAATCCGGCTAATCTGCCACCTGAGACGCAAATGCCGATTTTTACAATGCCTTCAACCACACTCGGTTACAACGAGATGATGAGTGTCGCTGATTACTACGGCATGGAAGGCTCGGCCCAACTGGACCAATCAGCCAACTGGACAATGACAGACGGGACCAATAAAACGATAATCAACGCAAACTCCGGGGCCGTTATGTATGTCGATATGTTAAGAAGCTATAACTTCACTCCCGGCCCGCCACCTGTTTTGCCTTCCGATATTGCAGCAAAAGGCATAGCCGACGGATTCCTTGCCTCCAACGGGATAGCCGCAGACCTTGTATTTGACTACAGCATATCAGAAGTCAGCGCCGATGTGGACACAATCGATAAAGAGCCTTTCGCCACCGGTATCAGGATACCTTTCCAGAAGCGGGTTAATTATCAGCGAGGTATCAACGTTATGGGGCAAAATTATCCGGTAGTCGGACCGGGCGGAAAAATCATTGTAATGGTTGATGAGTACGGCGACGCAAGATATTTTACAAAAATCTGGCGAGAACTTGAGCAAGCCGATGATGTAATGCTTTTCGGTGCGGACCTGGCCGTCCAAAAATTTCATGAACTCGGCCCCGCCGCACTTATTGGACAAAGTAAAGTGCCGCCCTGTAACAGAATCGAAATTGATGACGTTTCTCTTGGATATTATGAAGCCGATTTTGTTACCGCCCAGAATACTGTCCTGCCTGTTTACATACTTGATTTGACCTGCGAAGATGAAGCTTCATCCGACCAGTTGCAGGTCTATTTACCCGCAGCAGGTGCACCTATACAGCCAAGTATCGACTCTCCTGCTCCTTCGGCTACGGTTGACTACGGCGACCCGGTAACATTTGCCGGCTCTGCAACAGGCGGAACAGGACCTTATTCTTATACCTGGGAGTCGGATGTTGACGGCCTTTTGAGCACCGACCCATGCTTTATCACTTCCTCGCTCAGCGTAAATGCAAGAGGCCAAGACTGTCAATGCAATATCTTGCCCCACACCATTACTCTGACCGTAAACGACCCGAACAGTTTCGAAGCGTCTGCGTCCATAGAATTAACCGTACAGGGTTACTGCAGCGATTTTGACCGGCAGGATGATGTCAGACTCGAAGATTTCGCAAAACTCGCCTCCTGCTGGCTGTACGAACTTGGGGAAGATGAATATGATGAATCGGTTGATACAAACAAAGACGGTGTCGTTAAATTTGACGACCTTTGTGTCTTGATAAATGAATGGCTCTGTCATACAATGCCGTAAAACGGCTCAATCGAATCTTAAAGTTACGGGGCCGCGCTTTAATCAGGCGGCTCCTTTAATTTTGTCCCGACCGTTTTACGAATTTAGCTAAAGGTAAAGCTTATCGCGGTGTTTTGTTGAAAAGACTGTTGCTGATGGCCAAAAAAGAATACACGAATTATCAAAAGGAAGTTATTTCGAGATATTACGAAAATCTCGACTCTATAATGCTGACAAAATTGCAGGAACTGGTAACCGAGCTTTACCTTGCAGACAGCATCGCCAAACAAAACAAACTTTGGGACAGAGTCCACAAAACAATGCTTAAACTCAAGATTAAACCCGCGATTGTTGAACATATCATGAAGAAGCGGAGCGTAACAATTCTGGCAAAAAACGTCGAAGATTGGCTTAAATCCGCCGCCAGCGGTTAGTTTTGAGTTTTCAGTTTTCAAATGTTATAATGTGGGAATGAAATAGGGTACCGTTCTTTGTGTAAGTGAATATGGGGGCGAACGGCTTCGACCGGACAGGTAGAGGGTCGTGCTGCATGTCCAGGATGTCGGTTGGCCTGGTTAATCATCCGACAAAAACTGTAATTGGCAACTATCAGTTGCGAATGGCTGCCTAAATGGCGGCCCGTTCTGCCGGATTTCGCCTGCGCATCCGGCCAGGGCGTCAAACAGCGGGCTAATCTTTGCGGGTGTTCGTGACGCAAAGGTGAAACTTATTGCGAAATAGCGAGCGATAAAGCCTGTCGCTTGGCGCTGTCGCAAGCGAAATAAAAATAAGCGAATAAACATGTAGATGCCCGGCCCGAAATGTCACGGGACGGGGGTTCGAATCCCCCCGCCTCCATTCTTCGTTCACTGATAAACAGTGAACGAAGAATGCCACGGCGTAGCCCCGATTTGTCGGGGCTACGCCGGGCTTTTTCTTGATTGACAGAAACAGCGAACTACGCCTTGGCAGGCCATGAATTCGAAATTCCATTATGTTTACATACTCAGTAGCGTTGCGGAACCCGATCAACACTACACGGGGATGACCACCAATATTTAGGCACGTCTTAAAAAACACAACGCCGGGCGATGTGCGCATACTACCAAGTTCCGGCCTTGGCAAATTGAAATTGCTCTTGCTTTTCGATTGAAAGACAAGGCCATTGCGTTTGAAAAATATCTCAAGTCTCATTCGGGCCGGGCGTTCGCAAAAAAACATTTCTGAGCGATTGTCCGGCTCAGGCCACGCTTTTGCAAAAAGACACTTCTGGTGAAGCAACTTTGCTTAGTCTCCTCTCGGGGGAGGTTCCTTCGTGAGTTCTTGAATAAATACTTTTCTTTCCCCTGCATCAGGGAATCGCATCTGGAGGACCCGATTCAGTTCTTCTTCTATGATTTCTTGTGCCTTTTTAAGGCGAGGGGAATTTCCCTACTCCTAAAGAAATTTTAAGATATAATGAAAAAGAGTTATCTGGAATAGTCTCTTTATGGAGAGCGAATTGATTAGAAGGAAAAACAATGGGGCCTGCAATACTTGTTGACAAGTGCCCAGGTGGGCCTGACATGCGTCGATGATAATATCAGAAAAATATTTGAGCCTCGTACCGCAAATGTCTCTGAAAAACGTTCAACTTTACAGAAATTAGTTGAGATTGGTGTCACAACTGGTGCCCGTGCTGATCCACTTGTTTATGGTGTTATGGACTCAGATAAATCTCTGAGTGACCTTTTTTCCACTATTTCCGAAGTAGGCGTTAAAGAAATCGCGATAGGTTACTTGTTCCTCAGACCGGCTATTCGAAAAAGTCTTGAAAGAAATATAAAAAACGAGCAACTTTTGTGCGAATTGCTCAAACCTTATTCCGAGGGTATCTCGCTTCCCATAGGTATGAAGAATTCCCAAGGTCTTGCTTTGCCGAAGCAAATAAGAGAAAAAGCATTTGAGCGAATAAAGAATGCCGCCCTTAACTTTGGTGTTTCTGTTCACATTTGCGGCTGCAAGAATTCTGACATTACAACCGAATCCTGCCACATTACCAGACCTGCTCATCGGCCACAGGCAGAACTATTTACATAGTCTGGCTGAGTAATTTTGACAAAACAGAAAGCCCTGCCATACTCAATAGGTGAATCCTCGTGATGTGATTTTCGCGGGAGTAATACGGGAGTATTTGGGGTGCACAAACGTGTTAAATGTGAGAAAATGTGATTAAACCTGAGAATAACTTAACCCTTTACAGTAAAGGGGCTTAAACTCTAAATTCAGTCTTTGAAAAGACTTATAAAAATGCGATGACGGGGGTTCGAATCCCCCCGCCTCCATTTTCTTTGACGCATCTTTTTGCTAAAAAAATGCCTTGACAGGATTTTTATTAACGTTATAATTGCAACTATGTTGCATTTTATCGCAAATCGAAATTGGAATAACAAATATGAATTACCCTGAAAAAATACTAAAGAATCATAATCTCAATTGCACCGAAATGCAAATTGCAACTTTAGATGTCCTTATTCAAGCAGAACAACCTGTCTCGCGGGTGGACATTTTGGATTCTTTAAAGAATAAGAATCCCGATAAAACCACGATATACAGAGTCCTAGAAAGATTTTGTGAAAAAGGGATAGTACACAAGGCCTATGTTGGTAAGAGAGCATGGGAATACGAATTGGCTGATAAATGTACGGACCAAAAGTGCCATCCGCATTTCAAATGCACTAATTGCGGAAAAGTCACTTGCTTATTTGATGTACATGTATCTTTAGTTGAAGGCTTGGGAAAAGATTTTATTTTTCAGAGACAAAAAATAATGATTGAAGGTATCGGCCCTGAATGTTCAGCAGGCTTTTGTGAGACGTGAGCAATAAGCTAAAAAAACCTGTTTTCTTTCTATTAATTCTGACGTTGTTCTCTGTCAAAATTACAGGTGTGCTGCTTTTCTGGCACATTGCCATGGCGGGGGGTTTCGAGCATCATGATTCAAGCCACTGTTCAATCTGCCAAAAGGAATTTATTAATTCTGCCAAAATCATTAGCATATCACCAGTAACAACTATTTACATCAATATAGTTGCGTATGCCATTGACTACGAATCTAACGATCCACTGACAACCCAGAGCATGCGCAACACCATGCCCAGGGCTCCACCCGCTTAACTCTACTTATTACATTTTAGAAAATTAGACCTTTTTCGCAGGATATGTCTATGAGCATATTCTGCCAACTAAACTTCAATATTAGGAGAAAGGTAATGAATCTTAAAAATATCATTGCTTTAGTTATATTATGTGCTTTTGTAAATATCAGCTTTGCTGAATGTACAGTGGCCCACACTCACATTGGAGTCAATCCAACCTGGAGACCTGACTGGTCTGATCCGGGAAACGCTAGTTTAGCCACTGACTCGGATCCAACCGATGACAACAAACTCTGGTTCTTTTCAATCCCACCTGTTCACCCAGTTTGCCCAACACCCGGCTGGCCAAACTGGGAACAGGTTAATGGAGATGTTTTTCTCATACTAACGCCTGTCTTGGATGGTGGCAGTCCAGTTAACAAGCCAGGTGATCCTTCTAAGCAGCTTTGGAATTGTTATTTTCAATATAGCCAATCTAGAGGTTACGGGGATCCCGCTGGCCATGAACATATTAATGGATGGCATTCCGCTCATGGTCCACAGGGCAAATGGAATCTGGCAAGTGACGACCCATGCACCGTCCCTGCATGGGATATTTATTTAAGAAGAGAAGGAACCTCTGTCGCTTCGGATGATTTTTTTCTGCTATTCGAAGACGATTCGCTCGTTCCGCTTACCGAAGATGGTGATATTTACCAGTTAAGTAAACAATGGTTGTCGGATAAAAATGCCTGGGGCATTCATGAACATATGGTTTTCCACTTCTGGTTAGAACCGGACTTCAATGATACTGTCAGTGTCACGTTTTCAGCTTATGATCTCGGCGGAATGTACGATCCAGGATATTTTACAATCCATTTCGCAAGAGAAGTTTGTGTGCCGGTTGAAGGCGATATTAACAATGACTGCGAAGTTAATTTGCTGGATCTTGCAAAAATTGCTGAAAACTGGCTGCAAGACGGTTGGTATGGATCTTAAATGAATGACGCGGAACAACATCTGTTGTGCAACAGCCGGGTTGATATACACCCCGGCTATGCTCGATCATTACGTCTTCGAGAGAGCGGTTTTACAACGCAAAGCGTAAATAAATCCAGTTTAGACCGGGGCAGTGCAAACTGCCCCGGTTATAATTTAATTATCCATCAGCCTAAAGGTTTCACTTTAATTGAGCTTTTGGTGGTAATTGCAATTATTGCTATTCTGCTTGGCATTTTACTACCGTCCTTAAATAGAGTAAAACAGCTAGCCAAGAAACTTCTATGCACCAGCAATATGCGGCAAATTGGAATTGCGGTTCAGGCCTATATGATCGACAGTGAAAATCATCTGCCTCCAAGTTCCTGCCGTATTACCGATCCTGATCAATATTGGCTTAGGGTCTTGTCAAAATATACAGGGGAACAACTGCTGTTTCACTGCCCAAGCGATGAGTCCAAAAACTTTGTCGATTGGGACAGGCCTCTCGAAGAGCAGGAGGATAAGCGCTATTCAAGCTTTGCTGTTAACGCTCTTTTAGACCCTGTCTGCTTCAGATATAGCGTTTCTACAAACCTCTTTAATCGCGTCGATTCAATCCGCAAACCCATGTACTGCATATGGATCAGTGAAGCACCGGACACTGAAGAATTTCAGTTGGCCGACCACATTCATCCGGAATCATGGGAAGGCTCACTTGAATATGCAAAAACATTTATCGCATGGGACCGTCACATGGGAAAATCAAACTACCTTTTTGCAGATGGACATGTTGAAACACTGAAATTTGAAGATAGTTATGAATGGCCCGGCAGATGCTATTGGTATCCTGAATCTGCTCCGATGTGGCCTGCAAATCCATAACGTAAACTTTTAAGGAATAATAGCAATGAAACGAAATGTATTTCTAATTTTCTTTTTATCCTTTGTGACTCTTCAGGTATATGCTGAATGTCCATTGGATCACTTTATTATTGGTATAAACGAGGATGGTATTTCTGGTACTGATGACGATAATAAACTTTTTGTGGATTGTCGGCAAAAATATTACAGTAGTGGAGAACCTCCCCATGTTAATTGGTATTACCCTTTAAATGAGAGCATCTTTTCCGATTATAAATGGCGAATCGGCGAACCAGGATTTGATGGATTTCAGGGAACCAATCCCAGTGCCATCTACACTTATGACCCTAACCGATGTCTTGTCGGAGAACCTGATCAAGATTATAGAATAATGCTTGAATGTATTTCAATTTCAGATCCTAATCTCAGAGCGGTTCATAAGGATTATCCAAAATTTACAATTGACCAGATTGGTCAATCTTTCAATCACAGCCAAATCCATGATCAGCGAGAGGACCCTCACATGCATTTATCTTATCGGGCAGACGATGGAACCAATCTGTTTTGGATTACGTGGGGAATGTATGATGCACTGGGTCAATATGAACCTTCAGATCCAAACACTTCAGTTCCTTTCACTTTAGTTTTTAATACTGAACCATTGGCGGGCGATTTGGTCGTGGACCGCACAGTAGATATTTACGACCTTGCTGAGCTGAATTACTATTGGCTCAGAGATGAAGGATCGATATACAACGATTATTATGAACGAGCCGATTCAAACAGGGATGGAAATGTAAACTTATTGGATTTTGCGATGCTCGCTTCAAACTGGCTCGAAACTTTACCAATAATTCCATAGCTTAAGAGTCAAGATATAAACGGATTCGGTCGCTTGGTTCGGCCGCTTCAGCCGCGGCGAGACCGCGTCTCGACGGGTGCGCGGCTCGGCTTCTGTTTTGATTCGGCCCGTCAGTACCGCCGGACTCGAAATGACAATAACAATGTCTTTAACAGAGCATTACAGGCTCTAAATCTCTGCGCCCTGGGCGGTCTGAGCGGTGAGAAATTCAGATTTAGTTCTTACTCATAATTCTTCACGGGGATTTGCAATTGATTAATTGGTAGAGGTCGTTTAGTATTAATTCAAACTTATTGGTGTTTGAATAACAAATGGAACGAAACATTAATCTGTGAAGCCGCAATAAGGAGTTTTTTTAGACGTCCAAAAAAGCCCGCCCTGACCTGTCCTGAGCTTTGCCGAAGGAGCACAGCCGAACGAGCCCGGCATGACACAAAGGATAATCGGCCCGAATTAACTGGATTCGATACAATAAAAGGCCCTGGCGGTTAAAAAGTGCCTTAAAGCGCAAACGTTCATTTATGGACGGGACGGATTATAAGTGAGATTGTTTTTTGATGTGGTTTGGTGAAAAAGTAAATGGTCGCCAAAGAGGTGAACATATTGGGTATCGAGACGAGTTGCGACGAGACGGCTGCGGCGGTAGTGGCTGACGGGCGAACGATTAAGTCATCCGTAGTGGCTTCGCAGGATGAGCTGCACGAAAAGTTCGGCGGCGTGGTCCCGGAAATCGCCTCAAGGGCACATATCGAAAATATCTATCCGGTCGTTGCGCAGGCGCTTGAAAAGGCCGGCGCGGGCAAAGAAACAATTGATGCCGTAGCCGTTGCCAATCAGCCCGGCCTTGTAGTATCACTAATAGTGGGTGTTACCGCAGCAAAGGCTCTGGCTTTTGCCTGGGACAAGCCGTTGGTCGCCGTAAACCACGTGCATGCTCACCTGCAATCGGCGATGTTAGACCGGGAGAGTCTCAACCTGCCTTCGGTAGCCCTGGTCGTGTCCGGCGGACACACGAGTTTATACGACTGCCAAAGCGCTTTGGATTTAACCTTGATAGGCTCTACGATTGACGATGCGGCGGGGGAGGCGTTTGACAAGGTGGCGGCGATTTTGAAGCTGCCGTATCCGGGCGGGCCGAGCATCGAGAAAATCGCGAAAAACGGAAATCCGGATGCTATCCGGTTCCCGCGGTCTATGCTGGAGCCTGACTCTCTCGATTTTTCGTTCAGCGGCATAAAAACCGCCGTGCTTTACCACTGCCGCGGCCAGGATATGAAGGGCGAAAACAGGACCGGCCTGATGAGTGAAAATGAAAAAGCCGACATAGCGGCCTCGTTTCAGTCGGCGGTGGTCGATGTCTTAGTCGCAAAGACAAAAAGGGCTGCCGACAAAATAAAGGCAAAAACGGTACTATTAGGCGGCGGTGTCGCAGCTAACACATCGCTGCGCAAAGCACTTACTCAAATGTGCGACAGCACAGGCAGAAAGCTTCTTGTTGCACCAAAGCGGCTTTGCACCGATAATGCGGTAATGGTGGCCTCTTTAGCCTATCACAAATTCAGGGCCGGTATGTTCGCGGACCTTGGGCTTGAAGCAGTAGCTACATCTTAAAAATGTTTGAAAAAATTGAAAAAGAGACATCCTTCTTGTCATTCCCGCGAAGAAATGTCACCCCTGCGGAGGCAGGGGCGGGAATCCAGAGGAAAAGAAACAGATTCCGCCCCAAGGCTGGAATGACAGAAACGCGTCAGGATAAAAAAGTATTTTTTTCTTATTAAAAAAGAAATGATAGTCAAGTTGAAATGGACACTGAAAAACTGACAGAATTATTAGGGCGGGTAAAGAGCGGCAAAATCACTATCGATGAGGCCGTACAAAATCTGCGCCATCTGCCTTTCGAGGATTTAGGCTTTGCACACATCGATCATCACCGCCAGATTCGCTGCGGTTTTCCGGAAGTGATTTACTGCCCCGGCAAGACGACCGAACAAATAGTTGAAATCTTTTCGAACCTCGCCGAAAAAGGAAATAATATCTTAGCAACACGGGCAAAAGAAGATGTTTTCAGGGCGCTGGTCGAAACAAAAATGTTCCCGAAAATCAGATATGAAAAGCCCGCAAAGGCGATCGTCCTGGAGCAGAAGAAAATCAAACCTTCCAAAACCGTTGTTCCGATAATTACGGCCGGGACCGCTGATTTGCCCGTCGCAGCCGAAGCGAAAGTTACCGCCGAGATTATGGGCCAGCAGACAGAGCTTATCTGCGACGTAGGCGTAGCGGGCCTGCACAGGTTGTTGGGTCATCTGCCGAAGCTCCAGAGTGCCGGCGTCATTATCGTTATAGCGGGGATGGAAGGAGCCCTGGCCAGCGTTGTGGGCGGACTGGTTAGTTGTCCCGTTATTGCCGTTCCCACCAGCATCGGCACAGGCGCCGCTTTCGGAGGTATCGCCGCCCTTCTGACGATGCTGAACAGTTGCGCCGCAGGTGTTACAGTAGTAAATATCGATAATGGCTTCGGCGCAGGCTTCACAGCAGCACTTATAGGCAAAAATAATTACTCAAATTGACCTCATTATTATAACGTCCGCGCCTTTTTGAGCACAGCCGGAATTACTGTCATAACAGAAGCCCAGCCGCGAGATAATATCAACAGAAACCGTACCGCGCACCCGTCGAGACGCGGTCTCGCCGCGGCCCAAGCGGGCGCATCAGAACAGAAGCCGAGCCGCGCAAGCGGCCGAATCAAATGGTGGAATAATAACATTATCTTTCGGGCGGCTTGCG
>Ga0180433_10009660_pt1 | contig 11771 bp, 15 predicted proteins | sample SS_ome_8_FD_132980 | JGI IMG/M metagenome (GOLD analysis project Ga0180433, IMG submission 132980) | Hypersaline lake sediment archaeal communities from the Salton Sea, California, USA - SS_1_D_1 metaG | ecosystem: Environmental > Aquatic > Non-marine Saline and Alkaline > Hypersaline >... | reverse complement strand
CGCATTGTCCCCGATGTACCTCACAGATTCTAACACTATAGCCCCGTCATTAATAAAGACGTTCTTTCCTATAAATAACGGGCTCTTACGTATCTGATCGCTACCCTTACGGTGATCATGATCGTGGGTATATATCCGGACATTTCTCGCAAGAGAAACCCCCGATGAAATCGTAATGTCGTCAGAGTTATCCATATATACGCTCGGATGTATGAAAACGGGATGGGAGTAGTTTAGGCTCCCCCGCTGACCGTGGTGAAATCCAATCTTAAATTCCATTTACAAAGTCCAATGCAGTCCCGATGCTTGCGCCAAGAACACCCTTCTCATCCATCTGCGGCCACACTGCACCATGAAAGATGTGCCCCTGGGTGTTATCCATGTCAATATACAGTTTCGCCCCGGTTTCCTTCTGAGCCTTATGAACGAAATAGATATCTCCCCCATAATACTCGCTATCCGTTTGCCCGGTTTCGTACCACGGATCCTTCATCTCGTCCAGCACCCGTCGACGAACCAGAAGACCCCCATTACCTATGGTCTTTCCACTGATATCTACCAACCCTTTTTTCTGATTCAAAAGACTCCGTTCAGTTCCACTGAAATCTCCCCCAAAAACTACGTGAGAAAACGGAGGAGCCTTCTGCAGCATCAGGGGAGCTACCATGTCAACATCCCGTGCAAGCAATTTTATGAGCAGATCCGGATGCCACAGATGATCATCCCCCTGGAACCAGATCCAACGCATCTCAGGCTTCATTTCTCGGATGATTTTATTCATCATAAATGAGGCGTTCAGCCCCATCGCCCACTTGAACTCGGTCCCGAAAACTCCGACCGTGGATTCTTTGGCGATATCGAATTCCCTGTACCGGCCGAGCGTAGCGGTGAATATAGCTATCACCCCGGGTCCGTGCTTCTCTGTAAAAGCTTTGTCGTTTAAGAAACGCATTCAACATCCTTTACCTTTCGGGCCGGATTTCCAGACCATATCTCGTAGTCAGGAACATCTTCAGTGACAATGGATCCGGCGCCTATAACGGAACACCTTCCGATTCGTTTGCAGCTGGGTAGAATGACCGCATTTATCCCGAGGAAAACGTCATCGGACACGATCGTAGGTTGGCCCGGAGTAATCTCCGGTAAATCACGCCAGTTGGATTTACTGAATTGGTGGGAGTGCGTTAGTATGTAAACGCCCGAACTGATGACTACGTTATCACCAAACACGATTCCGCCGCCTTTCGTATCAAAAAAAGGCCACGGTTCTCGGGTGATCGAACACCCATCACCTACTACCAAGTCTTCTCGATTACCGAGGATCTTGAACTGAGACATGGCTATATATCAACCTTTGCCTCCCCATACCCGTTCTCATCCCAATCCCCGAATCTGTCCTGGTATGTTCGATCGATGATAAAAGGATTGATATGGCCCACCTTGATAGTGGTATCAACCCACACTTCGGCGCCGGCTTTCGACTTTAACTCCCATACGAAACGGGTGTCCATAGACGCCCTGCGCTTCATTGATTCTAAATGAAACACCTCAGCAAACCATGGTTCGGGAACCATCAGCAGATCGTCCACCGGAAACATCAGCACCCCGGATCCGATAAAATCTATGCGCTGCAAATCCCCGTCCTCTACCTTGACCACCTCCATCATGTCCCCATCAAGGTCGTAGCCCCGATAAGGGCGCGGTGAGTCGTTGGATCTGAACCGCCATGCCATAGGCTGAAAAGGTTTCATGTCCATGTGAGGCACATGCCCCCGAGAAGGGACGAGGGCGGAGATAACTTCACAGTTGTCTTCCTCCACCCTCTTAATGAGCCTCGGTATCATATCTTCTGGATGTACTTGATCGGCGCCCACAATTAAAATATGGCTGGCGCCCCACTCAATAGCCTGTTCACATATGTCGATGTGCCGTCGAGCCGGACACCATCCTCTACCCCTGAACCACCTCGAATTGCTCGGACGCTCTAAGTTCATAGCGTTCTCAGCAAAAAACGTCCACATAAACTGACTGACCCAAGGATACCCTATTGCAAGCTTATCAACTTTCGTCCCCCCATCCAAAGTATACGACATCTAAAGTCCTTTCGCTGTTACGCGGTAGACGTAGTAGCGGGGATGAGTGCGCCGGATTTAGCCGCATTCGATACCCTGCAGTCCACAAACCCGCATAAGCCAGCATCGATCATTTCGGCAACGGTTGCATTGTTGGACAACACGCTGATCCGTTCAAGGAGGCCCGTCGAAGACGAATTGAAGTCAATCGCGGTAGCATCCATGCCAATAAATCGGCAATCGCTAACGAAAACCCCGGTGTCCGTCTTGTCAGACCTGATACCCGCCTCGTCCAACCCTGCAGAACTCTGATAGTTGAACGTACATCGTTGAACAGTCCAATCCACGCAATTCCCACTACCCTGCAGATCAATCGCTGCATCCGGTCCAGCCGCCGTACCAAGGAAGATACAATCCTTAAAAGAGAATCGATCGTACCCACCGGTCACAATAACCCCGATAAGAGGCGTCGCGGCTTGCTCAAGGGAGCACCCGGTACACATAAAATCATTGGCGGCTACAGAAATCAGACTTGTGCAGCCACTGGCCGCGCCAACGAGTCGGACGTTCTCGATCGCCACGTTCGCGGCAGTTACGTCCAAAAGATCGGATGCCGCGGTTGTGGCAGTCAGCGTCGGCCGTACTCGACCCCGGCCAATACCCTTGATGGTTACGCCCGCCTTGCTGAGGGCGACAGCAGTGGTAGTCTCTGTATGCCCCGGCATCAGGTAGATGATATCCCCATTGTTTGCCGTGGCCTGAGAAATCGCGTAGGCTAAAGTTTTAAACGGTTCTGTGCTCTTGGTCCCAGCGCCTACATAATTGGAACCTGTAGAATTATCCACGAAGAACACATTCCCGGTAGTAAACTCACTCGACGGGGAAACGCCCCCCATCTCATATAGTCTATCTCCGACAGTAGTCATAATTAAACTCCTCGTCGCCTATAGCGACTCCTTTATGAAGGGGAGGCAAAGCTACCTCCCCTAATGTGTTCTCCGGTTACGATACGTTGTGTCCGTAGATGAACTGCCATGCAGCCCAGCCGGCGGAATAGCGTTCGTAGACGTACCATTTGGCGACAAGAGAATCGGTGTCCCGGTCCATCTTGATGCCGTCTTTCACCCGGTCCCACCACAGCAGGAACATCTTAGCCAACTTGGAATCGATCATGAACCAGTTATTGCTATCGGTCAGGCGATCCCAGGTAGCCAAGTTGTAACGGCCGTAGTTAAAGTTCCGGTTGTTATTGGCCGTATCGACTTTACCCTTCGAGTTGATGATCTCGTAGGCGGTCTGCTCGTTATTCACCGTGCAGAGGATCGTGTCGTAGTTTACCGACAGCAACTCCCCACGATCATTAAAGATGCTAGTGTGACCGATACGCCGAGTGGCTTCAACAGCAGTGGGGCTCAGAGCAGTTGATCCCGCGTTGCTCTGCGTGGTTGCATCCGACGGGGAGTAGGGATGGGAAGCACTGCACAGAGGCAAACTATCCGGCCCATCGGTCCCCACAAAGGCGCCGTTAAAGATACTCGCGCCTTCTTTCTCCCGGGAACGAGCACAGGAAACGGCCAGCTGCCACGGCCGGCGATCCATAATACCGAACAGATCATCGTCGTACAACTTCCGCTCAACCTTCATACCAAGGGCTTTTTCCGGGAAGTAAAAGGTTTTATCGTACAACTGCACCGGTGCATCGTATGCGATCTGACCATCGAAATCCTGCAAGTCCTGCATACCGCCGATACCGCTGACGATCTCATAGTTACGAGTGGATGATTCCATACCAAACAGCATCGGAATCATACTCTCGTTGACATTCTCCTCGTATTCCTTGTCGTAGATTTTTCTGACACGGGCATCAAGGAGGTCACCAAAATTTTCATTCACTGCTATGCTGCTCATAATAACCTCCTTTTATGACGTCGCTATCGGATGCGACATGAGCGTGTTGGGGAGGATAAAGTCGTGATAGAACTTGGCATTATCGATCTTCACCACATCGTGCTTATCCCTATCCAGATACTGCTGCCGGACGCCTGGCGCCGAAATCAGAGTGTTCAACCCGACGATGGCGTTACCCTTAGCCCCGTCGTCAGTCTCGCTCTTAATCCCAGTGAAAGTCGCGTCAAAGTCCACGATCCGAGTATTGGCGGCCTCGATGACCAGGAAGTCATCTGTAGCCACAACATCGGCGGTGAGCGCTGTCGCGAGCACGGCGACCGTAGTGTTGTTATCGGTGATGTAATGCAGGTAACCTGCATTGTCCCCATTCAGGAAATATACCCAAGCGCCGATCAGCGTATCTGCCGTGGTAAGTGCTCCGGCAGTAAGCGAGGAACTTGCGGCAGTACCCGTAGCTCCAGTGTCGTAGTTGACGTTTCCAGCGGGGTCTGCCTGGGAATATTCTGCTCTTATAACCGCCCCGGGGGTGATGGGTGTCACTCTGCGCCGAACCATACCGTAAGTAGCATCATCAGGAAGATAGTTGCCCGAAGTCGGCTGCTCTTCCTCCAAAATGCCAAAGACGTTTTCCATAGCGGTAGTCAGGCCGGCAAAGGTGTAAAACTGACCATGATCGAGATCGTCAAAGTCCATCAGTTTTACGAGCGATCCGGAATACCGCGTGGTAGTCGAATCCGCTGCCAGGTCACCGTTATAGAGTAGGTCCAGTGCAGAAGGCTTACCGTTTCCACCGGCTAAATTTCTAACAATATCCATGTTTGTCTCCTGTCATTTTCTATAATTGATGTAATTCTTTGACCCACACTGCGGGCACCCTCCTCGAACGACAGGATTGTCAGGTCCTGTACCCTCGTTCGTAGATCGTGACAGCGTCGTGTAGGTCGTACCTGTCCCTGGCCCCAATTTGTCCCGTGACAGATTCACGGGGAAGTGGCACCTTCTGCATCTGAAGAAATTATAATCTTCATTTCCTATCGGGGTACGGCGTTTTGCCATATTGTCCCTTAAATCCCGTATTTCTCCCGAATACCCGACGACAAGTTGTTAATGTAGTCGGCCTCGTCTTTGAACAGCCCCTTAGCGATATCCCGTTCTGCGGCCGCTTTGAAAGCAGCAGGCAGTTGGATACTGGTCGATCGAGGCGCCCCACGTCGAGGACTTCCGGAAGACATACTTAAACTCGGGTTACCCCCAGATACCTGACTCTCAAGGTGATTGGCCTTGGCAGTCTGGTATGCCATATCCGCTGCAGCCTTCGGGGGGTATCCTTGGCTGACCAGCGTTGCCGACAACTTCTCCATTTCCGGATAAATGTCCTTATAATAGGGTTTATCGGAATGTTCCGTTACGGCGCGTTTCGTGGCGACATCACGTTCCTTTTGCTGGTGTGTGTTGGCTTGCGCCTGTATCTTAGTAAATTTTTCAAAAGCGCCGGTGACGTCTCCTGCGAAAATCATTTCCTGCAGCTCTTCGTTCAAGTTGCCCGGAGTCCCACTCGGGGCCTGGGGCTGAGGTTGCTGCATGTTCTGAATCAGCGGCATAACCTTTTTGTCAATCTGCTCTGCCGCAATACGGCCGGCATAAGACCCGACCTGCTGCAATTGTGCTTCACTCAATTTATTTACATCGGGCTCCGTCGGAGCCTCTGCCGGAGAAGGATCCCCTTCAACAACAGGTTCTTGGGCCGGATCAGCTACTTGATCGGTATCCAAATTATCGTTCATTACTATCTCCTTTCACTGCCAATTCGATTTTAGACAGTATCTTAAAAATTACATGCATCTCGCTCACGGCTCTACATGCGGTGCATCCGCATAATTTGTCAGGGGCAATCGTGAAAAGACCGATGTTGATATCCTTCAGGTGCTTTTCCAGGTCTTTTACCAGAACACCGCCCACGCCCATCTTTAACCTCTTGTACCGCTCTCGCTCCTCCTTTCGCTCCGCGTTTACCCTCGCAGAATTCTCAGGTTGATTGATATTCGGTATAGGATCCTTTTTCTCCCCATACAACATCTCCCATGCCATCGGCAAACTCATCATGTCTGAGGCAATCCTCTCGGCTGATACGTAGACCGACGAACATTACGTTCAATCAGACTCATCGCAGCCCCATTCTGGTTAGACGGACTCCCCGGTTCGATCTGCTGGTTTATCCGCTCCAGCTGTCCGGCGTCCGTTTTCGGTTCGAAATACTCTTCGGCAAATAGTTTCTCTTCCTCCGGCATACCCCGGTTCCGCAGGATATTACGCATCAGAATATTCAAAACTTTCGCGGTGTTAGGGTTCGGAACACTACCAACTACCTGCATTAACTGCATATCCTCCTGAACTTCCCGCTCTTTCTGCAATTCCAGTTTCACGGAAGACGCGGCAGGCGTGTACTTGTAGATCTCCTCCCATTCCCCAAACTGAAAAGACCGACCCAAGATTCTCTGAAACGTCAGCGGATGCGCGAACTTCTTTGCGAACCGGATATCCATCTGCGCCGAGGGCACCAACCCGGTAACCTCGATCATCTTCAAAACGAAATCCAGTTTGCCGGCGGACATCTGGGCATTCAGGATGTTGGTCGTCGCCGCTTTCTCTTTACCGGCGCCCTGCATCGGAGGCGTCACCGCCGAAGTCAGGTTGATCTCGGTATCAAGAAGAGAGTGTTTAGTCCAGGCATCACCGGCTATCTGAGCCGGGGGACGGAACGTGATCGCACTGTTCGGATCTCCTGCCACCAACCAACGCTGCTGGGGAGCGTATACCATCGTGTCCCAATCCCACAGCGCGTGTTTGTCAACGATCACCGGCGGCATAAGGTTCTGCCAGATCTCGTCGAACATGGCGTTCATATTATCTGTCTGAGCATCGATTAAGTCCTTGACAGGCTCCACCATCCCCGTCGCCTGCCACCGTTCAGGATCAAGATATAATTGTATATCTACGTACCCTTTCTCCCCATACGGGTTGACTTCATGCCGGATCAGAACGTCTCCGCCCTCACCGCCGCTTTGCCTGGCGAGAGTGGTAACCATCTCAAGTGTGACAATTTCGTCCGAATCGTACGATTCTTCCTTATTAAAGCAGGGGACGTTGTACCCATCGGCGTCTTTCTTCTTATACACCCGGAGGATTCCCTGCCTTTCGTAGATCTCGACGTCCGTATAAAAGTCTGAATCCGGGGGATTCTCCTGATCATCCTCCCCTTTGAGGTCAGAATGATCCTGATTCAATTTCGATCCGCTGACCGATTTCGAAGGATTCAGCTTATCTAAATTGAAATACAGCCCGGAGTCGTATAGCGATCCCAGGTCAACGATAGACCGATGGGTGATAAAACGCCCCTTCCGGATCGAATCCCCGGGCTGCAGTTCCCAATCACCTCGGACATCTTTAGTCGGCATCACCTCATTATGAGGCCAATCTTCCCGAGGGACGGAGACGGTGCGCTTGACCATGTGCGGCTCCACTTCTGTCTCGTTGCCCATCTCGTCGATCTGCATGGGCACAGCGACCTGTTGCTCGACAGTCGTGCGCTTCAGTTCCTGATGCCAGGTTTTCTTGATTATCCCCATCCCGTTCAGTGTGGCCCGAAGCAGCCAGCCCACAACCACCAGGAAATAGGGAGAATGATTCACGTTCCCAGGTTGCATGGTGTACCAGAAGTTTAAGATCGTCTCCCGCTCCCACGCCCCCTTCTTATCGAACGAAGAAATCCCGATAACCGGATCCGCTCCGAAGATTTTCTGGGTCAAATAGGGAATCGCGGTCCAGACGATCTGGAACACCTTGCTCAATGACACGTCAGACTGCCAGTCGTACCGCTTATTCGGCCGCTCCCCTCGGAGCATCAGGTACAGATCCTCATACATATCATCTAAATCAGACGAATAGTCGTAGGATTTGTCCCATTCGGCCATAACGAGCCGGCACAATTGCTCCTGCCAGTCGATTAAGCTATTATCCTCAGCCATAGAAACGCTCCGCTAATACCGTTTGCTTTTTGGTTTCATCGCTTTTTTGCCACCTTTCTTACGCTTTGCGCCCTTTCCGTTGGATTTGGGCTTCTTTCCTCCGTCACTCCCCTCTCCGATCTGATCGACTTCCCGGTAATAATTGCTCATAGCTCCCCCTCAAGAAATTCACCCACTAAAAAATGTGCGTAGTCGTACTCTACTTTACACACAGACATGAAGAAGATCAATACCTTATTAAGCTCACCGGCGTCTACGTAATCCTGTAGCATACCCCGAACTTCGGTCCCTAATTCAGGCGGAGTGCGGAATGTGCGGAACCATCCGCGGTCGTACAGCACCCCAGTTTTCCGCTGACCTATACTAAATAGATTCTCACCTTTCATCACTATCTCCCTGTCGCCCGGGGACTGCGCCCATGGGCCTGTTTCGGCGGATTCGCCTGTAAATATGGCGCAAATGTCATCATCTTCTCTTTTGCAAACGCTTCTAACACCATGTTATCATGAGAATATTTCTGCTGAGGCACACCTTTCGGGTCATTCACCATCTTCGTGGCCGACGCCACATATTCCCCGTATCTCCAATTCATGATAGACTGATGGGTTTTCGGGCATCGATCAGTAATCCACAACGTCGGGAGCCGCTTCACCATCCCGTTTTCTCGAACCGTGTTATTAAACGGCCTGCCCACCCGGGACGCATTCTTGAATCGCTTCGATATCTGGGACCGACCCTCCGTCCCCTTAGTGTCCCATGCCCGCCAATACGTCTCTGTCCCAATCCCTAACTCCTTCCGAATATCGGAAAAGTGCCGATTCAGGTCATCTACAGTGCTGAACCCGGAATTGGGCTGTTTCTTCTTCGCCAAAGGATCAATGATGTTGAGCGGATACATATAATCTTCCGATTTCCGCAGCAGCGCTTTTGCAATTTCGTAAGTGTTATAGGCATTTGGCCCATCAATCGCCGGGTGAAATTCCTGCCAGGAAAACCATTCATCCTGGGGAGAAGCTGACAACCAGATCACACTCCACGGGGTCCGGGATTCATGATAGTCGATCCCCCGGGCGTGGGTCCATTCGTACGGGATCCCGTCCGGGAACCATTTATCGAAGCTGATGTACCCAACGGACGGATTGTACGTCTTGTGCACCCGGCCAGTGACGTGAGCCGGCATCCCATAGCGCCGCAACGCCAACAACGTCTCATCATCTTCCTCAAACAGCCGCTCAATCGCATCTTCGGTCAAGGAAGGGTTGTCATCCGTCGCCATCTGGATGCCTAATATATCCTTATTCCGCCCCTTGAATCGCTCGATCTCGGGCAAATTGAACTTATCTTGAATCGCCTGGGTGCGGTAGATAGCCGCTGCCCGATTCCACAATTCGTCATAGACGTAACTGAGGGGATTGGTCAGCGTCACCGTGAAGAATTCGTCCCCATCCTCTGCTAACAACCTGTATTTACACTCTTCCCGGATTGTCTTGGGCGTCTCCTCATCGTGCCAAACCGATGATAGTTGAATCTTCCCAAGGTCCTGCAGTTCCTGTTTACTCGAGCGAAACTCAAACACCGTTTTCTCTGAACTCATCCCAACCGGGCGCCGCACCACCATGTTTGAACTCCGGGCGGTGATGTCCTTTACGATCAAATTGGCCGGGATCCGCTTTTTCAGTTCCAAATACTGCGTATTATCCTGCTCGTCGGAGTCCGCGCTGACCGGCAAGGACGACGACATACAGCGTATTTTCCGCGCCAATCGATTCTTATCGGCAACCGGATGCTGGCCCAGCATACGTATAACATACTGATATGCAACGGAACTCGTCTTTCCAGCTTGATTGCCGGCGAACACCACCGTAGTTTTATGCGCCGAGCCCAGCATCACCCTCAAAACAGCTGTGCGATGGAACGCAACTAACCCAGGCCAATACTTCGCCAGCTTGACCAACTGCTCTTTGGTGACTTTCCCGCCCATTTATAGCCCCTTACAGGCCCGGGTGTGGCTGGTGAATCCCGCTTTGCCTTTGATCTGCCGGCCGCATTTGGGACAGGTGAAGATGGTGGTCATATGGGCGGGCGCCCGCGACACAGGTTCTTCCGGTGTTAAAGGATCTGCAGTCCCATTATTCGATACATCTGAACCTTGTGCCGGGGGCGCTTCATATCCCGCCGCTTCCATCTCGGCCAATTTGGCAGCTTCGACCTCCTCCGCCTTCTGGGCCAATAGCAAATCCTTCAGCCCCTCTTTAAGCTCCAGCCGAAACGCCTTCCGATTGAACAGCGTCCCACATTCCAAACACGCCAGGACGTTTTCCCCAACTATTTGGAAGTTCTGGCTGATTAAGCTGCACTTCGGGCACCTGTCCCCATCAGGATTGTCAAATCGACTTAATATTTTCACTCCGTCAAGACTCATTTCTTTTTACCTTTCTTCCGACTTTTTTTACCGGAATAGTATTTCCTAATCTGTTTTTTGGTTAAAGTTTTTCCGCTGGGGCTCTTGTAGACGTTTCCTTCTTTCGTGAACGGCATTACGGTAACCTCCTCAAATTACCAGCTAAATAGCTCAATTGTAGCGATTAATGAATAAGCCCCCATTGCCATGGCCGGATTGTCCATAAGGTGAATATCAGCCCGCTGGGTGGGGTAATACGTCAAGATTTCAAGCGCTGTTGCGGTGTGATACCCGGTAGCGAAGAGTGAATCAGACCAGGGGGATACTTTGAGCAGGGCCCCGACGGTTAACTGGCTTATGAACCCAACGTGTCCGTTCCCATTGTGTAGGGCGTGACCCATTTCGTGGGCCAGGATGGTGGAAACGGCCCCAAGGAATAAACTTTGTATGGCGTCGTCATCGGTTGCTATCTGAGATTTAATCTCATGTAGGGAGTGACCGTTTAGTTTGATTCGATGTGATAGGGGTTGGAGGGTAGCTACCCCATTAAAAAGATGATCGGGCGTCGGGCTATGCAAAAATAGAGTGTTTTCAGGTAGATGGGCGCAGGAGCATAGGGTTAAGAGGACTATAGCGAGGTTTAGCCAACTTTTTAGCCCGTGTGTTGAGCCAGTAGAATCATAAGGGGTCCCATCGCTCCAGGACTTGGCGCTCCCCCCCACCCCTCGCTCTAAAATGCACATGATCTTACTACCTTTCAACGGTTTTCCCTACTCTGTACCGCCATTTACCCCTTTTCCCCTGTTATCGTTCGTGGCGCCCCGCTGGTTGCCACTACCATTATACGTGGCATTATGCACCATATCGTGGTCCATCGTTGAATAGTTTACATAATATTGCTTATCAGACATAGTTTTTATCGCCATCTATAACAGTGACGTCGGCCGGATCCACCTCGATAACACCAGCATCGACCAAAGTGTTGATAACACCCAAAGCCTCGGCGTCTAACTCCTGATTCTGTGCTATGAGGATGTTATTGACAGTCTTATTGACTGTGTGCGTCGGCATTATACCTATGATTTTAGATAGGTCCTGAGTTGCTTTGTGCTGTATGTTTTCGTTTTCCGATTGCGCTAACTTAGTGTAATTGTCTCGAACCCTTGGCGCTAATAGCGCTATCTGCCTTGTGCTTTGCTCAACTACATACCGGATACACCCGTCACTATTCAAGATTCGAGACACCGAAGATTGAGACATACCCATCTCTACAGCTATCTCTTCTTGGGATTTGCCTTGTAGGTGCAACTCTGCAATATAAAGGTCCCGACTTAGATTGCCTTTAGTGACAGTAGGTAAACTACT
>Ga0180433_10009658_pt1 | contig 11773 bp, 8 predicted proteins | sample SS_ome_8_FD_132980 | JGI IMG/M metagenome (GOLD analysis project Ga0180433, IMG submission 132980) | Hypersaline lake sediment archaeal communities from the Salton Sea, California, USA - SS_1_D_1 metaG | ecosystem: Environmental > Aquatic > Non-marine Saline and Alkaline > Hypersaline > Sediment... | reverse complement strand
TACAGTTCTGAGGGAATGCCCTGCAAGCCAGCCAGGAAGATCACCATGTAGTAGCCTGCACTGCGCCAGATGCTCATAATCGCCACCGCCGGCATAGCCCAGTCCGTTGATCCCAACCAGGGGGCCGGTTTTAGGCCAACAGCACGAAGCACGCTGTTAATCAGGCCGAAATCTGCATCATACAGCCATGCCCACAGCAATGCCTCGGCTACGAGTAGACCGACAATGGGCATGAAGTACATAGTTCTAAACACGCCAATCCCCTTGAGCTTCTGGTTCACGAGGAGTGCCAGGACCACGCCCAAGGTTACAAGCGACGGTACCGTCAGAACCACGTAATAGGTGGTGTTGACCAATGCTTTACGGAAGATAGGATCGCGGAGGAAAAGTTTTTCGTAGTTCTGCAGTGATATGAACTCTGGCGGAGTCAATACATCCCACTTCACAAAGCTCAGTGCGACAACACCGAACACTGGCAGAGCAGAAAACAGAACGAAGCCGATGATATTGGGCAGCAGGAAGGCATAACCCGCGATGGTCATGCGCCGCTGTGGGGTCAGCCACGGGCGTTTCTGCCGGACTGGGTTTGCACTAGCTTCCTGTTGATCAACAGACTCAACAGACATTTGGCTCTACCTCCTGAGATTCGTCAGGAACAAACGGTGAGTGGGGAGCAATCCCATAGAGCTTCCCAAGTTTGATACCCGAGAACGCCGGTCCCTCTATGGGATTGCATAGATCAAACGCCCAATGGACGGATTCAGGCCGGTCTAGCAGACCTCCTGGCGCCGTCACTCGGCTTCAGCAATCAACGTCTCAACCTGTTCACACATAGCGTCGGCTGCAGCCTGAACGTCCTTACCTTCGTAGAAAGCGGGTTCGATCTCGTTGGCGATGATCGTCCTCAATTCTCCCCAGAAGGGAGGATAGACCGGCTCACGTGCGTACTCCAGAGTCTCCCACAGCACTTCCTTGTGCATTGGGGGTTTGTCGGCAGGCAGGAAGGTATCCCCTTCAGCCACGGAGACCACGGCCGGCATAGAGCGCATATTTCGAGCCTGAATCTCCTGCGCTTCCGCGCTGCCCAGGAATTTTAGCACTTCCCAGGCTTCATCCGGGTGCTCGCAATCCTTCGCCATGACAAAAGCCTCTGGGCTGAGCGTACAAGATTGTCCCTCGGGACCAATGGGATTGTGGGCCACGTCCCATTCGAAGTCCAGATCCCACCAGGCAGAGATGACTGGTGCGGCGGTCAGGTCCATACCGATTTTGCCCGTTTGGAAGTTGGGTATGTCAGTACCGACGCCACCTGCCACGGTAGGCAGCACGCCATGTACTCTCTGCAAATCTACTGCCCATTGCAGAGCTTCGACAGATTCAGGGTGGTTTACAATACACTGCTTCATATCCTCACTTAGGATTCCACCCCCATTCTCCCAGGTCAGAATGCGAGGCCAGGACCAGTGCTTGATCGGGAGGTTGAAGCCGAAGGTGGCCGGAGCACCAGAATCATCGACGGTGGTCAGTTGCTTGGACACCTCTACAAACTTGTCCCACGTCCAACTGTCATCGTCCAACGAAGTGGCCGGGTACTCGACACCCAGTTCATCGAACAAGGTCTTATTCCAGAAGATATGATTGGTCGCCCAAACCCAGGGGACTCCATAGACCTTACCGTCGCTCTTGAAGGAGTCGAGAACCACTGAGTAATACATATCGGTATTCCAACCATCTCGCTGGATATACTCGTCCACATCACGGACAACATTCTTGCTCAGGGCTGTGGGGAACCAGTAGCCGGGAGTGTAGAGTATATCGGGACCTTCTCCGCCGGCGTACATAGACAACAGCTTCTGGAAGTATTCGCCGACTGGCGGGACGAGTACCTCCATCGTAATGTCTGGATGCGCAGCGTTGAAAGCATCTACGACCTGGTTCATACCAACCATATGAGCCTCTACTGCCCAGTAGGCTACGGTAACAGTGACCGGTTCCTTGGAAACTTGAGTTGGAGCTGCGGGTTCATCGGTAGGTTGGAGGCTGCAGGCAGCCAGAGCCGTGCCAGCTAGGGTTGCCCCAGCACTGATGATGAAATCCCGTCTTGTCAACTTATGATGCGCCTTCATCTTGCCCTCCTTGACAGATGATAATTCGGTATTGATAGGTTCTTTTCAGTGGGGAAGCTAAGTGAAAACATGCTGACACACGTGAATGATAACAGGCACAGTGAATTATTATACCATTACGACCTCCTTTCTTCGCACTCCTGGCCCCAAGAGATTTTTTCACCCCACGCGGACAGCTACGTCTGGAACCTGTACCGTGGATCAAGATAGTCTCGCAAACCATCACCCAGCAGATTGAACCCCAACACCGTGATCATGATGGCCATACCTGGGAAAATGGCCACCCACGGGGCCGTTTCCAGGAATCTTCGCCCGGAACCCAGCATAGTGCCCCAGGAGGGTGTCGGCGGTTGGGTACCCAAGCCCAAGAAACTCAGTGAGGCTTCAATGAGAATCGCCGCAGATAGTGTTATTGTGGCCTGCACAACCAAGGGAGTAGCAATGTTAGGCAAGATATGCTTGAGAACAATCCAAAACTGTCTGGCCCCTGTGCACCGGGCCGCCTGGATGTATTCCATTTCTTTGACAGCCAGCACAGGGGCCCGGCCCGTACGAACGAATACCGGGATGAGCACTATTCCGATCGCTATCATCGCATTCATCAGAGATGGGCCTAGGACAGAGGCAATCACCAAGGCCATGATCAGACCAGGGAAGGCAAAGACGACGTCCATCGTTCCCATGATGAGACTATCAACACGCCCCCCCACGTAGCCGGACAAGATGCCAAGCGTACCTCCCACTACCAGGGATATGGAAACACACACGATGCCGACCCAGAGCGAAACACGAGCGCCATAGACAATCCGACTGAACATATCACGCCCCAGCTCGTCAGTGCCCAGGAAGTATTCCTCGCCGGGCGGTACCAGGCGTCGACCTGGCATATCCACGTCTCGGTAAGGCGTGATCACGTCGGCCAAGGCAGCAGTCATGCCCAGCAGCAGAATAATGATAGCACCCAGGAGACCTATGGGGTTCCGTCGAAAAAAGCTTATCAGACTATTCCACGTCGTCCGTTCCCCGCGTGCTGGCAGGTCCGAGTTTGGATTCGTTCTATCTGCAAGAGACGCATATTTTGACAAATCCACTACCTCCATATGCCACGTCTTCGTGAAGAAATCGGGTATCCTGACAGATCATACCCTTATACATAGCGGATACGCGGATCCAGGTAGGCATACAGTACATCCACCATCAAATTTGTGAGAGCAAAGAACAGGCAACTTACTAGAACCGACGCCTGCAGCGTAGTGTAGTCCCTCTGGTGGATGGCATTCACCAGCATCCACCCCAACCCTGGCAACCCAAAAATCTGCTCAACAATGACCGCACCCGACAACAGATTGCCCAGGTTTATCCCAATTAGCGTGATAATGGGGATACCAGCATTCTTCAGCGCATGTCTCACGACGACGTATCGCTCTGCCAAGCCTTTAGCACGTGCAACCTGAATGTAGTCTTGGCCCATCACTTCGAGCATCGTTGAACGAGTCATACGCATCACGGATGCAACCATACGAAAACCCAGGGCGAACGCAGGCAGAGCAATCTGAGATAGGTTCTGAAGTGGATTCTCGAAGAAAGGCACAAACATCGGTGCCGGAAGCCAGCCAAAAACCCGAGACGCAACCAGAATAAGCACGATAGCGAGCCAGAAATCAGGAAAAGACAAGCCAACTATCCCCAACAGCCGGCAGATCAAGTCTGCCAGGGAGTTCGGCCTCAAAGCAGAAAGGATGCCCAGGGGCAGGGCAATGATCACAGATAGACCGACTGAAAGAACGGCGAGTTCGATCGTGATGGGCATCTTCCGCAGCATATCTTCCTGGATCGGCATACGGGTACGCATGGCCAAACCCAGATCACCGCGCAATATGTGGCTCATCCAGCGGATATACTGTATGTGCAGGGGTTGGTCCAGGCCATATTGCCGGCGCAGCGTGGCCAACACCTCTTCGCTGGCGGCGGTCTCCTGGCCCAGCATAATATCGACGACGTCACCGGGCATCAACCTCACCATGAGAAAGATGACCACAGACATAAACAGCAAAGTTGTCAATAGATTGACCAGGCGTTTCGAAAGGTACGTTCCCATCCTCCAGAACTCCTTCCCTGAGAGGCTAATGGGTGAACACAGGATAGATTCCGACTCTGGGGACTTGCTATTACAACGTGACTTCCCGTCCGCTGTCCAGGGACTCTTCAATAGCTATAGCAACTCTTGCTGCCGCCAGACCGTCCTCACCGGAAACCGCTGGTTCTGTGCCATTCACGATACAGTCAATGAAATGGGCCATCTCCTCTCGGTAAACTCCCACGATCGTGCCGTATAGCTCAGACCGGGTAATCACGTCGGGAAAGACGGTTGACGATTTCGTGTAAACACCCATCCCTTGTTCACCCATTTGCAGGAAGCACATACCCTCTGTGCCGACGACCTCAATGGCATGGGGTCTGATTGAAGTCGCTGTCTCAGGCAAGGCCCATGAATTCTCCAGACAGGCGATCGTGCCATCTTCGAATTGGAGGACAGAAAACGTGCTGTCGTACTGGCCATAAGCTCCAAGCAGCTTTGCTCCTCCTCGACTGTACACCTTTACCACGCGACTGCCGGTGATCCAGTTGACTATATCTGCATCGTGGACAGACAGGAAGAAGGCCAGCGAGGTGTTTTGGGCGTATTTCTGCCCCGTGTGTAAGTAGGCGTTGCGCCGGGCGTGGACATGTATCAGTTCTCCCAGATCACCACGGCGAACTGCTTTCTGAATGCTGGCGATACGAGGATCAAAGCGAAGCGAATGCCCTACTGTCAGAACGACGTCGTTCGCCTTAGCACTTTCAACAATCTCCACCCCTTCTTCAAGCACGGTCGCCAGGGGCTTTTCAACAAATACGTGTTTTCCTTGATCTGCTGCCGCCACGCACGGATCTCTGTGATATCTATCGGGGGTAAGCACCAAGACGGCGTCGATGTCCTCTTCTCCTAACATGTGTTGATAGTCTTGGTAGTAAGACGGGATGTGATATTGAGTCGCGAGTGCCTGGGCCCGACCCGCATCGATGTCAGCTACGGCCACCAACTCAGCGGCAGGTATATCCCTGAAGTGGGGAGCGAAGTATTGCCCCATCACACCGGCACCAATAATACCCACACGTACAGGTTGAGAATGAGTCAACATAGTTTTCACCTCTCATGAATGAAATGCTCGTCAGCTAGGACTTACCCGGGGTATGGGACAGGCTCTACAGAGCACAGTCTGCAACTGTGTAACACCAGCCAGGGCTTGTATCCCAGCTCATCAAGCCTGTTCCATACCCCATAGGTCCCGATCTACTGTGTGCTATGAAGTTGTTCAGAAACAAGTTTATACTTTGTTCGTCAAGAACGAGCACAAAGTGTGAAGTAGTTATTGATGGGCAAAGCCTATGCTTCAGTGTAAGCTTCTGCGAAAACGTTCTTGTAGCGTTGCGTCTTTGAAGGCTCAAAGCCCTTCAATCGTTTGGACGTGCCATAGAAATCGTAGCCGACCCACAGAGACAGTATGGGCACCTCCTCCAGTATCATTTTCTGCATCCTGTGATATATTTCCTTCCGCTTGGCAACGTCACTGGTGGCCACTGCTTCGAGACGGAGCTGGTCATACTCTTCGTTGCACCACACACCGAAGTTGGCCTCGGAACCACAGACGAAGTTACGGCCCAATATTGCATCTGGATCGTAATTGAAGCGATAGCCGTTCACGTGGATGTCGTAGTCAAACTCGTGGATTTTGTCGAGCCAGGTGCCGGTTTCGAGCACGAGTATCTCGGCATTGATGCCCGCCTTGGCCAGTTGTGCCTGCATCACAGTCGGAATCTGGGAGTAGGGGAGCGGGGTCAAAGTCAATATCGTGCAATCGAAGCCATTGGGAAAACCGGCTTCAGCCAGCAACGCCTTTGCTCCCTCGATATCGACATCATACGGCAGTTCGTCGACAGGGATGTAGTATTCTGCCCATCCAGTCGAGAGAGTGCCCGTCAGTTGGCCATAGCCACCTGCCAGTTTGTCGATCATTTCCTGGCGATCAAGGGCCTTGGAGATGGCCTGTCGCACACGGACATCTGTGAATGGCTCCCGTTCGCAGTTGATAAACGCACACCTGTTGGAGAAGCCTTGCAGGCTGTGCACTGCCACACCGTCATCATTCTCCAAGAGGCTGTAGGCGACATCGTCGAGTTCGGCAAAATCGATAGTCCCACTGCGCAGACCCGCCACCCGGGCATCCAGGTCTACCATGACTTTCCAAGTTACTTCATCGATGTGTGGTAACCCCTCCTTCCAATAGTCTTCGTGCTTGACGAACGTGAAGTGGTCGGCGGGGATGAATTCCTGCAGCCTGTAAGGCCCAGTTCCAACCGCATCCAACGTGAACTCCAAGGTGCCCTCGTCCAGGAGTCCTTGAGCCCAGGTCTTGTTGACAATGCCCGCTGCATCGGCGGCTAGTGCTCCCAGTATTGGAGTGTAGGGGATGTTGAGGTTTAGCTTGACGGTATGTTTGTCAACGACGTCCACAGTTTCAATGGCGTTGAACCAGGACGCATAGGGGGCGGCTGTCTCTGGATCAACCAGGCGTTCCAGACTGAACTTTACATCCTCGGCATCCAGTTCTTCACCGTTGTGAAACTTCACCCCCTGGCGCAGATGGAAAATCCAGGTCTTGTCATCGGGATTTTCCCAAGACTCAGCCAGACACGGATCGATATTGCCAACCCGGTCAAATTGGGTCAGGCCCTCGTACAAGTGCTCGGTGATACGTTGGCAGGCGGTACCGGCACATTTATGAGGGTCAACGGTATCCGTTTCGTAGGAGACGGCGTAGACGGCAGAAGAGCGCGGGGCAGGAGCTGGCGTAGGCGTGGCCACTGTCTCAGTAGCAGAAGACGCCAGTGTCGGTTCAGTGGTCGCTTCCACAGGCACCTCGTCAGTGGCCTGGGGAGTTACGGTTCCTCCACACCGACTCGCGAGCAACCCGGCGCCCGCCAGCACGCCTAGTTTGAGGAAGTCCCGTCGAGCCATCTTCCGTTCCTCTGCATCTGTTACGTTCTTCGTCAGCTTGTTCATTTTTTGCTCCTCCATAATGTGATATAGATCGGGACCAATGTCCCCAGCCTCATCGGGGACACAACACCACCCTGTATGTTTGCTGACATCCGACGATACTCCAAAGTCGCTCTATACGTGATAAGTTTCGTATTCACCTTGACAAGGATTCCCTGCACACACGTGTAGCAACCCTAGGCCAGGCTCTGCGATTAATGAGGCCGAAGTTCGGAGCCCTGGGAACTCTTCGTGGCGACATATCGAGACAGGATAGCCTTGATGATCGGCAAGAAATGTTTGCAGCAGAGGCACGCTGATCTCGCCCAGAGACTCCCTGACAAGGCCGTACATACGGTAATAGCGAGGAACCGAGTCCTCGACGAAAGGGGATAGATCGGGCCGGCTGGCGAAAGGTTCGCCAAGGAAGTGGTTGGTGTGGACGAAGAAGCCCTCCTTGTTATCCAACCACACGGCACCTTCGGGGGTTAATTCGACATCCGCAATTTCTCCGCTGCTATCACAAAAAACGTAGTTGCCTGGCTGAACCGTCCTGGTCTCAGCGCATACGCGGCGGATGCCCGTCAGGTTGGTCTGCCGGAATACGCGCCACTTGAAAGGATAATGCGGTATACCCACTTCGCACCATCCCCACGGCAGAGCATTGGCGAAGTTGCCAACCCCGGCTGCGTTGATACCCAGGTAGCTGGTTAGACCTGCGAACGTCATCATAAGCTGAGCGGGGCCATCCTGAGGGGTCAAGTGCAGGATCATCATCAGGTCAAGATCGATGGGATAGTCCCAGTTCTGTCCAATAATGATCTCGTTGTCTATGGTCACGTCCCTGGAAAAGACGAACGCGCTACATCCTCCTGCGACGGCATACATCACCTCGCCCCTTATCTGCAGCAAGAGTGCTTCCTCAAAGGATATTCTCGCGCCTGTGGCAATACCGCGAAGTTCCTCAAGCATCAGGGGACAATATTGCTCGAATAACGGAAGGAAGACCTTGGTCTTCTCCAGGATATCATCCCTGGTGAAATTAGGGATGGAGGGGGCGTTGTTCCCCTTGGTCCACTGTTTGCAGAGAGCAAGTTCGTAACCGAATATCTGGTCAATGACACGAGGGATCTTATCGCCGAGCGCTTCCCCAACCTGAACTCCAATTTCATATCTTGAACCACGGACCTTCAGCACGGGGAATCGATAAGGCATATGTATCCTTTGACATTTCGTGATCCAGGGGCACTTGGACGAGCGGTCAAGAGTTACACACAGGCCGATCTTTCGTCAGGAACCTACATAAGTTGATTATAGCACATTTCTAGATATGTGTCAATACGCATTATCGGCTTGACACAGGCCGAAATTGCTGGTATTATTGCGGGTGTTCCCTGTTGGGTTTCGATCTTACGTTACAGTTCGTCATAACCGGTTGGTATGCACATGAGAACAGAATCGTCCCCCCGCGTTGCCTGGAGAATCAGCCGATCTGAGGTTCTCAACGTCATTCGATCTGAGAAACTCATATCACGAAGCGATCTCGCCCGAATGGTGTCCGTGAGCCGCGCCACTGTATCGGGGATTGTGTCGGAATTGCTAGAGGCCGGCGTGTTGGAGGAGGTGGGCGAGGGCATGTCTACTGGAGGTCGCCCCCCGATCAAGCTGCGATACCGACCTGACAGCCGGGTGGTGGTCGGGGTCGTGTTGTTTGACAATCAGATCCAGGCTGCCCTCACCGACATGGAGGGGAACCCACTGAACTACCTGGAAATCCCCATCTACCAAACGACACCCGAGTCAATGCTTTGTTCGATGAAAGAAGCGGCGCTGCAGATTCTTGAGGGCGTGCCGCGGGATCGGGTGTTGGGTGTCGGCGTCGGCACGCCCGGTCTCGTGGATTTTGAGACCGGGGTGATCGAGATCAGTGTCAGCAAGGGCTGGCTCAAAGGGGGTATTCGCGTACAAGAGTTACTGGAGCGCGAGCTTGAGCTGCCCGTCTACGTCGCCAACAGGAGCCGGGTTGCAGCCCTGGGCGAGTACCAAGTCGGTGTGGGGCATGGGATATCGAACTTGATTTACCTCTTCCTTGGCCAGGGAATCGTCGCCGGGGTCGTCATCGACGGGCAACTCTACCTGGGTTCAGGTTCAGGCAGCGGTGAAATTGGCCACGTCTCTGTCGCCCCGGAGGGGCCTCTGTGCGACTGTGGAAACCGGGGATGTCTGGAGTGCTACGCTACCGAGGCGGCGATCCTGGCCCACGCGCGCTCTATCGCCCGCGAGAACGTCGACAGCCTGTTGCAAGAGGCCGTGGACGGGCATCTCGAACGACTGACAATGGTTCAGGTGATCCAGGCTGCCCGGCAAGACGATCCATCGGCGCTGGCCGTGTTGACCGATGCGGGGACCAAGGTGGGCTTTGCGGTCTCCATTCTGATCGATCTCTTCGACCCTGAGATGGTGATCATCGGGGGACCGATCGGCTCCAATGCAGGGGAGTTCCTGCTGCCGCCGGTCATCCGGGAGGCTCAACTTCGGACACTGCCGCGTTCTCTGAGGAAGACCAGAATCGTGGTTGGAGAATTAGGAACGAAGGCCGTGGCCATAGGGGCCGCCGTGCTGGCTATCAACCACACACCCGTCGATGCTGTCTTTGGTTCCTGACGGCCCGCGCGGCGGAAACACGCGCGGTGCCGCTGCCGGGAGATACGTCGGTGTCCGGGATCTGACTGAACAGGGAGGACCACTTGGAAACGTTATACTTGCTTGGTACAGGCACTCCGACTCCGACCGAATCTCGTTTTGGCACCTCGTACGTCTTGCAGGTGGGCCAGGATTATCTGATGGTTGATTGTGGGCCAGCCACCACGTACAAACTGGTCCAGGCCGGACTGTTCCCCACGCAGATTGACTATCTTTTCTTCACTCACCATCATTTTGATCACAATGCCGATTACGCCTGTTTTCTCCTGTGCCGCTGGGATCAGAGTACCGGCAGGGAAAACCGGCTGCACGTCTGGGGCCCCGAACCCACCGAGTGGATCACCGAGCGCCTCGTCGGCCCAGATGGAGCTTTCTCGCATGATTGGAAGGCACGCGTGGGGGCACCCGTCAGCCAGAGTGTGCACGCCAACCGCGGTGGTTCACTGCCACGCCCCGAACCATCGTTCGACGTCGATGACGTGGAGCCAGGAGACGCGATCGAACATAACCGTTGGATTGTCAAGATCGAGGCGGCTCACCATGTCGAGCCATGGCTGGAATCGCTCGCGTACCGGGTTGATTCAGACGGAGGCAGTGTCGTGTTCGCCGGCGATACGGGCCCCTGCCAATCGATCGTTGACCTCGCGCGTGGCGCGGACGTGCTGGTCGTCAACTGCTGGGATCATCAGGAGAGAATGGAGAAGAACGGCGAAGCCCCGGGACAGACCGGAACGCTCGACGCGGCGAGGATGGCAATGTCGGCTGGCGTGGGGAAGCTTATCCTCACGCACACGGGTCCCCATCTGTGCGCGCCAGGCTCAAGAGAGAAAGGAATCGCGGACATCGCGCGCATATACCCGGGCGAAATCGTCTTTGGCGATGAGTTGATGCGTATTCCACTGTGATGAATCAAACCATTGGGAGGCAAACCTTACATGATTGAAATTCCTTATGTGGACCGTCTGTTGCAGGTGGACATTCCCCGCGAGAATCTCATATTTGACCAATCTCCTCGGGACGTACCACCGGCTGAAGATTTCGACCAGGTTCTGCGCCGGGCACTGGCGAATCCAATTGGCACCCCCTCGCTGCATGAAATGGTCCAACCGGGCAACAGAATCATCGTCATATCCGATGACAACACGCGCGTCACACCGACCAAGCGGATTGTGCCGGTTCTGCTGGACGCACTGAACGAGGCTGGGATCCCCGACGGGGACATACGGGTGATCATATCTTCCGGCACCCATCGCCCGATGACCGAGGAGGAGCTTGAGGAAAAATACGGTGCTCCGGTGATGTCTCGGGTCTCGGTGCTGCCGCATCACTACAAAGACCCGGACAGCCTGGTCAGCTACGGCGTCACAGATCGGGGTACACGCATCTTGGTCAGCAAACACGTGGTCGAGGCAGACTTCCGGATCGCGGTGGGTAACATCATTCCGCATCACCCGACCGGTTGGAGCGCAGGGGCCAAGGCTGTGCTACCCGGAGTCGGGGGTGAGGAGACGGTGGCCCAGATGCATTTTCTGGGCTCACGTGATCCAGCATTGGGCCGGCTCGACACAGAGATGCGACGTGAGATGGAGGACTTTGCCGAGAAGATCGGCCTGAACTTCATCCTGAACGTTGTCCTCAACCGCGATGGCCTTCTCGTCGACGCAGTTGCCGGACATTTCATAGCAGCCCACCGGGTGGGCGTTGAGAAGTCCAAGAAGGTGTATGGCCTGCCCATTCCGGAACTGGCCGACATGACGATCAGCAGCACTTCGCCGGTCGACTTTGATTTCTTCCAGGCCGACAAGGGCATCACGTCCGCCGAGCCGGCTACCAAGGTCGGCGGGGAAATTATCCTGGTAGCCGG
>Ga0180433_10009657_pt1 | contig 11773 bp, 22 predicted proteins | sample SS_ome_8_FD_132980 | JGI IMG/M metagenome (GOLD analysis project Ga0180433, IMG submission 132980) | Hypersaline lake sediment archaeal communities from the Salton Sea, California, USA - SS_1_D_1 metaG | ecosystem: Environmental > Aquatic > Non-marine Saline and Alkaline > Hypersaline >... | reverse complement strand
GAAAGCTGTAAGCGACATGAAAAGGATGATGGCTGACGGTATAGCTGGCGGTAAGAAGGCGGCAGAAATCAAGCAAGAGATTAAGGACAAGTATGTCAATTATAAAAGGAAAGATGCCCCTCAGGATTATCAGATAGCAAGGATAGTCAGGACAGAGATTAATAACAATATCAACCTTATGCGTTTAAGGAAATGGAAAGAGCAAGGCTTTGAAGAGTACGAATGGTTGACTGTTGAAGATGAACGTGTAAGAGAAACTCACAGAAAAAGAAATAGACGGGTATTCAAGATAGACAAGGCATTATCAGGGAACGAGATTTACCCAGGGAGTGAAATCAATTGCAGATGCAGAGCTGTCTTGTATTCGTAAATAAAGAGGTGAACAGCATATGACTATGCTCACAAAGGATATAACAGACCAAGTACGACCAAGTGACCAGGAAGAGTTGTCAGACAGGTTAGACCGCCTGTACGAAGCAACTCCAAAGCAGATACCGGCAATGAGAAAAGACATTGAGGTTTTGCTTGCCTATTTCGAGAAGGATTATGGCCCTGAGGTGGGTCAGGTGTACACGGATGTTTACACAGCTATTGTAGATATACTCAAAGAAAAATACGGGGGACTATGAAATGGTAAAAGACCAGGTAGCCGAGATGGCAAAAAATATATTACGGAAAGATGAACGAAACCTGAAAGTTGAGGGAGACAATGTTGTATTTTATCTCAACCAGGAACAAGTTTACACAAAGGAAGCAGCAAAGAACAGGATTAAATCCTGGCAGGAGCTAAAAGGAAAGTACGAAGATTTCCTTAAGGATTTTCCCAAACGCAAAAGTGATTCGATAGCATTGATGCAGAAAGAGATGGAGAAGCAGCTTCAGAATGTCAAAGCTGATTACGAGAAGTCTGACGAACAAAGGCTTGAAGAGAAGAAGAAAGAGCTTGAGGACGACAAAAAGAGGATGAAGGATTTTATTGACAATTACGAAGCACATGTCAAAGATGCTATCAATGAGACTAAGCGGCAGTTGGACGCCATGAAAGAAAAAGCAGAACTGGAACTTAGTTACACCAAAGAAGGTCTTGACGTCTGGGGGAAGGTTGAGGATGAACTATGAAATCGACGAAGTATTAAAGTTCCTCAACAAATGGAAGACAAGGAAAGCGGTAGAGGCTAAATTTGGCTTAAGCAATACTCAATCATTCCATTTAATACAAGGCCTGAAAAAAAGGAAGCTTATCGAGGAGCTTAATGTACGGATGTCCAAAACGGAACGTGAGAAGAACAATACCATGTACACTCATTACACAAACAGGGTATGGTTGTACAAGGCCAAAAAATAATCATTTTTAAAAACAATGGGAACAGAAGTATATTTGTATGGTAATTATCAACAACAAACTGCCAGATTGGGAAGGCGAATTTGATTCCTTGGTACAGAAGATGCGTGACGCATTCTTTAAACAACGTATCAACGAATTTTTGCAATTCCATCACCAGGTAAACGTCTTGTTCTCTAAGCGTCTGCAATGGATTATCGACAGCAAACCAGTCCCGCATCAAGTTGTCGACTACAATCTCAATGTCGACCCCAATCTTATGAAGAAGATAGAAGCATTCAATGAGAACATGTCAAAGCTTACGGAGGATACTGACGATGAAGGAAAAATCAAAACTCGAAAAGACTTACAAGGCAAAGCTTACTGAACTTTATGACAAAGTACTTAAGGCTGATAATCCTGATGACCAGAAGCCAGGAATAAGCGAAATTCCAAAATGATGAGGTGTTACTAATGCATATAAGCCAAATGAAAAAAGGAAAACCTGCCCCAAAGAATAGTCCTACTCTTAAGAAGGCAGTAGAAAGTGATAAGCCAAAGAAGAAAGTCCTTGACGTCTTCAAGAAAAAACCAAAACCAGAAGAGGAATAATAATGCCATTCGGTCCTTACAAGGATATGAAGGATTGTATATCCAAGAACCAGGACAAAAAAAGTCCAGGCGGTTACTGTGCAGCAATTCATAAGAAGGTAACCGGCGATTGGCCATCAGAGATGGTTCAGTTGAATACAAGGGAAAAGCTTGGATATATCCATGAGGATATGAAAGGTGAACTTGTATCTGACGACTTTTTTGATGAATGGGAATTGAAGTATGGAACCAAGCATGAGATGGAGCATACCGACAATCCTGTACTTGCCAAGAAGATTGCCAAAGACCACTTGCTTGAAGACCCGGAATATTACTCAAAGCTAAGAAAGGCTGGGATAGAGGGAGCAAAATCAGGACCAGGTATTCCCGATGGAACTGGCCCAGGAAAAGATTCCCCTAAATGCCCATATAATAAAAAGGGATGATTTACGATGAAAGAAAAAATATTCAACGAAAAAGTTTGGGTGCCAAGCTTGAGTCCATTTCATTTCAAGGAACAGGTAGACCCAAAGACAGGAAAGAAAAGATATATCCTCAAAGGCATGATGTTGCCATTTAACAAGATTTCTCGTAACAATGTATTATATAATGAGCAGTCAATTAGGGACAAGCATAAGCAGCTTGTCGGCCGGCCATTGATGTACAACCATCAAGTGGAAGGTGCTGAACTGCCTCTTGGACACTTTATTGATTCCTATTGTGAAGGAGATGGATGGTACTATAAAGCTGACATCGACCCAGAGGAGAAACAGGCAATCCGGAAACTTGAAAGGGGAGACCTTAGACATGTTTCCATACAATTAATTGGGGGTAAGGTAGAAGAGAAAATCGATGACGACCAAAACCCGTATACTGAAGCATACGTCACAGATATCATAGAAGGGAGTCTTGTCCCAGCTCCTGGTTTCCTTGATACCACTGCCGAGTTTGCTGAAGCCTTCAATCCAAAGCATAAAGAGAAAAAAGAATCAGAGACAAGGCTGAAGGAAGACCACTTGGAGAAAGGTATTTTTCCTATGGAGGAGTTCCATAAAGGTTTGAAGTATGAAATGGAATCAAATCCTGAGTTAGGCCCGATTGCCGCAGCAAGGCGAGTCCTTGACCATATTGAACAAGAGGAGTATTATTACTCTAATGAAAAGGAAGATATGAATATGGACACTGCAGGTGATGCAACAGCAACCAAGATTGCTGACGACAAGGAAGGAATTACAGATGCAAGGCCTCAATACCCAATGGCAGAAGAGGAGTCTTTGCAATTGATTAAAGAACTTGACGCGATGTCAAAAATATAATCGTTTTTAAATATTACAAAAGAAAGAAATAAAATAACTCGTGAGGTGCTAATGAAAATGTCCAATACGGAAATAGCAAAAAAGTTGACCAGCATCCTTAAGGAATATAAATCACTAAAGGAGAAGGTCGAGGAAGAAGACAAGAAAAAAGAAAACGTTCAGAAAGAGAACGAAGCAGATAAAGATTCTCAAGTAGAACCAAAGGATTCAGCCCCAGCAGCTGCTGGTACAAAGCTTGACCCAGATGAAGCAAGTCAACCTTTGAATGAGAATGAGGCTGACAAGGATACACAGGCTCCTGCAAAGGACGAAGTGAAACCATCTGATGGTACTCCTCTTGATGACAAAGAAGTTGCTCAACCTTTGAATGAAGGTGAAGGCGAAGACAAAAAGGAAGAGCCTAAAAAAGAGCAAGATAAAGAGGAAGAAGAACCTAAGAAGGAACAGGATAATTCTGACGGCGAAGAAGACAAAAAGAAAGAGCAAATGGATGAAGAGACTATAGAGGAAGAAGAAGAACCTGAACCAATGAAAGAATGGCAAGAAGATATGGGGAAGGTAGTTGAAGTTCTTGAAGCCATGAAGAATCAAGTTGACGAGCTACAGAAACGTGTAGAACAGCTTGAAGGCCCAAAAGAAGAAGAGGAAGAACCAGACGAACCTATGGCTCCGGTATCAGAAAGTGCATTGCTTTCGTCAACGTTTAAAGCCGCAGGCAAAGGTGTCCAAGCTACAGACATTGACAAAGAGTTCAAGGAAGCCGTGAACAAAACATTTTTCAAGAGATAAGGTGATATAAAATGAAAACTAAATTCAAGGTAAGCCCTTACAAAGAGGCAAGCCATTCAAAATATGGCGACCAGCTAACCAGTGAAGCTGGAAAGATGTTTGCTGAAGCAATCAATTCCCAAGGCGGAGAGAGAATCCTAAAAGAAAAGTTCGGCATAACATTCAAAGAAGACATGACCCTGGCTACTGGCTCAGGAGCATATGTTACAATGCTTTCAAGTACACTGTATAGTGCTGCTATCGAAAACATCAAGGACATACTTGAGCTTGTGTTCATCAATGAAGACCTTAAGAACAAGGGCGGATTCGGTGCATACCAGATACCAAGGCTACAGCCAACAATTGCTGTTGAGGTTGCAGAAGGTTCAGTTGTTAATTACTTCGACGAAGGAGTTGACGCAATCACTGTAACACCAAGAAAAGTTGTTGCTGGAACTGCAATCACATGGGAAATCATGAAAAGAGGAATGACAGACTTTGTAAAGTTCGTACTGCAAAATGCAGCTGACGCAATCACAAGGAAACTGGCATCCGACATCGTGAACGGCCTATCTGCAGGAGCAGGATTCACTGAAACCGGCGGAATAACATACGACAATGTTATCGACGCAACAGTTCAGGTTGAAAATGCAAAGTACGGAAACGGAACTCCATACGGATTCCTGGCTACGCACCTTGTATTGAACACTGCAAGCTTCGGTACACTACAGAAGGACACTGACTGGAAGAACACAGTTTACTATGCTAACGTAAGACCTGGCGATGAAGTTGTTATCAACAGACCAGCTCTAATGTTCGGTAACATGAAAATTGTGCCAACTCCATTCCTTACAGACTCCTTAGGACTGATAATCGATAACAAAAAAGCAGCAATGCTTGTTAAAGAATCAGACCTTGAGACCTTTGAGGGAGCAATTGTCGGTAGACCATACGACAGAGAAGTTGTAGGACTTATGTCATACGTACTTGCTGTCATATATCCTCAGGCAATCTGCAAAATAACTACATAAATAACGTAGTTTTTTACTTTATTTTTTTATTTCCTGCATTTTTTTGCAGAAAACGGGAAAATAATCCCAAAAACAATAAGATTTGTGCGAAGGGAACAGCTTTGCCCTTGAGGCAATGACCAAGGCCCACGGCACGGAGGTAAACAAAAATGAGTAAACCAATGATAATCAGCCACCCAATGGCTGCAGTAGCAATTGACGCACGAAAGTTCGTAAAGCAAGACGGCTCAGGAGCTGTAACAACTAACGACGGTGCAGCAACAGCAATCGGAATTTCCGAGAGCAAAGCAGACAATTCAGCAACACCTGACTATAAGTACAAGGCAGAGGACATCGGTGTCATCAAGCAAGGTATCGTTACTGTACCAGTAACAGCCGCAGCTGCTTACAACATCGGAGACGTTGTTGAACTTGACACAGACGGTCAGACTGTTAAGGCAGGAACAACCAATCCAATTGGTACAGCTGCTGAAACAAAAACAACTGCATCAGGTGACTTAGGCTTGAAAGTTTATGTCAATTTTGCATAAGGGTAACCAAGCCCTATTTTTTTATTTTAACAAACCGAGATGGTGATATAATATGATGAAAGTTAAACTAAGCGAAACGTACCCAGGAAGTTATCTATCCTTGATGTGCGGACACAATTTCAAGAAAGACGGAAAGATAATTGAAGTCGACGAAGACGTACCAGAAATAAAGTTACAGCTCGAACAAGGTTATCTTGAGGTAGTAGAAGTGAACTCAGAAGAAAAAAAGGAAAAAATCATTACTGATAATGTTCCTAAATCAAAAACGGTCAAAGAGGTCGCAACCCCTGGCAACAAAGAAAAAGTCAAAGAGGCACTAAAGAAAGATGGAGACACTAAGGATAAACCCAAACCTGAAGAGGATTTCATTTAAAGACTTTGAGAAATACTTCAAGGAAGGTTTGGATTCTCCTGACGTCAACAACGTAATTTTTTATAAAGAATCCGAGACCGGATTTGAAATTTCATTCTCTTGGGACAATTTCATTATAGAGACAGGAATATCATTCCAAGAGATTATCGAAATGTACAAAGATGATTATCAAGATACTATAGAGGTTGCCACCGATGCAACAGGCAGGCATCCTGCCATTGTCAAATTCATGCAGGAATATCTTAAGCGTGGAATACCAGAAGAAAAATGAGTCGTGTCATCGTATCGGACCAGGGAACTCAACCAGATGCACCGAGGCGTGACGTCTGCATAGTTACCGATGCGAACGGCAAACACAGGTTATGTGTGGACAGCACGATTTCAGTAGGAAGCATTGAGATAGGTGCAGTCGAAATAAAGGACAGCAATACTGGAACCACAGTTGATGTTGAAACTGTTTACGATTTCAATGCAATGATGGTCTATGATGCCATCGAATTTCAAAAAGTAATTATCAACGATTACAGTGAAAGCCTAATCTCCCAGGGTAGTACTGTAACATTAAATTCATACACAGTCCCAACGGGCAAGGTATTTTTCCTTACAGGCGGAATCGTCGGGGGAAGTGGCCCAGCAATATTCGAGTATATTATCAACGGAAATACAATCATTAAAGTTCGTAACTCAGGAAGTGACAGGACAAAAAGAGTAATTTTTGATGAGAAATTTGAAGTGAGTGCAGGTGGAGTGATTGAGGTAAAGGCAACCAATGAATACAGGTTGCAACGGCAATATGAATCTTTAATGATGGGATATATACTTAATGCGTAAAGGTGATAATTATGAGCGAGACGCTTGAACAAAAAAGAAAGCATATGGAAATGATGCAACTGGAACTCAACATCCAGAAGCTTGAAATTAGATTACTCGAATTGGATGAAGAGAAAATACTAATCCAAGAAAAGATTCAGAAACAATCTGAAAGCCTGCAGAAACTGAAAGCAGGACCTATAAAGGAGGATGAATAAAAATGGCAGACGAATTTGGTCAAATGATTGAAGGCTTGCATCTCGCAGGCGACACAATAGTAAGTACAGATTCTCATATTGCAGTATTTGGTGAGAAGACATCTGACAATACCTATCAATACTTGCAACTTGATGACAGTGGACAACTTAAGGTTGTTGCATCTGCACCAGCATCAGAATATGTTGACGACAGTGCATTCACTGTAGAGACAGATACAGGTGTAGCAATAGGTGGAGTATTCACTACAGACACAATTGATTCAGGGGACTTCGGTGTACTAAAGCTTAATGCTAATAGGGAGCTATTCATTACAGCAACAGACCTTGACATCCGAGACTTGTCAGCATCACAAGATAATGTTGCAGTTTCAGATGGTACTAATACTCTGGCAGTAAACGCCGACGGAAGTATCAATGTAAACACAAGCGGTGCAGGCTCAGATAATACCTATCATTATGGAAGTGCTAATCTTGTAAAAGATACTGCAACTACAGTTGAAAGCCAAGCACCATCAGCAGACGAAAATTACAAAGCATTGATGGTATCTGGTGCAGGACTTTGCGAATGGGCAGTCAAGTTCGGAACAACTGGTTCTGAATCAGTAATAATGCAATTCTGGACAACGCCAAGTAATCCTACAAAATACGTAGATATTCCAGATAGTATTACAGTAAGTAGCGGAGAAACAATTTTAATCGAAGCAACTAACAGAGAAAAGCCTGCAAGTCCAGCAAGTGACTTCACAGGTCATGCAACACTAATCAAGCAAACATAAATAAATGTTGCGACATAGTTACAAGGTAGAGTTAAAGAGAGTCGAGGCTAAAATCCTCGGCCTCAAGCTTGACCTTATGAAAAATCCTGTCAACGAAAGAGCAAAAACTAAGCTTTTTATCCTCAAGCAAGAAAGGAATTGGTTCAAGGAGAAAATCGAAAACGGGAATGACCCTGGAGTACATACACTATGAGTACAAAATCGCAAGACGTAACAATATGGGATGAATCAGGAGACAATGCTACAGATGTAGATGCCGATAATGATTTACATGTAAAGTCTAAGCTCTGGGACGGCACTGATGAAGTTGATGTCATAGATGACAGTGGAACGAAACGTCTTGCTACACAAACAAAAATTACTGGAAATGTTATTATCGTAGCAAGTAGAGTAGAACAGCCCATTCATGAATATGATGGATATAATAATAATAGAACAAAAATAAGCTATACTGTCCCAAGCGGAAAAGTATTGTATTTACAGAGATTATGGGCGTCCCATCTTACAGATGCCGTCGGTCATACCATAGCATTTAGAACTGGAACAACCCAATTTTATTGGATGACGTTTAATAATGATGGAACGACCACTTTTGAAAAAACATATCCAGAGAGCAATCCTTATGGACCTATCAGTGCAGGAACAACCATAACAGCTTATAGGATTGATGGTTCGTCATCTGAAGAATGGACTGCTGGTTTCGATGGATATTTAGAGGATACTTAATGGCAACCACAATACAAAAAACATGGACTGAGTTCAAAACTTTAGTGATAAATAACAAAAGGCTTAAGTTTCAAGAACGAGATAAGACAGGATATTATGATTTATGGGCAGATGAAGGAACAGAGACTACATATATGTGTGAGATAGAAAAGGGAACAGCAGATGCAACAGATTATGAGAATAACTATCAATCTGATGCAAACCAAGTTCCGTCTAGTAATGTTGATGTAAACAATGAGATAACAATCATAAACGAACCAAGATATAGACCAAGATTTTGGAAATCGCAAACAGAAGTAGAATTATCGAACAGTTCTGATATCACTATTGCAAATATTAATATCAACGGAAAGCTTGACGGAATTAGCATAAACTTTACAAGAGACGATGTTGAATTTGTGCTTGAAATTGACGGAACGGAATTGATGCGTATTGAATTAAGTGATTTAGAAGATAATAATGTTTATAATTTAAATTCTACAGGAACTGATGAATGTATTTTCCCAGTAAAGACAACAAGAGCTGGAAGACAAATAGTAATAAATTTCGGTAGTAATCCAGTTGATGTGACCAGTAACATAACAGTTAAAGCTAAAAAAACAGTTAATCCTACTACTAATTTTGTTGCGGGTATGATTGTGTATAGAGAGAAGGTGACATCATAATGGAAAAAATAAAAAAAAGTTGGACAGATTTCAAGACATTGATATCAAGCAAGTGCTTACCAATGCAATATATTGTAGATGGTTCTTATTATAAAATCTGGGCAGACGAAGATAATGATACTTATTTATGTATGATTGACATTACTGACCCAGCAGGTACAGACCAGGAAGACTTTGAAGATAATTACAAGGACGATTGCAATAAGGGTACAGCGTTAAGAAATCCTGACGGTACTCCTCAAGTAATCTCAAGTTCAAGACCAAGAGGAACATCAACTGTGTTCACTATGACAGGAGACTCCCCAACGGTAATAGGTGCAGGGGATGATACAATGTGGGACTTCTCAAATTCAGATGATATTGTCACTGATTCTTTGACAACCACTATTCCTGCAAACTATAAAAGAAAAAGAAAAAAGATTTCGTTCCTTGACCCTGTTTGGATAAAGGAAGGAGCAATCTATTTTTTCGATGCACCTAAAGGTTGCTATATCGACTTTTGGGTCGTATGTCCAAGCGGAGAATATTACAAAAAGAATGACGGCACGCCAGTACTTGCAAGTCAAGACACTCCTATTGCTCATTATGTAATCCATCACCATATAGCAGGTGAAGCTCCTATGGGCGACGAACTCAATGCAGAAGCAGCTACATTCGACCCTATCCCTACAAACTATGAATTATGGCTTGAAATAACGACACCAGATACAGACGAATCCAGTTATGGTCACGTATCAGTGGAAATGTATAGAGAGAGGTCAGTTGTGCTTGAATGAAAATCGGCGACATACTCTTGATGGACAATAAAGGATTTGCAGGATGGATAATCCGGAAGTTCACTAAGCAAGAATATTCCCATTGTGTATGTTATCTCGGTGGCGAATATGTCATCGAATCAGATTGGGGCGGTGTAAAAATCACTCCTTTAAATGAATTTAAGAATTATGAAGTGTATCGGTACAAGGATGCAACAGAAGAACAGTTAAGAATGGCAACCCAGTGGATGATATCACAGCAAGGATGCGGTTACGACTGGGGAGGAATACTGGGCATAGCGTTATCTATAATTGGAAAGAAAAAAGGCAATCCTTGGGATAACAAAACAAAGTACTGGTGTTCAGAACTGATTGCAGACGGATACCTTAATGCAGGTATAGACATTCCTGTAGATGATAACACTTGGAAAACCACTCCAGGCGATTTCGCTGAAATGGAAGGGTTAAATTTAATCATTTTTAAAAACAATGAATGAGATGATAAGACTATGGTAGTAATCAAGCCACCCACAGTAGGCGGAGAAGCCGGAACCGAAGTTATATACAATTGTGCTTCAGGCATAAAAAAAGGAGATGTAGTGTATATATCTGGAATAGACACAGTAGATTTGGCGGATAACAACAATCTGACAACCGTACCTTGTATAGGAATGGTTGAAAGCAAGCCATCTGCAACAACATGCAAAGTCAAGAATTCAGGGGAGATAGAAGGCTTGGCATTCTCGATTACACCAGGACAAAAATATTATCTTGGGACAGCTGGAGGCGTAACAACCACACCGCCAACAGCAAGCAATACAATCGTGCAAATAATAGGAGTAGGCGTGAAGACAGGCGTGATGCTGATGACGTTAAGTTATAATTTTGTACAAAATAAATAAACGAACCATGAGGTGCAATAAACAATGGCAAATGTAAAATTTTTAAAACTCTCAAGCGGGACACTGACTCAGCATGACGATACTGCTGACGATTTAAAAATCAATGACCTTGAGACAGTTGGAAATACAATTATAGGCGGAAACCTTACAGTAAACGGAACCACAACGACAATAGATACTGCTACATTACAAGTAGAAGATGCTAACATCACTGTAAACAAAGGCGGAAACGATGCAAGCTCAGAAGGAGCAGGCCTTACTGTTGAAAGAACAGGAACAGACGGAAGCCTTATCTATGCAGATTCAGCAGCTTCAAAATGGAAGGTAGGAGCACTTGGAAGTGAAGTTGAAGTTGTTGATATCTCAACAGCCCAAACACTTACGAACAAGACTATTTCTGGAAGTACAAATACAATTACAAACATCAATGCAAGCAATATCTCCTCAGGAACCCTGGACAATGGCCGTCTAAGTGGCGATGTAGTACTGGAAACAAGTACAGATACACTTCAAAACAAGACAATATCTGGAAACTCCAATACAACCAGTGCAAAGACAGGTGCAGGAAGTCCTGACGGTTCAGTGAGTGGCGTTGTAGGCGAATATTATTTTGATACAACCAATGACGATTTCTATGTGAATACCGACGGTAATACTGCATGGCAGAATATCGGTGGAGGTTCAGCAGGTGGAGACATAACAGGCGTAACAGCTGGCTCTGGTCTGACAGGAGGAGGAACTTCTGGAGACGTCACTCTCAATATAGGTGCAGGAAATGGTATTACAGTCAATGCAGACGACATTGAGATTGATACGACAGTTGTTGTAGACCTATCAACAGCACAGACTTTGTCTAACAAAACCTTGACAACTCCGACAATCGGCGATTTCACAAACGCAACGCATGACCACAGTAACGCTGCCAATGGAGGCAATATTCCATTCACAAGCGTAACTGGAACTGTTGGCGAAACACAAGGCGGAACTGGCG
>Ga0180433_10009655_pt1 | contig 11774 bp, 7 predicted proteins | sample SS_ome_8_FD_132980 | JGI IMG/M metagenome (GOLD analysis project Ga0180433, IMG submission 132980) | Hypersaline lake sediment archaeal communities from the Salton Sea, California, USA - SS_1_D_1 metaG | ecosystem: Environmental > Aquatic > Non-marine Saline and Alkaline > Hypersaline > Sediment... | reverse complement strand
CGTGAGCCAAAACACCTCTGAGTTCATGATCATCTAACACTTCAACGATTCCTAGTGTGACGACAACCGATGCATGTGAAGGGTTTCGCCCAGTTGCAAACGCATTTGCCATGGTAGAATGTACCATCCATAATTTTGGTTTTGGAATATTCATTGCGCTTGCAAGTTCTTGAACCATCATATGTATTTTACCATATCGTCGTTCGTCCAGAGGTTGTGCTTTGTACATTTTTAAAACGATTTGTTCTGAGTAAAAATAAGCAATTACATTAAAGATTACGGCGAATATCAATGCAATTTGCATGCCTCGATAGCCGCCAAAGAAATTACCTAAAAGTATAAGTAATGCACTTAAGCTTATAATCAGAATAAATGTTTTTACTCTATTGAAAAACATGTGTTCCCCTTATGTTAGTCTTCTTCGTATTCAATTTCCCAATTGTCGACATCAAATGTTTGAGATTCTTGCCCTCGAGGTTCTTTTGCTATTTTTTTAGCCTCTTGTTTTATTTTCATCAAAGATCGTGCGCTTGATGAGATTGCATTTTTAGATAACTCTTTTTCTCTTTTTAATTCTTCTTGTGTTTTTTCAAAGAGTGCGTTCATCTTTTTTTGCATTTTTTCTATTTTGTTTTCAAGCTTGAGTATCATTTCTACCCCCGCAAGATTTACCCCAAGTTGGTGGGTAAGATATATAATCTCTTCCAGCCGATCAACATCAGCCTCTGAAAATAATCGCGTATTTCCCTCAGATCGTTTTGGTGTTATGAGGCCTTCTTTTTCATATAGCCGTATAGTCTGTTGATGCACAGAAAACATTTTTGCGACAGCCGATATTGAGTAATAACCTTTCTTTCTTTTCATTATTTGTTTCCTTAAAAATCTAACTATATTACGACTCCCTTTTGTCTCTCTTTATTTTACCACATATTTTTCGACAAATCATTTGATTTCAAGAGAAATATTGTACTAATTAGCGCTTTTTGCACTATTTGTAATTTAAAAGTCTCATTTATGGCTTTTTTGATTATTGTAATTGATCTAGAGCTGTATTATGCTTATTAATAACCCGACGTAGCTTCGATGCTTTTTTGTGCGATGTTCTCGAAATAAGTGAGCGAATATGTAAATTTTTATGCAGAAGCATGGCGTAGACGGGTTTATAAAAATGAGTTACTGAAAACAGGGAAATTTGTATGAAGAGAGTTTTTGTTTTATTTTTATGTTCTATTTCTTTTATTTGTGCTCAGTCTAGAAGGGTGGAAGTTGTTTCTGTTTATTGCAAAAAGGAGGTTTTAGACGGAAAAGTTTTTATTCACAGAGAGGATATCGTCAATGCCGAAAAAAAAGATATTTGGTCAATTGACGGTCAGCAGGTGAGTTATGGTGATTACGAAGATGCGGTGTTAAATGCTGAGAAAGAGATAAGAAGAAAAGAGAGAAGGGCGCAGGAGGAGCAGCGTAAAAGGTCGCAAGAATTTAAAAATGAAGCGTTAGTAACCTTGAATAAAAAAATATTACGCCTTACGGTTGATCGGTTGGATCATACATTGAAAAAATTTGATACTCATAGTTTGGTCCATTTTTTAGATTTTAAAAATAATACTATTTCTTCATTAGAAAAATTTAATGAATTACAGGAGAAAATTCTCCCCGAGGCAAAAAAATTGATATACACCCCTTCAGAAGAATCTGATTGGATTCAGCTCAGCGGCATGGTAGCAAAATTAGACCATATACCATCCTTAGTTGAAAATTTATTTTACGATACAGTCAGAAATGCAATTAAGCAGTGTGATGATACCAAAACATTAAAAGAGCTGCTCGAAATTGTTTCTGATGTATAGGTGTCTAGTCAAAGATCAGAGCATCTATTTCTTGCAAAATTTCCCCTAACTCTTCATTTATTTTTTCTTGTGATTCGTATATTGATTCTTTAGTTATCAGGAGTCTTTTTGGTCTCGTGTTCCTTATTCTTCTTCTTGAAGAAAAGTTTCTTGGTCTTTGTGTTACATTTGATTGAGAAGAAATCTTTCTTATACGTCTACCTCTCTTTGGCCGTGATGTTGCGGGGGTAGATGATGGTCTTTTTGGCGTACGTCTTATTCTCCTCACAGGGCTTACGTGCCTTTGATCTTTTCTTCTGCTTCTTCTTTTTCTTCTCTTTAAAATTTTTACGTGGCCAGGAACCATGCCAGTGGCATTTCTTCTAAAACTTTGGTTTTTTGTCCCAAAAGTTCCTCTTGAAATTTCTTTTTGGTTTTTTACACCATTAATGCCTGATGCCACTAATATTGAAGCTAATACAGCAATAGATAGTTTTTGTCTCATAGTTTTATCCTCCTACGAATAATGAGAGTGTTACACGTTAAATCTGATTAATACAATGTCGCCATCTTGAACAATGTACCCTTGTCCTTCTGTGCGAATTTTTCCAAGTTCTTTCAATGTTGCTTCATTTTTATGTTCAAAAAGGTCTTCGCAGTTAAATACCTCTGCACAGATAAAACCTCTTTGCAGATCAGAGTGAATTTCGCCTGCAGCTTCTCTGACGGTTATCTCTTTTTTGATTGGCCATGCATGAGCTTCTTTTGGGCCGCAGGTAAAAAAAGTTATCAGGCCTAAATTTTTATACGTTTCACGTATAATGATGTCTAAGCTTTTTTCTTTTAATCCAAATTCTCCCATCAATTCATGAACTTCTTCATCCTCAAGTTGAGATAGCTCATATTCTATTTTAGCGCAGACTGGAATGACTCGATCTTTGCCAAATTGTTCTACGAGGGTTTTAAAGTGGATATTTTCTTTATACGCGTCATTTTCAATTTCATCTTCTGATATATTGGCTATTATAAGGAAATTTTTACTTGAAAGCAACGGGACGGTCTGAACGTGCGAATTGACCACTAATGATCGTATTTTTTTTGCATCTCCTTCATCTATAGCTGCTTTTATGTCTAATAATAGCTTTTTTTCCATTTCTAGATCATGCAATTCTTTTGGTTTTCCTGCACTTGCTCGGACAAGCTTTACAAGCTTTTCAAGCCTTTTTTCAATAGATTCGAGGTCTTTTAGCATTAATTCAGAAATTATGGTCTCAAAATCAGATATTGGGTCTATTTTGCCACCTTCTCGTATGACATTCGGATCTTGGAAGCATCTGAGGACATGTAAAATCAGATCAACCTCACGGATATGGCTCAAAAACTGGTTTCCAAGGCCTTCTCCCTCAGCGGCACCTTTTACCAGGCCTGCAATATCAACAAATGATACAGTTGCAGGCAATTTTTTTGCTGATCCGTATATATTGTTTAGTCTATCGAGTCTTGGGTCTGGTACTTCTGTTATTGCTACATGTGGGTCTATTGTGCAAAATGGGTAGTTTTCTGCAGGTATTGTTGATTTTGTCAGTGCGTTGAATAATGTTGATTTTCCTACGTTAGGAAGCCCAACTAGGCCAGCTTTTATGCTCATATTGTTCTTTCCTCTTGAGCGCCACATAGTGCGTTTATTGGTATAAAAATTTATTACAATAAAAATTTGATTATTTATATTTTTTGTGTTACCAATTTTATTGATAGGTTGTACATAACAATAGTATAATTATAAAACAAAAAGGAGAAAATATGAAGAGCAAATTAATGTGGTTTGTTTATTTCATAGCTTCATTTGCTGCATTCCATCATGGATTGGCATTATTTAATTTTAATCTTTTAGCACTTCCATTTATTGCAAAATTCCCTCTCTTGCCAAAAATAGTATTAGCTCTATTTGGTGTTTGCGGGTTGGTTTCCATGATTGCTCTGTTTACGAGCTGCAAGGAATGCAAATAGCAAGTTTTTAATTAACGAAACATGAAATAAGTGAGTAAAATTGTTTATTTGTTTTGTTAATTTGGAGGCCCGGGGTTGTTCTCGAGCCTCTTTTTTTTGCGATGTTACGTTTTTACCACTCTTCTCTTGCTTTTTCTAATTTCTTTTGTAATATTATCGTTTTTGATTTCAGATCTGCTATTTCTTTTGTCGTCTTATTTATTTTTTCTTGTTCTGTTTTTATTTTTTTTACCAAAAGCTTTATTTGTTGTTTTTCGTTTTCAATTTTCTGTCCTAACTCTACAACTTCTTTTTTAGCTTTTATTGTTGCTTTTGTTGGACCCTTTGCGGATATTTCAATTCTTTTAATTGCGCTTTCCCTTGTTTTTTTTGTTTTTTGGATTGCTTTTAGTTTTTCTTCTGTTTGTTTTTTCTGTTCTTCTGTTTTCTTTTTCAATTTTTTTGCTTCTTCTTTAGATTGATTCTTTTGTTTAATTTCTTTTTTGTTTGTTGCTATTTTTTTCTCAAGTTCTTTTTCCTCTGGAATCACTCTATAGTTGAAAAATCCAAATACTGGACAGTGGTCAGAAGGCCAGTATCTCATACTTTCTTTATCTGAGGGGCCTCCAGTGCTCCACGGTTTTTGGAATCTTACTTGCAAATGTTTTAAGTAGGATTTTCTAGGTTGCGCTTGGTCTTTGTCGTATAAAATATAGTCAAATACGACATTGTCTATTTCATTTGTATATTTAAATCCTTTGTTTTTGGTATTAACAGCTCTCAAAGTTTTTAGCATAAAGTCATATTCTGCTTTGTCCTTTTGCATTACATTGAGGTCTCCAGCAATAAATATTGGCTCATCTTTTGTTATGTTATGTTTCTTTTTCATCTGATCTATGAAATTTCTAATCACTTTAAATTGTTTTGCTCGAGCAGCCTTACATTTTCTTATGGATTTTGCGTCACCTGTATCTGCTTGAGTATGACTTGCAAAGACATGATATCTTTTTCCTTTTTTGTTTATCATTGCATATAAAACACCTTTTGCTGACATGCAATCCTCATCGACACACATTCCTTTAAATTCCAGTCCTTCATATGTTGTTATTGGCCATTTGCTCGCAACAAAAACTCCGCCATTAATATTGAAAAACTTAGAAGAAGTGTCTTTGCCTGTAGTATTTTTTGAGGAGCCGCTGGTTCTTCCTAAAACAGACGTGTAATATCTGTATCCTTCTTTTTCCAGGGCCTTTTTAAGAACGGCTTCTGATGGATTATCAAATGTTTCATTATACGCTATAACGTCAGGCCTCCAGTTTTTATCCCAGCCTTTTATTTCATTAGGAATCTTTGCGGCTCTGGTAGACTGTCCATCATGAGGAAATCCTAGTCGAGGCCTCATATAGACATTGTGTGTTACGATATAGAACCTATCCTTGTTGGTATCGAATTTAGCAGTGGTATGTGGCCTTACGCTAAAAGCGTACTCAATATCAGCGTGCATATCCCCTATAAAAAGCATCTCATCACAGTTGAGATCTACAGGGCGTCCATCATTAGTTCTCCATCCTAAGTTTGTGAAAAAACCTGGTTTTAAGATTTTTTCAAACTCCTTTTCTTTTGCCTCAGCTCTATCTTCTGCTTTTCCAGTTTTATTGCTTGTGGTTATCATTGGTAAAGCTTTTTGGAGATTTGTTAGTTCTGATCCTTGGAACACAACTCCCTCGTGCATTGTGGCGTGTGCATCAAAGACGCTACCGATCCTAAATTTTTGAGTTAAAAACACAGGTCTTCCCGTTCCACCCTTATCTATGGAGACGGCTTGTTGAAAAAGAAATCTATTGTAGGTGCCAGGAAGGTTTCTATTAACTTTTAAAACAACCTGTCTACTCCAAGGTCTAAGAACAATGCCTTCTCTTTGCATTTTTGTTAGATTGTTATTAACAAAAAAATCGTCTCCAAGTTTCAATGTTGCTTCACCTGCAAAGTTAAGTTTTGTCCTTAGCGTCATAGGCGTATTGTTAGTGATGTATACGTTTGTATCACAGTAACACATCTGCCAAAAAAACGTTGAAATAACGATATATCTAAAAAGATTCCTCATGGCATTTTCTCCTTATATTTGGCTATCAAAACAACTCTTTTAAATCATGTGCATAAGATTATTTTTGTATTCTCTCTATTTTTCTCCTCTAAAGTTTTTTTAAGGCTCCTGTTACCATCCTTTTTTTGTTTGGTTTAGTTTTGTTTTTAATGTTATTGTTTTTGATTTCAGATCTGCTATTTCTTTTGTTATTTTATTTATTTTTTCTTGTTCTGTTTTTATTTTTTTTACCAAAAGCTTTATTTGTTGTTTTTCGTTTTTAATTTTCTTTTCTAAGTTTACAATTTCTTTTTTAGCTTTTATTGTTGCTTTCGTTGGGCCTTTTGCGGATATTTCAATTCTTTTAATTGCGCTTTCCCTGGTTTTTTTTGTTTGCTGCAATTGTTTTAGTTTTTCTTCTGTTTGTTTTTTTTGTTCTTCTGTTTTCTTTTTCAATTTCTCTATTTCTTCTTTAGATATTTTCTTTTTTTGAATTTCTTTTTCTTTTGTTTCTATTTTTTTCTCAATTTCTACTTCTTGTTTGCTTTTTGTAAAGTCGAAATATCCGAGTACGGGCTGGTGATCAGAAGGTTCCCATCGGTATGGAAAATAGCAGTGGAATGTCGCATCGCCTGTGTCTGGGTGTCCAGTACGGAATAAGTATTGTCTTTTGCGGGTTTCTAAGGTTTTTCCTTTTGCTGTAAGGCCAGAATGCTTTTTAAGTTGGCTTCTATTTTCTGCAACAAAGGCTGGGAATTTTTTAAACAGAGATAATACTTCACCATCAACCCATGGTACATTTAACTTAGGTACTAAAACTTTGTTGTAAGATTTTATAGGGTTTCGATGGCTTTTTTTATAAAATACATAATCAAAATAATGCCCAGCCTCTGGTCTTTTTTCGTATGGGGTGTTTAAGTGTTTTTCGAGGTCAAACCATCCACCTGTGGCTAGCATGTTTCTGAAATTGTCATGAGTAACTTCGTTTCCTATGGATTTTGGTTGTTTAACATCAAGTGTTTGGATCATTCTTTTATAGGAGTCATAGATACTCCATTTTTGTTTTTTAGGATCCTTTGCTCTTGGGACAAGTGGCCAGGGTTTTTTGGGTATTCTTGGGAGAGTTCTCCTGTTTACATTAAAGTCGCCTGCTATGATTATAGGTTCGGTTGTAGGGATATTCTGTGCGTCAATGAACCTTCTCATTTCTAATTCTTGCCTCCCTCTTGTATTAAGTTTTATAGGTTTTTGGGGAAATAGGTGTTTGTATTTTTCTTCTACAGCTACCTCTGTTTTTTTTCCAGATCCAGCGTTGGTATGGGTTGCAAAGATGTTATATTTTTTCCCTTTTTTATTAATTTTTACATACAATACACCTTTTTGAGCTGCGCTGTCTTCGCCTGAGTGGTTTTCAAACATCATTTCGGCGGTTTTTTCAATGGGCCATCTACTAAATATCATTACACCGCCACTTGTCATCTTGACTGATTTTACGCCTGCGGCATATCTTCTGAATGCTTGCCAAAGCGCGGATACCCCCCCCCTCATCTCTGGACCTGAGTTCAAAACTTCAGTATTATAGCCATATCCTTCATATTTCATGGCTTGAATTATAGCCGCTTTTGCTTTTTTTTCAAAAACCTCGTTGAAGCAGACAATGTCAGGTGCGTAATCCTTAAACGTTCTTGTTATCATGCCAGGGATAGTCTTTGCCCGTTCTTCTTGTCCTTCTAAAATAAATATTGGCCAAGATCTCATCCACACATTGTACTGTAAAACGCGAAGAATTTTTGGGTTGGGGTCCCACGAAGCTTTTGGATAATACATTGGAAGAAACGCGTATTCTACACTGTCAAAGACGCTTTGAGCACCTTGGTTATCATCGGTCAATTTGTCAAACCATGAGGTATGGATGCCTATTTTTCTTCCGTCAGGTTGTTTCCACCCTGTTTCCCTGAAGCCTAACTTAAGAATGTTATCGTCTACAGATGCTCTTATATTTAAACCTTCAAGGTTCAATTGTTGAAACAGTATTATTGAGTTGCCTACCCTTTTACCATTCAAGTATGGTGTTACCACGATTTTAAATTTAATGTGTTTAAGTCTCAGTGGCGGGTAACGGTCAAGCTTTAAAACTTTTGTGCGGCACCATGGTTTTGCAACTTTGTTATGTATTGCATAGTGTTTGCCATGCATGATTCTGCAGTCAGGTGCCTTATTGCACCAATCGAAGCTTGGTTCAAGCCTGAGTTCAAGTGGCGTTTGATTATTTATCCAGAAGCTTGTTCCAGATAGACTGTGGCAATTTTGCCAAAAAAATAATGTAAAAAGTATAGATTTGTACAAGATTGATTTGTAAGTATCTTTCATAACATTCCCCCTAAAAATGGTTATGATAAACTTTTATCTATCTATTTTTATCATAATCATTTCTAATGGAAGAATGCAATAATCAGCTTTTATTTAAAATGAATACGGTAATTTTAAATAAAAAAAAAGGCCCGGGAAAATCCCGGGCCTTTTTTTTATTTTTCTATGTCAGCATCAATTGGTTCTTTTTCATCTTTTGGCTTGTTCTCTTCTTGTTTTTGATCTGTTGATGCTTGTTCAGTCTGAGCGCCTTGTGCTGCTTGTGCCTGTTTTTGCAAGACTTCGTAGATTTTGTAAGAAGATTGCGCAAGTTCTTCTGTTGCCTTGTTTAGTTCCTCTGCATTGCTTTCATGCTCTTTTAACGCTGTTTTTGCTTTTTCAAGCGCAGCTTCTAATGATTTTACATCATCTTCGGCTAACTTATCTTTGTTTTCTGTAAGAGCTTTTTCAACTTGCAAAATGGTTCCGTCGAGTTTGTTTCTTTTTTCAACCAATTCTTTTGCGTTTTTGTCTTCTTGCGCATGTTCTTTTGCGTCTTTAACCATCTTTTCGATTTCTTCGTCCGATAATCCGCTGCTGTCGGTTATGGTAATCTTCTGTTGCTTGCCAGATGCTTTGTCTTGCGCAGAGACGTTTACAATGCCGTTTGCATCGATATCAAATGATACTTCGATCTGTGGCATGCCTCGTGGTGCTGGTGGAATACCATCGAGTTTAAATTGTCCAAGGAGCTTGTTATGCTGTGCAATTTCACGCTCACCTTGAAACACTCGTATGTCTACAGCAGTTTGATTATTTTCTGCGGTTGAAAAGACTTGAGATTTTTTGGTTGGAATCGTTGTGTTTCTTTCGATCAATTTTGTCATTACGCCACCCAATGTCTCAATGCCGAGTGAAAGGGGAGTAACATCCAAGAGTAACACGTCGGTTACATCTCCGGCCAGCACACCACCTTGAATTGCAGCACCGAGTGCGACAACTTCGTCTGGGTTAACCGATTTTGACGGTTCTTTGCCAAAGAAATCTTTGACCAACTGTTGTACTTTTGGAATACGGGTTGAACCACCGACTAAAATAATCTCAGAAATTTCATCTTTACCTATTTTTGCATCGGCTACTGCTTTTTTACATGGTTCAAGCAGGCGGTCGAAAATATCACTACACAAGCTTTCCACTTTTGCTCTGGAAATTTTCATATTCATATGTTTTGGCCCAGAAGCATCTGCGGTTACGTACGGTAAGTTTATTTCTGTTTCATGTAATGTTGATAATTCTTTTTTTGCTTTTTCAGCAGCTTCTTTTAATCTTTGAAGTGCCATTTTGTCATTGTGTAGATCGATACCTTGTTCTTTTTTAAACTCATCTACCATGTATGAGATGATTCTTTGGTCGATATCATCACCACCTAGGTGGGTATCACCGTTCGTAGATTTTACTTCGACAACACCTTCGTGTACTTCCAATATTGAAATATCGAATGTACCACCGCCAAAGTCAAATACGGCGATTGTACCGCTTTTTTTCTTGTCAAAACCGTATGAAAGTGCAGCTGCTGTTGGTTCGTTTATAATTCTTTTGACATCAAGACCTGCAATTTTCCCTGCGTTTTTTGTTGCTTGTCTTTGTGAATCATCGAAATATGCAGGAACGGTTATAACTGCGGCATCAACTTTTTCACCCAAATAATCTTGCGCTGTTTGTTTTAACTGACTGAGTACTGCTGCAGCAATTTCTTCTGGAGAAAGTTGTTTTCCTTGAATTTCTATTGCGATATCGCCATTGCTTTTTCTTATAGTTTTGTATGGGAGCTTTTTGAGCTCATCGGTCATGTCATCATACTTTTTACCAATAAATCTCTTTGCCGAGAAAATGGTATTTTCTGGATTGGTGACTGCCTGACGTTTTGCCAAGACACCGACCAACCGTTTTCCGTCCTTGGTAAACGCTACCATCGATGGAGTAGTATTTCCGCCTTCCTTATTTGGAATAATTTTCGGCGTTCCCCCCTCCATGAATCCAACGGCAGAGTTTGTTGTGCCAAGATCGATTCCTATTATTTTTGCCATTATTTTCACCTCTTATGGTTACACTGTTAAAAACCTTAAATTCCTTTACTTTACTACTCAAAATTATACACTAATATCAAAACTTGTCAATAATAAACTAAAGAAACTTTAGTCCTATTCACTAAGATTTTGTAATCCCTTCCATGAAGGTTTTTTAAGCCTGCAAGTTTAATGTTTTTCTCTCAATGTGTCGATCAGTTCGTCAACCCTTATATTTTTGTCGCATAATTTACCTGTTATGGTGCCAAAAACCCGTTTTCCAGACTTTGCTAGGCGACGTCCAAACTTATTTGCCGATTTTACCTCTCAGGGAACTTTTTGAGATTTTGGCAGCGCAATCAAGATTAAATTAGTTTGGGTTGCTGTATTTGCACTTCTTTGTACGTGTTTGCAGCTATGGGTATACTAAATTTTGCAAAGCAAAAGGAAAAAACGCACTCGCCGCACTCCGTCCTCACCCCGGCAGCCTTTTTTCCTTTACCCACGGAGTCCAAGACGAGAGCTCGTAAGTACGAGCTTCTAAGCTTTACGAGAAGTTTTTATGGAGGTTTTAACAGGGATGTGTGCCCCGAAGATTTACATGGGGTTTTAACTAGGATGGAAGGGTGCATGATGTGTAGCAGGGGAGATGGGGGTATAGCAGGGGGGTCGGCTGCGGGTCTTGACTACGTTTACCTTGTGCTATCGGTTCATCATTTTAATGCATCTCCATACAAATTTCCCTTATCACCTATACACGTTACATTACATTCTTACATACCAATAAAAACAATAACCTAATAAAATCAACTGACACCTCAGACAAACTTCTTTGACTTGTTTCTCTCATTGGTGAAGATCTCATGCGTTTTTCTTAAAAGGGAAGGCGATGGTAGTTTGTGCTATGCAATAAGTTTTGGGTAGTGGGTACAGGTAGACTTATAAAACGTACCAATTGGACGTGAAGGGTGATGGGTGTGAAAATCGATATGACATAGTACGTAATTACTAAAATTAAGGTAAGAATTAAAATTAAAATAAAAGAACAATAAAAAGAATTAGTTAATTTGTTGATTAATTTGTTTGTTTAAAATAATTTACTTAAATTTAAAAGTGTTCTTTTTTATATTTAGAAAAACAAATTTATTTTTTTAAAAGTAAAACTTATAGTTTCATAATTAAGATTAAAGAATTCCTTAAAAAGGGAAAGTGGTCGCCCCTGTTTCTTGTTGAGATATCTTGTCCGTGCAATTGGCGTGTGATTTTTAGCAGGAATTTAATGAAAAGCCCCGGGTGGTATTGCAGCTTCCGGGGCTTGGCTATTACAGTGATTTTGAAATATTTACTGTTTCAGAAATGATGAAGGAACTGTAATTTTTGATGAAGGAATTGTTCTTGTTATTTCTCCTTCCTCTTGCTCTTCCTCTTTTGTGACAATTTTTTTTCTTGAGATCCCAAACTTTG
>Ga0180433_10009654_pt1 | contig 11774 bp, 11 predicted proteins | sample SS_ome_8_FD_132980 | JGI IMG/M metagenome (GOLD analysis project Ga0180433, IMG submission 132980) | Hypersaline lake sediment archaeal communities from the Salton Sea, California, USA - SS_1_D_1 metaG | ecosystem: Environmental > Aquatic > Non-marine Saline and Alkaline > Hypersaline >... | reverse complement strand
TCAACTAACATAACCGGAATATCATCACGTACCGGAAAAGCCAGACGATCCGCTTTGCAGATCAGTTCCTGGTTTTTCTTGTCAAAAACCAGTTTTCCTTTGCATACCGGACACACCAGTATATCAAGCAGTTTTCTGTCCATCTTTCAACTCCTCGAGTAATTCATAAAAACGCTGTACGAAGGCCGCCTCCGGTTGAGCACTCACCTCCAGGTACCAGTGTCGTTCACCCGAAAAAAACTGACACTTAACGGCATCCTTTTCGGTCATGATAACAGGAAGCTCATCTTCAAACTCGATATCAGCTTTACTGAAGTCATGATGGTCATCAAACGGGTGTTCGATAACATCCAGTCCACAACTTTTTAGCAGCTGAAAAAACTGACCGGTATTGCCGATTCCGGCAACGGCATGTACTTGACTGCCGGCAAAAGCTGACACCGGCTGAGACGTTTTATTGCCCATTGAGATCAGTTCACCATGGCGCATTTTCATACTGCATTCATCAAACGTGGCGGCTCCATTGCTAACCTTGATATCAACGTGCTGCAGGCGCCAGAGACCTTCTCTCAAGGGACCAGCCGGTAATAAAAAACCGTTGCCAAAACGTCTTTTACCATCAATCACAGCAATTTCTATGTCACGGCCCAGCCCGTAGTGCTGCATACCATCGTCTGACAGCAGAATGTCACAATCGGCATTCTCCAGCAGCGCCTTGCCAGCCTGGTAACGATCTGGCCCGACCGCCATCGGACAGGCCGTACGCCGGGAAATGAGTATCGCCTCATCACCAACCGCCTTGGGATCGCTGTCGGGTCTGACCTGCTGTGGCCAGGTACGTGCCTTGCCGCCATATCCCCGGGAAATAATTCCGGGCTTGTAGCCTTTTGCCTTGAGATAATCCGCCAGCCAGACGACCAGTGGGGTTTTACCGGTACCACCAACTGTGATATTCCCCACAATGACGACTGGCACATCAAGACGCCCCACCTTGAAAAGGCCAACACGATAAAAAATGCGCCTGAAAAGGGAAATCAGGAAAAAAACGGCGGTCAGCGGCAAGAGCAGATAAGCCAGTGGCGAATTGCCATACCAGATACGTTCAATCATCCGCAGCTTTGTCAGATTGTCGGGTAGCAAAGGTCATTTGTGTCATACCCAGCTGACTGGCGACATCCAGTACAGTCACAACGGACTGATGCGGGGCCTTGCCATCTGCTGAAATAACAACCGGCAGATCCCGCTTGTTTTTAGCGACCTTGATCAACATGCGTTTTAGCGTGTCTGCATCGGACTTGAGCAGTTCTTCATTGTTGACGTAGTACTTTCCCTCAGCATTGACACCAACCGCGATGACTTCAGGGTCCTTGTCTGCCAGCTCGGAAGACTCGGCTTCAGGTAACTTGATTTCAATCTGTGCCTGTTTGTCGAACGTGGTTGATACCATGAAAAAGATCAACAGCAAAAACACCACGTCAATCAACGGTGTGAGATTAACCTCAACCTGTTTGAGCTCATTGTCCTTGCGGAAATTCATCCGTTACTTGCCTCACGGTCACCCTGCATGACTTCAACCATTTTCAGGGCTTCTTCTTCCATGCCGATAACCAGCATGTTCACCCTGCCGGAAAGATAACGATGGAAAATCAGTGAAGGAATGGCCACGGACAGTCCGGCCGCGGTTGTGATAAGCGCTTCAGAAATACCATGCGCCAGCACGCCGGGATCACCAACACCTGCCGTGGTAATGGCGGTAAATACCTTGATCATGCCGATAACGGTACCCAGAAGACCCAGAAGCGGAGTTATCGAGGCAATGGTACCGAGCGTGTTTAGATAGCGTTCCAGTTCGTAAATAACCTGGTGCCCTACCTCTTCAATGGCTTCTTTCATGACTTCACGTGGATGATGGCGATTGATCAGGCCCGCTGCGAGAATACGCCCCAGTGGCGAACCTTCCTTTACTGCAGCAATGTGGGCATTGGTCAACTGGTCATTACGATGCAGATTCCAGACCTGGGCCACCAGGTTTTTGGGCAGCACCCGCTTCTGGCGATACACCCATAAACGCTCCAGAACGATACCCAGAGCCAGTACCGAACAGGCAATGATTGGAACCATTAACCAGCCGCCGGCTTTAACCAGTTCAAACACGTCAGAATACTCCGTTAATTCGAAAAAAATCTGCGGCTAAACTAGCAGATCAACGCGGCCAGTGCCAGTATTTGCGGTATTTCTGCAGGAAACTGCCAAAGGAAATCTCGCCCGCTTTCTGGCCAAGCTTAAGTTCCAGGGCACCCAGACTGCCGGTATTGAAAAACTTTGCGTCGTTTTTTTGCCAGCGTCTTTTCACCTCCTCACTGGGAAACCCGTAACGGTTTAGATAGGCACTGGTATTGATTGCAAAGCTTGCATCCACGGCTTTGATAAATTCTGTCGTTGAAGAAGACCGGCTGCCATGATGAGGCACCAGCACCACTTCGGCTGCCAGTTGCTGTGGATGCTTTTTTAACAGCCTGCGTTCTACCGCGCTCTCGATATCTCCAGTCAACAGCAAGGTATTTTCACCGTGCTCTACGCGCAGTACACAGGAGGCATTGTTTCCTTCCAGCGCATGATTGTCAGGACTGAGAAATTCAAACCTCGTTTGGTGCCATTGCCAGCCTTGTCCTGACCGGCATAATTCATACGGCCGGGAAACATCCATAATTTCGCCTGCGGCGATTTTTTCAACCTCAATCTCTTGAATAAAACCCTGCACATCACCGGCATGATCGCTGTCAGAATGACTGATGACCAATCTGTCTATCTTGTGGATACCCCGGTTGTGAAGAAAAGGCACCACCACCGACATCGTTGCACTGTTACCATTGCCATAGCGGGGCCCGAGATCATATAGCAATACCTTGTCTGCGGTTTCCAGCAGGATGGATGTGCCCTGCCCTATATCCAGCACTGTGACGAACAACTGGTCTCTCGGCTTTTGGGGTGCGGGAAAAAACAGCGCCGTTAGCAGGATCAGCAGCGACAAAGACTTTCGAAAACGCCTGTGTCCAAGATACCAGATAGCAACCGGAAGCAGTAATAACAGAAAACGAAAGACACTGATTTGTGCTGTCTGCAATACAAGCCAGCGGTAACGGGAAACTGTATCCAGGTACCTCAGCAACCATTCCATGATCTCAAGAAACTGCAAAAACAGGCTTTCAATGACCGGAATTCCTGTCTGGTTAAAAAATGTCAATAACAAAGACAGCGGCACCACGAATAAGCTGAATAACGGAATCAGTATCAGATTGGCGATGGGAGAAACTACAGACACCTGTTTAAAAAAAAGCAGTGAAAAAGGCAACAACAACAGGGTTATACTCCACTGCACCTTTACCAGTGAGCCGATTTTAGCCCACAGGCCATGCGCAGACATGGGGTCGCTGAGGTTACCTTCCGCAACCTTGTTATTGCCAGTTGACAGAAATATGGCTGTCACCGCCATAAATGAAAGCCAGAAACCAGGGGCAACAATAGCAGGAGGATCCCAAAACAACACGATAAAGACAGCAATAGCGAGTTGCCGGAATGGCTGCATATTGATGAGGAATATTCTTGCCAGCAACACCACGGCAACCATGATAAGGGCACGCTGCGTTGGTAATGAAAACCCCGCCATCCCGGCATAGAGAAAAGCCGCAGCCAAGCCGGCGATTGACTGAACTTTTGGAGCAGGAAGCCACTCACAGGCACGAGCCGACAAGCGCCACAAACGACCGCTTAACCAGTAAACCAGCATGACAATCATGCCAACATGCAGACCGGAAATTGCGACCAGGTGATTGATGCCCAGTGCCCTGAAGCTCGTCCAGGATTGCTGGGATATAAGGCTTTTATCACCTACTGTCAGTGCTGCAACCAGGGCGGTGGCCGAGGGATATTCACTATACGAAGCCAGCGACAGGCGTATCTGATCACGTACTTCATCAAAACCGGGCAAACTGCCAGAGTCCTCCAGCCAAAGGTTATCGGGACTGTCTACAACATAACCTCGCGCCCCAATACCCTGCTGAAACAACCAGCTTTCGTAATCAAACAAACCGTGATTTAGCAAGCCTGTCGGCGGTTTTAACTTGACCAGTAGCTGCCAGCGCTGTCCACTTCGCAGCCTGTGTTCCGTCTTGTACCAGCCCAATCGTATTCTGGAAGGCAGCCGGACCTTTCTGCCCTCAAACACCGCACTTTCCGGCTCAATAATAAAACGCCAGTTACGCTGAAGCTGATTTTGATCAAGGTGCGGCAGTTCCACAATTTTGCCCGCCAACAGCACGGGTTGCTTGATCAACTCGGACTGCAAACGGTCACCGACTTTCCAATGGCCGTAGACAACAGCCCAGCTAAAACCAAGCCCGAATAACAGCAGGGGTATAAGCCCTCTTTCGGCATCACTCAAAGCCAACGGTAATAAGCAAATCAACAGTACTGAAACAGCTACTGTCCAGTAGAGATGAGGTAAAGCCGGAAGTTGCTGGCAAACAAAAACACCAGCGGCAAATAAAGCTGTGTTGAACCACATGTTTCCTTCCCTGGAGTCATGTTGAAATTGATTCAGAGCATTATAAATGACATTTCAATGAAGCAGAATGCCCCGGACACTGACAATTTCAGACGGGTCGGCTAAAATTCTGGCATGCCAAAGCGTCTGATAAAAAAAATAACACCGGATCACCATACAGTCCGAAGTCACAAGCATTTACAGATTTTTGGTACCCTGCTGCATGACCCCAACCTGTTTCATATGAATCGCCGCTCAATCTCGGGCGCATTCGCGGTGGGAATTTTCTGGGCAATGATTCCCATGCCTCTACAAATGGTCGCTGCGGCAGCGACTGCCATACTGGTACGTGTCAACCTGCCTTTGTCTATAGCACTGGTGTGGATCACCAACCCGCTCACCATGCCGCCGATTTTTTACGCCAACTACCTGATCGGCACCTGGCTGTTGAGTACACCGGACATGGAAAAGGGTTTTGAAGTAAGTATGGAATGGATTGCGCAGAGCATGGACCAGATCTGGCAACCACTCTATGTTGGCAGTGCGGTATCAGGTATCCTGTTCGGAATCCTCGGCTACGTCATCATGCGCCTGATGTGGAGAATGCATATCATTACCCGTTTCAAGGAAAAACGCGCCAGAGCAAAGCAACAAAAAACGCTGTCACCCTGATCGTATCAGGGATCGCATCAGGGATCGCATCAGGCTGCCTGCAGTTGCCCGTCCACCAGAGTCAAAACCCGATTCATTCTCTGCGCGAGATGCTCATCGTGCGTTACCAGAATCAATGCTGTCGAAGAGCTTTCATTGAGTTCGAGCATCAATTGATAGATCTGTTCGGCCGTATGGCTGTCAAGATTACCGGTTGGTTCATCAGCCAGCAGACATGAGGGCTTTGTCACCAGGGCCCGCGCTATTGCTGCTCGCTGACGTTCCCCTCCAGACATCTCCGAAGGTTTGTGATAAATACGCTGGCCAAGTCCTGTTCTTTCCAGCATGGCTGCTGATTCCTCTGCCGCCTGCTTTTTATTCATACCGCCAATCAACAATGGCATGGCTACATTTTCCAGCGCGGTGAACTCAGGCAACAGGTGATGAAACTGGTAGACAAAGCCGAGATGCCTGTTGCGCAGACTGGCCCGTTTATTCTGGCTCAGTCGGAAATAATCCACCCCCTGTAACCACAGCTTGCCGGAAGAGATATCATCCAGCCCGCCAATACAGTGAAGCAAGGTACTCTTTCCAGAGCCGGAAGCTCCAACAATCGCCAGCCGGTCTCCTTTTGATATTTCAAGACTGATGTCTTTGAGGATATGCAGTTCCTGTGGCCCGCTGCTAAAAACCTTGTTCAATGCTTCACATTTCAACACAGCCTGTTCACTCATAGCGTAATGCCTCGGCAGGTTGGGTTCGGGAAGCGAGCCATGCAGGATAAATGGTAGCCAGCAAACTGATAAGAAATGCCGCACCGCCAATCAGCCAGACATCTTCCCAGTGAAGATCGGAAGGCAACTGGTTGATGTAATAAATACCCGGGTCAATAAACTGAACGTTAAAGGTCTGCTCTACCGCAGCAACAATCTGCTCGAGATTTTCAGCTATCAGCACTCCTCCAGTGATCCCCAGCAGGGTTCCAATGAAACCGATGGTCACACCCTGAAAGATGAAAACTCCCATAATGGTGCGTGACGTCGCCCCCAGGGTTTTCAGGATGGCTATATCACTTTGCTTGTCTGTCACCACCATCACCAGTGTTGATACGATATTGAAGGCGGCGACTGCCACAATCAGCAACAGAATGATCCCCATCATGCGCTTTTCTGTCGCCAGCGCACTGAAAAAGTTGCGGTGTTCATCGGTCCAGTCGGAAAGCCGGAAAAGCCCCTTGAGATTGACAGCCAATTCTCTTGCCACTCTCCTGGCTTCAAACAAATCCTCCAGTTTCAGACGCACCCCGGAAACGCCATCTCCCATGCGATTAAGCTTGGCTGCATCTTTGGCATGCACAAGTGCGATACCACGATCATATTCGCCCATTCCTACTTCGAATATACCGATCACGGTAAAACGCTTTAAACGTGGCATGGTACCTATTGGTGTGACACTGGCCTGCGGTGTAACCACGGTGACCTTGTCACCCACGCTGACGCCCAGCACGCTGGCCAGTTCGCTGCCGACAATCATGTCAAAACCACCGGCTTCCAGGTCAGCCAGTTGTCCATGCAGCATGTGATCGCCGACATCTGAAACATCAGGTTCCTGTTCCGGAAATATTCCGCGTATCATGGCTCCGGAAACGTAACTGCGATTGACGAGCATAGCCTGCCCTTCCACGAATGCAGCCGCGCCAATAACCTCAGGATGCTGTTTTGCCAATTTCATGGCCGTTTCCCAGTCACCCATATTGCCTGACAGGGCTCGCACACTGGCATGCGAAGTCATGCCGAGAATGCGCTCGCGAACTTCCTTGTGAAAGCCATTCATAACAGACAACACCACAATCAGCGCTATGACACCCAGCATGATACCCAGCATGGAACTCGCGGATATGAAGGAAATGAAATGGTTGCGGCTTTTAGCACGTGTATAGCGCAGGCCGATGTAAAGTTCGAGAGGTTTAAACATGGTTTGATGATATCAGTCTATGTTCCTGAAACACCAGATTATTTTTGACTCGGAACGCGTTGAAACCTATCCTTAGGATATAGAAAACAACGCATGCCATAAGGAACAACCATGAAAAGAACACTGACCGCTGCTGTAATGCTGGCCACCCTGTCAATCTCCTCAACTGCCACTTCTGATGTGCTGCTGATTGATGTCATTGCAGAATCACCACCCAACAGCCCGGCGGGTCTGGTACGTCCCACCAGTGGCATGACGATGGGTAAAGTGAAACAGAGCTTTGGTGAACCGACCGAAATCCATTCTCCTGTGGGAGAGCCTCCAATTACCCGCTGGGGCTACCAGGGCTATTCAGTTTATTTTGAGCATGACCGGGTAATTACGACTGTAGTGCATCAATAAGCACAGTAATTAAGTCATTTCTCTTTTCTATACTGGCAGTATCATTGCTGATATTCGACATCAGGCTGGTATTGCCAGCATTTTCGCTCGCAGCCAGGCGTGACTGACATATTTCAACAGCAGGATTCTCATGACTAAAGATCAAGAACTTATCAATACCGATTTACAGCTGACCATGCGTTCAATCATTCAGCGCATTGCTACAGGTCCGGAACTGAGCAAGGATATTTCACAGCAGGAAGCCCACCTTGGCATGAAGGCCATCCTTAACAATGAGGTAGATCCGGTACAGGCTGCGATCTTCTTCATCGCACTGCGCATGAAGCGGGAAACCCGGGATGAAAACAAGGGCGTGCTGGATGCAATTCGCGAAGCCACCCATGCCGTTACGGCCGATGTCGACGAAGTGCTCGACATAGCAGATCCTTACGATGGGTATAACCGCACGCTGCCCGCTTCCCCCTTTCTGGCACCATTGATGGCCGAATGTGGTATCGCATCCGTTTCTCACGGTGTTGATGCTGTCGGCCCCAAGTTTGGCGTCACCCATCGCCATGTTCTTGAGGCAGCAGGCGTTAATGTCGACCTTTCCACCGAGGCTGCGGCCGGTCGTTTGTCTAACAATGGGCTCGGCTGGGCTTACGTGGATCAGGCCAGTTACAGCCCGAAACTGCATGACCTGGTTCCCCTGCGATCTAAAATCATCAAACGCCAGGTTATTACTACCGTCGAAGTACTGACCAAACCGATTGCAGGCAAAAACAAGACGCACTTTATGACCGGCTATGTGCACAAGCCCTACCCACCTGTTTACGCCATGCTGGCTCGACATGTAGGTTTTGATACCGCCGTTCTGGTGCGTGGCGTAGAAGGCGGCATCATTCCTTCATTACGTCAGCCCGGAAAATATTTTTCCTATGTTGACCGTGGAGAAGAACAGGGAACCGACATAGCTCCTTCCGATGTGGGCATTTCCCAGTCAGTGCGCGCCGTGCCATTACCCGAAGACCTGCCCAAAACCACTTCAGGCCCTGATGAAATTGCCATTGCTGTCGATATCCCGGATACCGCAAAAGCAGCAGCTGAAGCCGGTATGGACGCACTAAATGGAAAGCTGGGTCCTACTTACGATTCACTGGTGTACTCCGGAGCCATTGTCCTCAATCATCTTGGCCGACATAACGACCTGTCTTCAGCAGCAGATCATGTTCGCTCCGTACTGGATTCCGGCAAGGCCGCAGGAAGGGTTAAGTAATGAAACCAGAAAACGCCATGGCCCTGGCCGAAGATAATGAACTCAAACCGGGGCAAATGAAGAAAGTCGAAATTGACGGTAAAAAACTCATCCTCGCCAATGCCGAGGGTGATTATTACCTGGTTGATGAAATGTGCAGTCATGAAGACTTCTCCCTGTACCTGGGATGCATTAAGGACAAAACTATCAAGTGCTCGCTGCACGGCAGCTATTTTGATCTGAAAACAGGTAAAGCTCTGGAAGAACCAGCCTGCGAAGCCATTGGAACTTACCCGGTAACAGTTGCAGAAGGTAAGATCTGGTTTAAACGTCCCAACGGCTAGGCAATAAAATCACAGGGTTAAAGTATTCCACGCTGTGGTCGCCTATTATATGCATTACTAGTCTTAATTGAGCATTCTCTGCAGGATTTTACTCGGCAGTTATTGTTTGTCTGGAAAACCATGAAAGCATCAAATTTTGTTCATCCTTTTTTCTTCGCGCTTGGCATCCTGTTTTTACCCTCAAGCGCAACAGGCAGTGACTGGATATATACCGTGGTTCCCGGCGACAACCTTTGGAACTTCAGCGAAAAACATCTTGATACGGTGATGCGCTTTGAACAGCTGCGCAAGATGAACAATATCGAGAATCCAAAACGCATGCCGCCGGGCAGTAAGATACGGATTCCTCTTAAATGGGTTAAAAGTAATCCGGTACCGGCGACACTCGAAGCGATACGCGGCAAGGCACAGCTTTTCAGGACTGATGGCACCATAGAAGAACTTGGCATCAAGGATCTGACTGGCACAGGTCCCCTGTTTCAACTGGGTGACCGCATTAAAACCTCGGATGATACCACGGTGGCCATAAAGTTCGCTGATAACACCATCCTGACCCTGCACTCGAACAGTCAGATACGTTTTGATCATCTGAGCGCACACGGCACCACCGGTATGGTCGATTCACGTCTGCACCTGATCAACGGACGCATGGACACCAGGGTAACTCCTGCGGTGGGTCCGGGCTCCAGGTTTGAGATCCACACCCCGTCAGCCATCAGCGCTGTAAGAGGTACTGAATACCGCACAGCTGTATCTGATACAGACAACACCTCCAGTATCGAGGTGTTGCATGGCAAGGTAGCAGTAAAAGGTGCTCAGAAACAGCGCCTGATCAAGGCAGGCTTCGGCACCAAAGTTGCCAAGGGGCAGCAACCCATTGCACCCAGAAAATTACTGCCTGCCCCACAACTGTCCGAACTTCCTGACAGGATCCGGATAATTGGCTGGACATTATCCTGGCAGAAACTGCAAGACGCCGCATACTATCGTGTTGAAGTTGCAGATCAGGACAACTTCAATACTATCCTATGGCAGAAAAAAACAGCATATGCCAAAGTCGGCCTCCCCGATTTACTGGATGGCCAATACTTTTTGCGTGTGCGCGGTATCGATAAGCTCGGTCTTGAAGGTAAACACAAAGTCACGCCTTTTGTAATGGATACCCGGCCCCAGCCACCTGTTCAACTCAAGCCCACACCAGCACAGGTTTTTCGAGCCACTGCTCCGCAACTACAATGGTCAGATTCAGCTGAAGCAGATCGCTATCACCTTGAGATGGCAACCGATAAAAATTTCGAGCAGTTAATCGTCAGTAAAACAGATCTCAACGCCACAAAGTTTGATACCAGCGAATGGTCTGAAACACAAACCTACTATTGGCGACTGACCAGTATCACCAAAGACGGAGAGTTCGGGCCGGCTGGCGAATCACGCTCCTACGAAATCAAGCCGATACCTGAGAAAGTGACTGCCGAAATGAATACAACTGACGATGGAATGCTGGTTGCTTCCTGGCGAGCAGGAACACCCGGATTAACATATCAGGTACAAATGGCAAATGATCCTGATTTCGTGGAAATTTCACTGGATCAAAAACTGTCCGAACCGCAGATTAGCCTGGAACCGGTACTTGGCCAGGTCAGGTATCTGCGTTTGCGCGGCATTGAGTCTGATGGCTATGAAGGTCCATGGGGAGCTGTACAAAAAATTGAGCCTTTACCTGATGACACGCGCTGGTGGATTCCGGTGCTGTCGCTGATAGGCATTATCGCTCTTTAACTGTGAGATTCTCTGATATCAGTAAGTCAAAGGTTGTTGCCATCACCCTGATTGGTGTATTGACAATCATCGGCGCACTCCCTGCCACCAGCCATTTCCTGCAAAGGCTGAACTACATGGTATACGATCTCATCCTGCCTTTGCAGGCATCCTCTTTCAGCGAGGATATCATTGTAGTTGCCATTGATGACAACAGCCTTGAAGAACTCGGACGCTGGCCCTGGAACAGGTCGCGTCATGCTGAACTGATATCGCACCTGACTCAAATGCAGGCAAAGGCCATCGGCCTGGATATTATTTTTTCCGAGCACCAGACTGATGATCCTGATGCTGACAGGAACCTGGCCTCAGCCATTGAACACAGCCGCCGTACTGTCCTGGCCGTTGCTCCTTCAAAACAATATGGCGACCAGTTAATCACTGAATTACTGCCCATACCCACACTGGCAAATGCTGCATCCAGCCTGGGGCATGTGGATGTCGAACTGGATGTTGACGGCCTATGCCGAAGCACCTTTCTGTATGCCGGGCTGGGTAATGCAAACTGGCCTGGTTTTTCACTCGCCATGCTGCAACAGGGCGCGAAACAGCCAAAGGGACTCATGATAGATAGCCGTATAGGTACTGCCAGCTCCGATGGCTGGGTACGAGAGCACAAAATTCTCATCCCATTCACACGGGAGCATCAACCGCGTCAAGTTTCCTACAGCGATGTACTGGCTGGAAGGGTTGCAGCAGATAATTTCCGAGGTAAATATGTGCTGGTTGGCGCCACGGCATCAGGCCTGGGGGATGCTATTTCAACACCCGGTGCTTTTTCCCATGAACGAATGCCCGGTATCGTTTT
>Ga0180433_10009653_pt1 | contig 11775 bp, 7 predicted proteins | sample SS_ome_8_FD_132980 | JGI IMG/M metagenome (GOLD analysis project Ga0180433, IMG submission 132980) | Hypersaline lake sediment archaeal communities from the Salton Sea, California, USA - SS_1_D_1 metaG | ecosystem: Environmental > Aquatic > Non-marine Saline and Alkaline > Hypersaline > Sediment... | reverse complement strand
GCAACAAGGCCATGATGATCAAGAGTTTCTGTTGTTATTGCTTCTTGATTCATTACGCTTCTTCTCTTTTTTAGGTTATTTGGTTTTGATAATTTTTTTTAAAGTATAAACTATTTTTGTAGTTTCATGAAAAAGAAATTAATTTAAAAAAAGATCAGCGGAATGTGAGTTAAAAAACTATTCTTTTTCATTTTTTATATCCTCACATTTACAAATTTATTTTTTATTTCGCTACTTTATCATAAACAACTTATGCACTGGAAATTCTTCACCGTTATAAATTTCAAGTTTTGTCTCCAGCTCTTGTTTCCCTGAATAATAACCATTTCTCAAGAAATAAATACGCCCTTGAGCATCCGCCCATTCTCTATCTTTTTTCTTTTTAATGAGACTACATGCACTAATTAATCGACCACAAAGATTACTACTGTTTTTTTCTTTATTTCTCAACTCAAAAACATGTACCACTTTTTTACTTGCACGATCAAACACAACAAGCCTCTCTTCAGATTTACCATCAGATTTACCATAAGACACCAAAAGCTGATCTTGATTATCTAAAAACCCTAATAAGTAGTTTTGAAGATCAAAGTTTTGATCATCTTCAAAAATTAGACACTTTTGAAGTCCTAACAAATCATACTGAAACAATCTTTTTTTATAGCCTCCCAAAAAAAGCATATTCGTTTTTCTTTCTCCAAATAATATGTTATAAAAACTATAAGTGTCCAATTTTTTCGATAAAGAAATTTTCTTAATTTTCTTGCGATCTCTCATATCAAATAATGTGCAACTCAAATTTGAAATACCCTCTTTGTATATTACAAAACAAGTCGCATCTGCATTGATCTCGATCAAAGCACTTTTACAGTCAGACACAAGACAAGTCGACTCATTTACAGATACTTTATACTCATCTATCGGACAAACCCGCACATCTTCATGTAGCAAATCCTTTGCATCCCATACTTTAACGATATTATTATCTGCCCATGCAATAAAGCGCTTTCCATTACCACTAAACGCAAAATCTTTAATCCATGCTTTTTCATACAACACAATATCTTTTACAAGATTACCAAAAAAATCGGTCACCTGAACTATTCCAGGGGCTACTTGCTTAACTATGTGCTTACTGTTTGGGAAAAAATCAAAGCATTTGTCTTCTTGAAACGTACTGATTACAGACCAATCCTTCTTAGACCAAAGCGCTACAAAACCCTCATTACGATGATAATAATAAACAGCCATGACATCCAATTCAGGAAGATCAATTATTAACTGAACAAAAAACTTTTTATTTTTATGTCTCCCAGGATACTCAAGAATAACTGGTTTTTTTTCTGGATCCTCTATATCAAACAACTCAACCTGGCCATTTAACAAGCCTACAGCCACCTGATGGTTCATACCATAGTTGATAAAATAATAACTCAAAGAGAATAGTAAACCCAAAAATAGATATTTTTTTATATTTTTTACACAACTTACGACACAATTTGTAAAGTTTGGCATAACAAGCTCCACTTAAAATCTAGATTAAAAAAAATTATTTACTATTATTATAATAATAATACCATAAATGCCCAAAAATACAAGCTTTTTTAACTGTTTTTGCATAATATAGTTCTCATAACCCTATTTATATGCTATGATGAGTACCATGGATATAAAAAAAATAAATTTAAAAGACTTTACACCCGATAAAATAAGAAACTTTTCGGTCATTGCCCACATTGACCATGGCAAATCAACGCTTTCTGATAGGCTTTTGGAACTTACTGGCACCATATCAGACAGACAAAAACATGAACAGTTTCTTGATAAGTTGCAAGTAGAAAAAGAACGTGGCATTACCGTCAAAGCACAAACAGCCTCCATGTTCTATGAACATAATGGTGAAATTTACCTGCTTAACTTAATCGATACCCCAGGACACGTCGATTTTAGCTATGAAGTCTCTCGATCATTATATGCCTGCCAAGGGGCTCTTTTGCTTGTAGACGCTGCACAAGGGGTACAAGCACAAACTATGGCCAATTTTTATCTTGCATTCGAACAAGATTTAAAAATGATCCCTGTTATCAATAAAATAGATATGGCAGCAGCTGATCCAGAGCGCATATCAAAGCAATTAATAAATCTATTTGATTTTGAAAAAAATGAAATAGTACTCACTTCAGCAAAAAATGGCATTGGCATGCAAAAGCTTCTTAGCGCCATTGTTGAACGTATACCAGCACCAGTAGGAGACCATGAAAAACCGCTAAAAGCACTTTTATTTGACTCTTGGTTTGATGAATATCGAGGTGTAATATGTTTAATTGCCCTACACGACGGGATTATTAAAAAGGGCGACAATATCACCCTGGCACAGTCTGGTAAAAAATACGAAGTACTTGAAGTTGGACTTATGTACCCAGATCAAGCACAAAAAGACGCGCTCTATCCAGGCCAAGTAGGATATTTAATTACTGGCATGAAAACAGTAAAAGAGGCTCGTGTAGGTGATACTATTTATCACACAAAAAAAGAAGTTAAGCCATTTCCCGGTTTCAAACCAGCAAAACCTATGGTCTTTGCGGGTATTTACCCGACGGTTAGTGCAGATTTTGAACATTTGAGCGATGCTATAGAAAAGTTAACCCTAAATGACGCCAGTGTTTCTGTTGAAAAAAAGTCATCTGATGCGCTCGGCCTTGGCTTCAGATGTGGCTTTTTGGGATTATTGCACATGGATGTATTCAAACAACGTTTAGAACAGGAATATGGCCTAGACGTCATTGCAACGGCACCAAGTGTGCTCTATAAATTAAAAATGAAAAATGGGGAGGATTTACAGATTGAACGCCCATCAGATTTCCCCGATCCAAGTAAAATAGAAACGGTTTTTGAACCGATTATAGATGCAACTATTATTACCCCTAAAGAATATTTGGGAAATATTATACATCTGTGCGAAGACAAAAGGGGCCAACAAACCGATCTTACTTACATGGATGAACAACGGGTTATTTTGAAATATAAACTCCCATTAAATGAGGTTGCATCAGATTTTTATGATCAGCTAAAATCGTTAAGCTCTGGTTACGCAAGTTTTGACTATGAAGAGGCAAACTATGAACCATCAGATTTAGTTAAAATGGATATTTTATTAAATGGTAAACCAGTAGATGCTCTTTCTGTTATTGTTCACAAAGATAAAGCGTATAATATGGGGCGAGATCTTACCCAAAAGTTACGCAAGGTTATTCCAAGACAACTATTTGAAATAGCGGTACAAGCAGCAATTGGTGCAAAAATTATTGCACGAGAAAGTATCAAAGCATTACGCAAACAAGTAACAGCCAAGTGTTATGGCGGCGATATTACCAGAAAGCGTAAGCTCCTTGAGAAGCAAAAGGCTGGTAAAAAACGTATGAAACGTGTGGGCAACGTTGATATTCCACAAGAAGCATTCATGACTATTTTGAAAAAATAGTTATACACATAAACGTTCACAATACTTTTAACTTTCGCTTTATACCTATTTTCACGGCACCTTTGATTTTGGCTTTTTGCATAAACTTGAGCAATCGCAATAATTTTTTATTTATACCGTCTTCTTTGAGCTTATTATACTCTTGCGACTCGATCCACTTACTCATCATCTGATCAACTATTTCCCTAAATTTTTCTTTATATTTTCTTTTATTTTTTTTACTCACAAAATTATGTCTTATTATTTTTATTCCCGTTTGAGGATCATAAAACTTTGGCATAAACACAATACGACCCTGCATATCGTTAATAACATTTTTTGCAATACTATGCTCTGTTTGCAAAGTAAATGGCTTTATTTTAAGCGTCTCTAAAAATTCAGAAATATTTTTATGGTGCCCTTCAGCATAATCATACTGTATCCCTGATATTTTGTGCCTAAAAGGTTTTCCTCCCCCGTGAGAAAGATATGCAAAATTATCTACCTGATCTTTTGGTATCAATATTTGCAAAATATTACCTCCTTTTTTAGGAACCATATAGCGACTATACACATCCTGTAATCTTTCTATATATCCTTCGTCTAGTCCTAAATCAGCAAATATTTTATAAATAATATCACTTGGATTACTTATACTCATACCCTTTATAAAATACTGCAAAGTACATTCGCCTGGACAATTTGTGTTTCCAAAAACACTAAGATTAACGCTTAAGAGCTTAGAACGTAACGGCTCCACACAATCCGGCCAAAAATGTTTTTTGAAAAAATCTTTACAACTTTGTAAAAAATCGCACATGCTCTCTTGTTGCACCATTGTCTTAAATCTCATGTATACGTCTTTATGCTTCTTTTTATCGATTTGCAACCATTTTATTATTGAAGTTTGTATATCAAAGATAAAACCAACAGCACTACTATGCCCGTGATAAAATGCATAATAATCGCCATATTCTCTTTCTTTTTCAACCATAGATTTTATCAGATTCACGTACAAAGATAAGTCTGATTCTTTTATACAAGCCCAACCAGTTGTATATTCCTCCTGCAATATTTGCTTTATAAGCTTACCATAATCTTTTACTCTTCCTTTTTTGTCAAACCACACATTCAAAAAACCTTCAGTCTGCGTCAAGCTTTTACTTCTACTTCTTTCGTCTTGCTTATTTTTCTTTCTAAAAAGATTTTTCAAATCTTTTAATACCCGCATGTGCAAAACAAGAATAGTAACACCCTGATTTTTTACCGCTCTTTTCATCTTTTTCATCAAAGATCTTGCAAGTTTTATCCCAGATTTTTGTACCACTTTTAATACTTCTATTTTTTTATTTTTTAATGCGTCTTTTGCAATTTTTGTAAGCACTTTTCTATTACGCAAACCATTTTTTATATACAGACGTAAAAACACAGAGGCTCTATAATCATTTTTCAGTGTTATAATATCATTTATATATTTTTTATAATTTGCACCATTTTCAACAATATATTTAACTGCCATCGATATATTATAAAAACTCTGTATATTCTTTGATTTTGCCAAATTTATACAAATATCAAGAAGCTTATCAATAAAAACCTCACCATCTTTGAAAACATAATCTTTGTGCTCATCTATTTGTGCCTTAAGCCTTTCTATACTGCCATCTTGTATATGCCATTTTGCATCATCTAGTGCCCATTCCACTTCGGATTTGCCAAGCGCACAGTTACTAATCATAACAAGTGATATTATCCCTAAAAATATAGTTTTTAATCTCAACATAATATTGCCCCCTAATACATTTTTACTTTACTTACTTTATAATTACAATAATTACACAAGAAAATAAAAATGTAAAAAGGGCTACACTAGATAAAAAATATAAATATTTTTACAAATATAAATAAAATCTTCTGGGCTCATTTAAAAGCCTAGTCCAAAAGGTCTCCCGTGGCCTTATTTACAAGATCTTTAAACTGCTCAACACTTTCTATACCTCCCGAAGAATCGATCATTGCACTCTTAAAAGGCTTTGTCGACTTAAACATCTCGTTTATATCAGACCTTACAGCATGAAGATCTTTCTCTCTAGAAAAATCAAACTCTTTCTTATTTTCACTTATAACAAATCTCACCCAGTGATAACTTTCATCCTCTTTTCGCGATTCTTTCACTTGAAACCAACCCTTGATAGCATCTCTTCCTTTTTGAAAAATAACAAATAAATTCTTGATATTTAGACCTTGATATTTATCCTCATTATCAGGAAACAAAATACCAGATCCCTGAAAGTTATTCGTACCGACAATCTCCTTTATGTAAAATAATTTAGGATACCCTAATTTAAGATTTGTAATAAACATCTCGTTCATAACATCTTTAATATACCTATTTTGCGCTAAAATTTTTTTTATGTAGTGATGTGCTTGACCCGGAAGCATTGACACTATTTTTGGAAACTTTCCAAAGGTTGAAGCCAAAGAAACGTTTAATATCATTGGATAAATCAAAACAGCTTTTTTGGCACCTATCTCTATAAACCCTTTTGCTGTTAAAGCTTTTGGAACTTCACTTCTAAGCTTTTCTAACTCACGTTGCTTTTCTTGAATTTCTTTATAAAAAGCTTCTATATCTTTTTTTATTTCTGTCTTCTTACTTTCTAATTTTTGCTGCTCATTACGTTTTGCTGTTTTTAATAGCTCATTAATACGACCAATCTCATCCCGACAATCTCTTAACTTTTTTTCCCTTTTTTCCCGCTCTTTTTCTTCTCTCTCAAGCTTCTTTTGTAACGTTCTTCCTCGAACCGTTACTCCCTTTAACTCTTTCTTAATAAGATACGGATAAGTCAACACCAATACTTCTTTATCAACTTTTATTGTTTTTATAGGCTTGTCCAGCCCTGGCAATAATACCATAGGAATATTTTGAATCTTTATTTTTTCACCACATAACGGCCTTACTATTGCCCTAAATGGCTCTTCAATCAAAGCTTTATATTCAGGACTTGAACCCTCACCTGTAAGTCTTCTTGAAAAGAAGATATCCAAATTTTTATAAAACTCTGCAAAATTAATACGTGCTGAAACATTAGTGGTAACATCAGACACCCCAGCAACTACAATAGGAAAATCTACAGAAGTTTTTTCTTTTTCTTCTAATACTTGTAGTGATACTTCATCTACCAACGTATTAATCATTTTTAGATTCAACCCCCCAATATAACACGAAATATAACACATAAACAAACAACCTTTCTTTTGCATATCTCTAAGAAACGCTATATTTTGTTTATGTTTAAGGGAAGCAATTCTTGCTGACTCCATCGTCTCCTTGATTGTCTCCTTCCCTAAAACACCAGAATCCCCATGACCACCAACAAAAACAAACTTCTTAACATTACCCTTAAAAATATTATTTAAGCTTTCTACATCAACACCAAGGTCTTGCCCTCTGGGAGCTTGTAATATTTTTTCTACAAATATCTTTCTTATCTTTTCACGTACAGCACTTTCTCCCATACCCAATATTATATTTTTTTCATCCGGCTTTTTTAAACCTATTTTTTTCCAATCTATTTTTTCCAACTTCGGATCTGCAGTCCTTACAAACACTGCAAATTTTTCATCCGACGTAGTATATGCAAACCACTTTTTATTTATCTCATTAAAAAAATCTTTAACCCATTGCTTAAATTGTTCTTTTAGCACAACTCTCTCAACTTGCAACAAAACATACATCAAAGCATCGCTTACCACAATTACCTCTACACCCCCACTCACACTATCTTCGAAACGTCTCACAGCAGAAAGTAAACGATTAAAAACTTGCAACTGACGATACTCACTCCCACTCACACTATTCACAGTAGAAAGTAAACGATTAAAAATTTGCAACTGACGATCATCTTGAGAATATCCAAACACTTTTTCTCCTGATTGTGGAAAATATTTTGGATAAATATCATGTAAATCAACTTCTTTTGGATAAACAGCTTCAAGAAAAATTGCAACTCGAACACCCTGTTTTTCAACTGGCCCCTCTTGTTCCATCGAATAGCAACCAAACGAAAAAATAACTGAAGATAAAAATAGAACTAAAACTTTCTTACTCTTCATACAAAACTCCCTTTTTATTTGACCAAATAAACGCCATTACATAGCTACTACTTAATACAATAATAAAGATATAAATCAAAAATAAAGAAAAATAAAAAACACTTTTTCAGGGCTCTTTAGAAAAAAGATATGTCACACACAGGACTAAAAAGAGCAAAATTACACTTAGGCCAATTACTGCATGCTGGTCACCAGATTTGCGATAGATTCTAATGGCCATCGGCATAGTCAAACCAATTTTACCCTGAAGGACACTCCCTGCGCCAACTTCTGTTAAGCTCAATCCAAAAGAGATACAAAACGCGCAAAGTAACGCAGGAAATATAAACGGTACAGCTATAGTCAAAAGGGCTCTTTTAAAAGTTACCCCAAAGGTTTGTGCTGTTTTGTGAAGATCAGGATGGTATAATACCATCTGCGCTCGTATAATTCTATACGCAAACGGAAAATTCAAAATCATGTGACAGAGCACCCCAATTGCAAACGAAGAGATAAATTTACCATATGATAAATACGCAAATAACATTCCAACACCTACACTACCCACAAAAAAAGTAGATATAGTCAAAAAAGAGACAATCACTTTTGATACTTTATTTTTTAGTGCAAACTCAAGCGCCCCTAAAATAAAACCCATCAAGACAGATCCTATGCCACTGACAAAAGCGAGCAATAAACTGTTAAATATCACACGAGATACTGGTATTCCAAGGGTTTTATCGGGAAAAAAAGAAAAAAGTGAAGCAAAAAACTGCAACACTGGTGTATCAACTGCTTTAATAAGCAGTGATACAAGTGGCCCTAAAGTAATAGTAAATATAAAAATCCCATAGATAAGCCAAAAGGGATTATTTTTAAATAATTTATATCTTGGTTTTGGTGTAAGATAAAAAGCGCTGCTTGTTTTTATTTTTTGATGGGAATATTTATTATATGCAAAAAATAATGGAATAATAACCAGCAATCTTATTAACCAAAAAAGAAACATAAAGAAACTATTTCCCTGACTGTGCATATTGTACATCATTATCTCGGGAGTGTGGTGATAGATAGCACTACCCAATAATAATGGTATAGAAAAAGAAGCAAAGTGAAGCAAAAAGAGTAGTAGTGCGATAGAAATAATAGTTGGCTTAAGTAACGGAAAAATAATATCCCTGTAACATTGCCAACTACTTGCGCCAGAGTCAGCAGCAAGCCAGATAAGAGTTATATCTAGTTTTTCGTAGGTAGAGCTAATAATATATAAAGCAAGGGGAATATTCAGCATTAAGTGGGCCAATATAATACCCACAAATCCTGAAGTACCAAAAAATAATTGCACACACAAAGCTACCAACTTTGTCGGCATAATACAAAGTGTACACGCAAGTGCGATTACTAATCTTTTGCCAGTAAAATTATATAAATACAAAAAATGGGCAACTGGCAATGCCAGTGCAATAGATAGAAACGTTGAGACACTTGCCTGCACTATCGAGAATAATAAGACAATAAAAATGATGTATAACATAAAATACTCTTATCTTGTATTACTATTTTTAATTATGTTAATAAATATGTTAGTGTGAATAAAAAATTATGTAAAAAAATATTGAGAATTTTTATAAAGGTTGAAAATAATGGAAAAAAAACATATTTTTACGGGAAATATTTATATTTTTCACGCATTTGATGTAGGCGATGAGATAGACTTAGATAATATTAAAGAATCGCAAGAAATTATACAACGACCATATACCCCACCAAAATATTTTAAAAAATATCATATACCACTTTCGATCGATTTACCACATCCACACACTACCAGCAAATTCGAAAGTTGTAAAATTCACAACTTCGGCGCAATATCACTTACCTATAAAATTCCATTTGAAGACACCCTTGAAAATATACGAGAACAACTTCCTGAAATATATGAATCTTACCAAGAAGAAAGTGTGGCCAATGCCAGTTCTGTATACAAAAAAATACACCCCCACATATTTAAACCAAAATTTTTCCATACTAAAGCTGCTTACTTAGTTATACAGGTTGACCCGCAACCTGAAAATCTTGATGTAACAAAATTAAAAGAAACATATGGCGGAGTTATTGCATCGATGGTACGCTTTGAAACTGAAACACTTTCTGAATATCAGAAAAATGAAATTCTTGAGGATGCAATTGGCTACTTTAGAGGCGATATGATTATTATCGACCCTGAATCTGCATTTGTATACGACCAAGAATATGAAGAAATTTTAGATCTCTTTGAATTTGCCAATATTCAAGAGTTAGAGCTGCGCTATTTTGATTACGTACTTGACCAACAGTTAAACTTAACCTACGAAGAAAAAACAAAAAAACTCCCTTGGACTGCATACTTACCATTTATTAGAATGCCCTGGCGCGGCCCTGTTGCTGATTTGCAAAAATTACGGGTAGATATTTCTGTAATTACAGAAAAACTCGAAAGTAGCATAAAAGTAAGTGGAGAAGCCTACTTTTCAGAATTATACTCATTATTAGTCGAAAAATTAGATTTAAAAGACTGGCATGATGCTATAAACAGAAAACTTGCTATCTTATCTGAAATCAGATCAGTCTATCAACATAAAATCGATGCTATCCGTGAAGATCTTTTATCTACCCTTATTATTATTTTAATTTTTATAGAATTAATGGTGGGTATACTAAAATAATTTTGCAAACCCCCAAATTTAAAAAAGCCCCTTTCGGGGCTTTAAAAACTTTTAACAAGTATTATTTTATTTCGCGACAACAACTTTTGCAGGTCGCAACACTTTGTCTTTGAACATAAACCCCTTTTGAATCACTTCAATAATTTCCCCGGAAGTATAATCGGGAAAATCGATCTGCGATATCGCCTCATGAAAATTCGGATCAAAGTTTTTGATCTGGGTAATTTCTGTTACTTTATATTTTTCAAGAAATTTGTATAACGATTTTGATATCATAGCAAATCCATCAAGAAAGGCTGCTAGTTCCGGAGAAAGATCTTCTTGATTTTTTTGAGCTAACGCTCTGTCAAAATTATCAATTATAGATAAAATATCTTGTATCAGATCTGATTGGGCAATATATGCCCATTGCACTCTTTCTTTATCTACCCGCTTTTTAAAGTTTTGCAAATCTGCAGTTACTCGTACTAACTGTTCTTTGGTTTGCATAAGCTCTTGATTACAGTTTTCTAATAGATGGCGTGAATTCTCGCAAGTATCACATACACATTCTTCTTCACAAGATGAGCTAACGTCTTTATTCTCCATACCCACAGATTTAGGGTTTTTCTTCTTTTTACGTCCAAACATATAACACAACTCCATAATAAAACGGGAATAATATCTTAATTTTTTACTATATCTTTTACTATATCTATAGTAAATTATAACAAAATAGGGGTTTTTTAGCAAATTTGATCTTTTACCCATTTTTTTTATAAAATATAGAAAGATAAACGTACCCCAATTAACTAAAATGAGCCAAAAAATTAGATTAAAAAGGACAAATGTATGTCAAACAAAACACAATTAAAGCACTTAAACTACTTATTTATTATTTTTGCTATATTTTTAACAAGTAATTTTACACACCCTTATGACAATGCCCACTTTTACAGAGCCAGACTTTTTCCTGGTGAAACCAGATTTGAAAGAAACTATTTATCCTCTTTTGACATCACATTTGCCGGTGGAAAAACCCATAAGGGTTACGGCTGTAATAGCTGCGAAGAGACATGTTTATTAAATATTTGTGGATGCCACAATATGCAGTTTTTGAGCAAAAATGTCCCCGGTCAAGACTTGAGTAAAGAAACAGATGTTTTGCTACACCAGCTACAACAAATACCTGCAAAATCAAATTTTGCAAAACTTCTCTTTTCTGGAGAGTTTAAAATTTTAGAATTGGTAGCATCGTACTATCAAAATCTTACTCGAGGTTTTTTCTTTCACCTGCATGTTCCCATAAGAAAATTAGATGTTCAATCTGTCTGTTACAAAGAGTTACCATGTATTACTGATGAAACATGTCCCAATACGTGTTGCCCTACAGATGAACATGCACATACTTTATGGCAAGCATTTTTAAATATGTTTGGTCAAATTCTCAAAGAAAATAATCTTAGCATAAATGGTTCAGAACAAAAGGGGATTGGCGACGTATCATTGGCTTTAGGTTACACCGTAAACCAT
>Ga0180433_10009652_pt1 | contig 11775 bp, 9 predicted proteins | sample SS_ome_8_FD_132980 | JGI IMG/M metagenome (GOLD analysis project Ga0180433, IMG submission 132980) | Hypersaline lake sediment archaeal communities from the Salton Sea, California, USA - SS_1_D_1 metaG | ecosystem: Environmental > Aquatic > Non-marine Saline and Alkaline > Hypersaline > Sediment... | reverse complement strand
GCCGAGTCAGCCAAATTTGGCATGGCCTTTGTTAAAGTCGGGGCCATACCGGATTGTGGCGCTCTCTATTTCCTTCCGCGGTTAGTGGGATTACAGAAAGCGAAAGAATTGGTTTTTTCCGGTAACAACATCAGCGCTTCCGAGGCCAAACGAGTCGGAATTGTTAACGATCTTTTTGCCGATGAAGATTTGCTTGATAAAACAATAGCCTTAGCTGCCCAGTTGGCTGAAGGACCTGCTGTTGCCCTGGCCCAGGCCAAAGAGATTCTTAATGCCAGCAGCAGTTTAAGCTTGGACCAGGTCATGGAACTAGAAATATATGCCCAAAGTGTCTGTTTTCAAACTGAGGATCACCGGGAAGGAGTCATTGCGTTTTTGGAGAAGCGCAAACCAGTTTTTAAAGGTCGCTAAATAAAAAAACTGAAATTATTCTACCTTAAGCTGCAGCATTAAATACAGAAACAACTTCTGTTTGCTTTGCTGCAGCTTGATTATTCCTATAAACATTTTGATCAATGGACCGACGAGGTGAAAAAAATGAAACAAGACGTAGCCGCACCGGCAATCAATAAAGATGAAATCTATGATGCCCTGGTAATTGGCGCTGGACTTGGCGGTCTGTCAGCGGCACTTAAATTGGCCAACGATGGAGCGAAGATCTTACTGTTGGAAAAACATAATCTGCCTGGAGGATTTGCCACCAGCTTTGTGCGGGGACGTTTTGAATTTGAAGTGTCGTTGCATGAGCTTTCTGATATCGGCTCACCGGAAAAAAAAGGAGCAGTTCGTCGCTATTTTGAAGACGAATTAAAAATGAATATAGATTTCATCCCGGTTCCGGAAGCTTACCACTTGATCCTAAGTGAAGATAATATTGATATCAGCCTGCCCTTTGGGATTGACAATTATATTGAAGCTGTAGCGAAAAGTGAACCCGGCTGTCGCTCCGATTTGCAAAAGTTTCTTGCTGTTTGCCAGGAGGTTTCAAGAGCCCTTAGTTACTTGGGCAGTATCAGGGGTGCTCCAGACTTAAATAAACTGCTTGAACAATATCCTTCTTTTGTAGCGACTGCCGGTTATACTGTCGCGGATGTAGTGGGTAGATTCAATTTTAATTCAAGGGTTTTACAGATGATCTACCCTTACTGGTGTTACCTTGGAGTGCCGGTCAGCCGCTTAAGTTTTACCATATTTGCCGTAATGCTTTATAGTTACTTGAACAGGGGAGCCTATATTCCCAGGCTCAATTCACATGGTCTCGCTACGGCCATGGAAAAGAAATTAAGGGAACTTGGATGCCAGCTATATTTCAACACTGAAATAACCAAAATACTTGTCGAAGGAGGAAGGGCAGTTGGCGTGGAAACAGCTGCCGGTGAAACATTTAAGGCGCCGTTTGTAGTTGCAAACCTTTCGCCACACCTGGTATACGGAAAGCTGATTCATCCGCACGGAGCTGTTCCAGAAGCTGCATTAAAGAACACAAACGCACGCAAGCTGGGAACCAGTGCTGTTGTTGTCTATTTGGGGTTGAATCGTTCTCCTGATGATTTGAACCTGAATAGCTATGGCTACTTTATCGGTTCTGCTATGGATACCGAGAAAGCATACCGTAATTTTTTCTGTATCGAGGCGCAGGAGATGCAAGCTGTTATCTGCCTGAATAGAGCTAATCCAAGCTGCTCGCCTCCGGGGACGACTATTTTGTCCAGTACCAGCTTGGTTGGGTCGGATGTCTGGAAAAACATTACTCCGGCCAACTATATTGAAACTAAAACCCGTGTTGCTCAAGGGATGATTGAAAAGATGAGTCAATACCTTGGCGTGCCACTAGATAAGTATATTGAAGAGATTGAAATAGCAACTCCACAAACCTTTCATCGCTATACAGGAGCTTATCGCGGAGTGATGTACGGCTATGAGCAGGATCCCTGGGATTCAGTTGTTGCTCGTTCGATGAATTTACATCACGAAAAATATATTAAAGGACTAGAATTTGTTGGTGGTTTTGCCTCGATGGGGCATGGTTATGCTCCCTCAATTATTTCCGGACGTATTGCAGCCGCCACAGTACTTCACCAGCTTAAGAAACTACATGCAGGAAATCAGGAGAATACTTTCCAGGGAGGGTGCAGTTAATGGAAGCTTCTGGTTTAGACAAGGATTTGGAGAAGATGTTTGCCTTAAACAGTGAGCGGATGGAAAAAATGGCCGTCTCAGGAGCGGTAATCGATATGTCGGACCCAATCCGTGATCTTTCCTTGGCCTTGCATCCACCCTGCCTGAAATTAATGATTAGTGATGTCCGGCAGGAAATAAAAGGGGTAAGATCTTACCGCTTAATATCTTCAAGGAGAGAAACGGGATTACCATATTTTCGAGCCGGCCAATATCTGAGCCTAAAAGCACAGATCAACAATAAAGTGGTTTCTAGACCCTATACAATATCATCAGCTCCTTATCTTTCAAAAAATTTTTATGAACTGACTATTGCTTATAAAGAAGGAGGTTTTGTCAGCGAATATATTTGGGATAGCTGGCAACCTGGATTTGAAATCATTGCTACAGGACCGCACGGCAACTGCTACTACGATCCACTGCGCGATCAACCTGATCTTATCGCTTTGGCCGGTGGCAGCGGGATTGCACCGATCAGATCATTAATCAATGAAATGATTAAAACGGGAAAACCTCGCAGGATGATCTGCTTATACGGCAGTCGTGATGAAAAAAATATTATTTTTCAAGCAGAGTTAGCCGAGCTGGCACGACAACATCCTGAACAGTTTACTTTAATTCATGTGCTCAGCGAGCCTACGGCTAGCTGGCAGGGTTACACGGGATTTATTACCGCTGAAGTGTTGCAAAAAGCGATTGACGATCCGCTAAACTATAGCTATTTTATCTGTGGTCCCCCTGAAATGTCCACTTTTTGTCTGAACAGTCTTGCTAAGTTGGGCATCCCCCGGAGATCGATCAGATCTGAACCGACAGCCACGGCAGATATTCCCCTTACCGATAATGATCAGCCGCAAGATAACAGAAACATTTTTTACGCAATTCAGTACACCAGAAGAGAAAAAACTGGAATGATCAAGGCGCTTGCTGCCGAAACGATCCTAACGGCATTAGAACGTGCCGGCCTTAATCCTGATGCGCAATGTCGTTCAGGGGAATGTGGTTTCTGTCGGGCTCTACTCTTATCCGGGTCAGTCTTGATCAGAAAGGATGGTGATGGCCGACGGGCCGCAGATCTAGAATATGGTTATATCCATACCTGCTCAACATATCCGTTAAGCGATTTGCAGCTAATCATTACCTGATAATCTGCGGGACGGTAACGTCAAACGATTTATGCACTGCTTCGATAAAACCTTTGCAGGTGAAATGAGGAGGATTAAAATGGCTTATCCCTGGGTAAAAATGTATGCGCCCGGAGTGCCGGAAAGTATTAATTTTGATCAAATAACCATGTCCAGGGTTCTAACCCGGACTGCTAAACAGTATCCTGCCTACACCGCTTTGAATTGGATGGGTTATAAGATCAGCTATAGTCAGCTTGATCAGCTGGTCAATCAATTTGCCAGGGCCCTGGTTGACTTAGGAGTTTGCGCCGGGAACAAAGTCGCCCTGTTGATGCCCAATTTGCCCCAAACGGTAATTGCCAACTTTGCTACGATGCGTATTGGTGCCGTTTGTGTGATGAACAACCCGCTTTACACGGAAAGAGAGCTAAAACATCAGCTAAACGATTCTGAATCGACAATTATTGTCGGCCTTGACCTTTTACTGCCGCGGATGCTTAAGCTGAAAAAGGAAACCGGACTAAAGAGGATTATAACCTGTCATATAAACGACTACTTGCCATTTCCCAAGAAACAGCTCTATCCTCTGGTGAAAAAATCTATGTATCGTAAAATTGAGCCGCAGGAAGGAGTAGACCAGTTTACAGACCTGATTGATAATTATTCTACTGATCCGGTAGAAGATCTGTCAGCATGGAGTGATCTGGCTGCCCTGCTCTATACCGGTGGGACCACGGGCCTCAGTAAGGGGGTTATGCAGACCAACGAGAACCTTTCAATTAATGTGCAGCAATTCGCCGCCTGGTTGCCCGGGATCCAACCAGGTGAAAAGCTGCTAGCCGATTTGCCTTATTTTCACACTGCCGGGTTTACCATTATGCAGAATTTACCAGTTTGGATGGCTCTTGAAGCGATCACTATTCCCCGCCCGGATCCGGAAAATGTTTTGGAAGCCATCAAAAAATATAAACCTGATTACCTGCCCGGAGTTCCTACCATCTACAATGGTTTGCTAAATAACAAAGAGTTTCAGACCATGGACCTTTCCTTTATCAAGGGTTACTTTTCCGGTGGTGCTCCGCTGCCAATTGATACTTATAACCGCTTAAAAGAACTGAATGGTTCTGATTTACTCAGTATCTATGGTTTGACCGAATGCACGGTGACGGCAACGGTCAGTCCCTGGGGCGGGAAAGTAAAAGCCGGCACTGAAGGGATACCAGTGCCTAATACCGAGATAAAAATAGTTGATCTAGATACCGGAACCAAGGAACTGCCTGCTGGTGAAGCCGGTGAAATCATTATTAAGGGACCCCAAGTAATGAAAGGCTATTACAAAAATCCTGAGGCAACAGCATTAGTGTTAAGAGATGGATGGCTTTACACGGGTGATATCGGTGTCATGGACGAGGAAGGATACCTCTCAGTGGTCGACCGGAAAAAGGATATTATTATTGCCGGTGGCTTTAACATCTATCCGAATGAGATTGACGATATTCTTTTCGGTCATCCCAAAATTGCTGAAGCCTGTACAATTGGTGTTCCCGATCAATACCGGGGGGAAACAGTCAAGGCCTATCTGGTTTTACAGGAAGGTGAAAAACTTACAGCCGAAGAAGTGCAGGACTACTGCCGGGAGTCGCTCGCCCCCTACAAAATACCTAAAGTAATAGAATTTATCGATGAGCTTCCGAAATCCGGTGTTGGAAAAATCTTAAGAAGAGTGTTGAAGGAAAAAGAGATGGAAAAAACTACAGTCTAACAATCTAGTCTAGTGGCTAGCGATTAAGGTTAATCCGTTCCAACCGAACCGTGAGGAGGGGTTAACCTTTTTTGGTTGAAGGGAATAATATTAATCTATAGAATAGATCATGAGGTTATTAATGGTAGCAACTGAAATAGCTTTCTAAGGAAGTGGATATTATTACAGGAGGTGGTTTTATGGCAGATTTCAGCGAATTATTAAAGGAAAAGCAGGCAATCTACAAACCAGCCGGCAGTGGCAGAATTTTTACTGATCCGGATGCCGATCGGGCTCGATTATTTTTTCGTGACCAAAAGCCTCGTAAAATGGTGGAAAAGACAACAACGGTTGGTGAAGCGGTAAATAAATTAATCAACGATGGTGACTATGTAGGGGTCGGCGGTTTTGGTGCTAACCGGATTCCAACAGCAGTGTTGCACGAAATGGTGCGCCAGAAGAAGAAGAATTTAGGCTTGGCTGGACATACGGCAACCCATGATTTTCAGATTCTAGTGGCCGGTAAATGTATTGATCGCTGTGATATAGCTTACGTTGTGGGATTAGAGGCACGCGGTCTTTCCAAGATTGCCCGCCTGGCAATCGAAAGCGGAGAAGTGGAGACCACCGAATGGACCAATGCCGCCCTCACCTGGCGCTACAAAGCGGCTGCAATGGGATTATCTTTTATGCCGATTCGCTGCATGTTGGGTACTGACACCCAAAAATACAGTGCAGCGATGGAGATGGAGTGTCCTTTTACCGGAGCTAAGTATCTTGCGGTACCCGCACTTTTCCCGGATGTTGGTATCATCCATGTCCATCGGGCTGATATTTACGGCAACTGCCAGATTGACGGGATCATGGTTGCTGATAACGATTTAGCCAGGGCCGCCAAGCGCTTGATTATCACTACCGAGAAGCTGATTCCCAATGAACAGATTCGCCGTGATCCAACCAGAACAGTAATTCCTTATTATCTGGTTGATGCCGTGATTGAGGTGCCATTCGGCAGCTATCCTGGTAATATGCCCTACGAGTATTTTAGTGACGAGGACCACTTGCGAGAGTGGTTAAAGGCAGAAGCCAACCCAGCTGAACTGGCTGAATTTCTTAATCGTTATATTTATGGGGTTAATGATTTCAACGGTTATCTTGATCAAATTGGTGGTTTAAAGCGCTTACAGGAACTGCGCCACCAGGAAAATCTGATTGAAAAATAAATATTTAGTAACCTGCCAAGGAGGTTGTTGATAATGGAATATAACGACATGGAACTGATGATCTGCCTTGCTTCGCGTTATCTGGAAGATGACAGTATTGTTGTGGTAGGCACCGGAGCTCCTTGTGCTGCGGCCATGTTGGCCCAGAAACTCTATTCACCGCGTTTGATGATCATGTTCGAAGCCGGTGGCATCGGTCCACTATTACCGTCAATGCCGATTTCAGTTGGTGATTCAAGAACCTTTTATCGGGCTTTGGCTGCCAGCAGTATGCCGGATATCATGGAAACCTGCCAAAGGGGTCTGGTTGACTATACCTTCCTGGGGGGAGCTCAGATTGATAAGTACGGCAACATCAATTCGACGATGATCGGCACCGATTACCGCAAACCAAAGGTTCGCTTTCCGGGCAGCGGCGGGGCAAATGATCTTGGTTCACTCTGTTGGAAGACGATGATGATTACTCCCCAGGATCAACGTCGTTTTACAGAAAAAATTGATTTTATCACTACCCCTGGTTATCTAACCGGCCCGGGAGCAAGGGAAGAAGCAGGTTTGCCACCCGGAAGCGGTCCCTACAAGGTGATCACCAACCTTTGCGTAATTGGATTTGACGAGCAGACCAAGCGGATGAAAGTTGAAAGTATGCATCCCGGAATCAGTCAAGAAAAAATTGTTGAGAATACCGGCTTTGAGTTACTATGGTCTGCCGGTTTGCAAGAAAGTAATCCACCAACAACTGATGAATTAAATATTTTGCGTAACGAAGTCGATCCTTATCGCTACATTATCGGTCGAGCCTAGTAAAAAGAATGGAGGAAATCTAGATGCAAGAAGCAGTAGTGGTTAGTGCTGTAAGAACTGCGGTCGGCACTTTTGGCGGATCACTTAAAGATATCAGTCCTGTAACCCTTGGAGCGCTGGTGATCAAGGAGACCTTACAACGAGCCGGTTTAAAACCTGAACAGGTTGATGAAGTGATCATGGGCTGTGTATTGCAGGCTGGTTTGGGTCAGAATGTTGCGCGCCAGGCTGCCCTGAAGGCCGGGCTACCAAATGAAACCCCCTGCCTGGCAGTTAATAAGGTTTGCGGATCGGGGTTACGTAGCATAACCCTGGCTGCCAATGCTGTTATTGCCGGTGAAGCCGAAATAATCGTGGCCGGCGGCACAGAAAATATGAGCGCTGCTCCTTACCTGGTAAATGGTGCCCGTTGGGGGTTGCGCATGGGTGACAGCAACATGGTGGATTCCATGATCAAAGACGGTTTATGGTGCGCATTCAATGATTACCACATGGGAATGACAGCTGAAAATATTGCCGTAAAATTTAAGATCACCCGCGATGATCAGGATCAATTTGCGCTTGAAAGCCAGCAGAGAGCAATGGCGGCGATTGAAAACGGTCGTTTTAAAGATGAGATTGTTCCGGTAGAAGTGCCTCAGAGAAAGGGTGACCCCCTGATCTTTTCTGTCGACGAACATCCACGCATGACGACCCTCGAAGCACTGGCCAAACTCAAACCTGCTTTCAAAAAAGACGGCACGGTAACTGCCGGAAATGCTTCCGGTATAAATGATAGTGCTGCAGCAGTGGTAGTGATGAGCAGCTCTAAGGCAAGAGAACTTGGCTTAAAACCGCTGGCCCTGATTAAGAGCTATGCCTCTGCCGGGGTAGATCCGGCAATCATGGGTACCGGACCGATACCGGCTACAAGAAAAGCTTTATCCAAAGCCGGATGGACAGTTCCTGACTTGCAGCTGATCGAGGCCAACGAAGCATTTGCCGTGCAGGCTTTAGCCGTCAGTCGGGAACTTAACCTTGATCTTTCAATCGTCAACGTTAATGGCGGGGCCATTGCCATTGGTCACCCGATTGGAGCTAGCGGAGCCAGGATATTTGTAACCCTGCTTTACGAAATGCAAAAGCGTAAGGTGCAAAAAGGTCTGGCAACACTCTGCATTGGTGGTGGTCAGGGTATCGCCTGCACTGTTGAGATGGAATAAACCTTAAGCTTAACTGAGAGAAGTCAATCAGTATTCACCGCTGAGCTTGATCACCGCGGCGGAACTGATCTTCTCTAGTTTGCTGCTGCCGGTATCGATTAGAATCATACCGGCATTTTCGTCTAGTCGGCGCGGCACACCGCTAAAGGATACGCGGCCGGATCTGGTAAGCACTTCAAATCTCAGGCGCTTGCGGCCCCGGAGCGCTTGTTCCAGGAGCTGCTGTTGTTCTTCCTGTAGTTGTTCGTCGATCAGGGGTTTGCGCTGTTCTTCGGCCTTTATTTTTGCGGCGGCCTGTTCCCGCAAACTGCCGCAGTGTTCGGGAAGCATCATCCGGCTGCAGGCAAATTGCTGGTTAAATTTTTTACTCAAGAATCATGCCCCCCGATCTTACCGGCCCGCTGGAAAAGCTGGGCTCCCGGTTTCAACGAAGAGGCGCGAAAAAGGCTGGTTTTACCGAACCTGGTCCGAATCAGATCGGCGGTTTTGGTCAGGGTCTCTTCTTGTGCGCTGCGGGTTGAGAATGCCAGTTGCAATTGGCGGTAAGCGGTAAGGCCGCTTAAACTGATGCCGATCGCCCGTAGCGGTCGGCGATCCCAGTGCTTGCGGAACAACTGCAGTACAGTTGGGTAAATATCGAGCGCATTGGCCGTAGTGACGGGCAGTTTTTTCTGGCGGGAAAAGCCGGAAGGGTGATCAAAATCGGCTCCCCGGCAGTAGAGATGAATAGTGGTGCCGATTTTTTGGTGCCTCCGAGTCCGCTGACAAACCTCTTCGGTCATCTCCAGCAACACCAGCTCAATTTCCTGCTGCTTGCGGTAATCGCGGGGCAGGGTTGCCATATGGCCGATGCCTTTTTGCTCCTGGAGCTGATCCGGTGCAACGGAAGAATAGTCAATTCCATTAGCATTTAACCAGAGGACTTCGCCGCAGATGCCCCAGCGCCGACCGATCATTTCACGGGGCAGGGCAGCAAGGTGGCCGATGGTGCGCACGCCGATGCGCTGCAAGTTGCGCTGCATGCGGTGACCAACTCCGAAAAGGGAAATAATCGGCAGGGGCCAGATGTAAAGGGCATAGTTGTCGTTGTTCAGCTCGAAAAATAGATCCGGAAGTTTTTTGGCGAAGCAGTCGCAAGCCATCTTGGCCTGCAGTGGATTCTCGCCCATGCCGATGCGGCAGCGGATGCCAATTTCATTCCAGATTTTATCGATCAGCACCTGGGCCGCCTCGCGGGGGTTGCCGTATAGCAATTTGGAATGACTCAGATCAAGAAATTGTTCGTCAATTGAGTAAGGAACTACCCGATCGGTGAACTGCTCAAAGATCGCGGTAATGCGCAGCGAATAATCGATATAAGCCTGCATGTGCGGGTGGACGAAGGTGATCCAGGGACACATGCGTCTTGCTTCCCAAGCCGGCTGTCCTGTTTTGATACCGTAGGCTTTTGCTTCACGGCTGGCGGCCAGGATAATGCCGTGGCGCAAGGCCGGGTCGCCGCAAACCGCCACAGGCTTGCCTCGCAGGGCGGGGTTGCGGGCTGTCTCGACACTGGCGTAGAAAGATTCCATATCAGCTAAAAAAATTATCTTTTCATTCACGTTACACCAACCACCTAATAGGCGAACAAATGTTTGTTTTTTTGATTATACACCGCCCAGAGCGAAAATTAAAGAGGGAGGATTGAAAAAAATCAAAGCAGGAATAGAGCACTCTTTGTAGAATCAATTTTTTCAGTTAAAGGAGGAATTGATGATGGACAAGCCGCTTTCAGGTTTAAAAGTTGTTGATTTAAGTCGTTTTATTGCCGGACCCTATTGTACAATGAAACTGGGTGATATGGGGGCCGAGGTGATTAAAGTAGAAACCCCAAACAAGGGTGACGATTCACGCGAATTAGGTCCCCCTTTCCTTGAAGGAGAATCAGCTTATTACCTTTCATTCAACCGCAGCAAGAAAAGTATTACCCTGAATCTGCGTGAACAGGATGCCCGTGAGATTTTACAGCGGCTGATTGCAGAAGCCGATATATTTGTCGAGAACTTCCGGATCGGGGTTACGGCAAAAATGGGTCTGACCTACGAAGATGTAAAAAAAATTAAGGAAGATATTATCTACTGCTCGATCACCGGTTATGGGCACAATAGTCCCTACCGGGAGAAGCCAAGTTTCGACGTTATGATCCAGGGTGAGGCCGGGTTGATGAGCATTACCGGATTTCCCGATGGACCACCACAACGGCTGGGGGTAGCCATTGCCGATGTTCTTGGCGGTTTTCATGCCGTCGAAGGGATTCTACTGGCTCTGCTGGCTAAAAACAAGAACGGTCAGGGTCAGTTCGTTGACGTTTCCCTGATGGATTCGATCATCGCTATTCTGACCTACCAGGCCGGTAACTATCTGGCGACCGGTAAAGCTCCGAACCGGGTTGGCAACCGTCACCCGATGATTACGCCTTATGAAAGTTTCGAAACAAAAGATGGTTATGTAATATTTGCTGTTGGCAACCAGAGACTGTGGGAAAGTTTTGTCGAAGCGCTTGGTAAACCGGAATTAAACGATGACTCGCGTTTTGTCGACATGAAAAGCCGCAACCAGCATCCGGCTGAACTGAAAGCAATTATTGAAGAGTTGACCAGGCAAAAGAGCACCGAACAGTGGGTTGAAATCATGGAAACTTCCGGGGTGCCCTGCGGTCGGATCAGGACCATTGACCAGGTTTTGACCGATCCCCATGTTAAAATCCGGGAAATGGTGGTCGAGCAGGAACACCCTCTGGCCGGGACGATTAAACTGATTGGTGTGCCAACCAAGCTTTCACTGACTCCAGGAGCGATTACTATGCCGCCGCCTACACTCGGTCAGCATACGGATGAAATATTGAGCAACCTTGGTTATAACGCTGATAAAATTGCCGCTTGGCGCGAAAAAGGTGTGATTTAGGACGATTGAAACGATCTGGTCTGCCGCTGATCTTGATTCCTATGCTGGCACCTACCGGCTAAGTCTACTTTCTGTATATGATCATGTCTTCAATCTCGCAGTTGAAAGCTGGAAACATCTGCTTTTTATTGCTGATCAACAGTTTGAAAAGGGACCGGCAACGATCGGCATTGCCAATCGCGACTGGTGCCGGTTGAAAGCAGCTCTTAAAGTGGGCACAGAAGGTATTTACGCAGCTGGACAGATTAAATTTAAGCCTGCTGAAGCGGCTATGAGTATCAACCGGGGCAGGGAAATGTTAATTTCCTTTGCCCCGGTGTTTACTAGCTATCTGACCGATCCCAAAGTTGTCAAAGCTCTGAATTTTTACTTGAGTCTCCTAAAAAGTATTGAACTACATACTCCTGCAGCTGTACTGCTGAATAGACCTGGCGGTGAAGAATACTTCAGGAATGCGATCAAAAAAAATATTCCGGATCTGATCAATGCTTTGATTGATCAAAAGAGGCAGGAATTAATTAAAAGTTGTCGAAATATTTCTGGGATGGGACACGGCT
>Ga0180433_10009651_pt1 | contig 11775 bp, 10 predicted proteins | sample SS_ome_8_FD_132980 | JGI IMG/M metagenome (GOLD analysis project Ga0180433, IMG submission 132980) | Hypersaline lake sediment archaeal communities from the Salton Sea, California, USA - SS_1_D_1 metaG | ecosystem: Environmental > Aquatic > Non-marine Saline and Alkaline > Hypersaline >... | reverse complement strand
GGTTCCCCGGACGATATATCGGTTCTGAACCTCGCGAGAAAGGTCAAAGATGCTGCGGGTTCGTCGGTAAAGATAGACTTCCTCCCGGCAGCACCGGAAGAGCCTATTGTCAGGAAACCTGACATCTCGCTCGCCCGGAAACTGTTTGATTGGCTACCCAGGGTAACCCTCGACGAAGGGCTCAAACATACCATTGCGTGGTTTCGTCAGTACGGCATAGATGATACTGCAACTACGTGACGTTCGAGGTGCGCGATGTCGTCGGCGGACGACAATTTTGAAGAGTTCGACCGCAGTTTCCGCACGCTCCGTGAGCAACTGCGAGGAGCGGTCGGTTTCACTCAAGAACAGTTCCAGGAATACCTGAACCGTGTCGGTGAGCTGCTGTTATGGCTCATCCGTCTCGTGGGTCCACCGGAGTATCATCTGCGGAACGAGATGTACGAAATGGCCAGTCTGGTCACCGTCGGCCGGTCGCTCGCCGAGAGCGACCACACGAGAACGACCGCGACGCTGCTCGGGCTCGTGCGGCACGCCCGGACTCCGGGCGCGCTCGAGCGCGCAGCCGGTCTCAGCGAGCTGCTCGATCTTGCGCTGCTGGAGTCGCTCCTGCCCAAAGCGACGGTCGACATCGAATCGCTGCTGTACGCCGCTCTCGACAGGTTTTTTCGTCTCACGTTCGACGGCAGCCACGATATCGTGCGCACAAAGCTCATGGCCAACGTCGAGTACCTTGAGACGTTCGGTGAGGCCCGCATCGCGCGTCTGTTCCACGCGACGCGACAACGCGTGTTCGACCGCATTAAGGCCGCTCTCGTTCAGCAGGCGTCAATCAAGAAGAAGCATCTCGAGGACTTGCTCGATGTCGGCACGAACGGTGATTCGCCCGACGAGCAGTTCAACAAGCGCTACGCACGGTTGTGGGAGATAGTCACATTGCGGACGCACGAGTTTCCTCTCCCGCGGGTGCTCCGTAAATGTTCGCACGAGACCATCACACGGAACGAGCGCGATCGTGTGGCGAATCAGGCCATGCTGCTGAGATGGGGCCATACGCAGCTGACGTTTGTCTGGTACGGTGACAGGCTGGAATCGTCGAACGTGGTCCTCGTCAACAAGCTGTTACGCGACGAGGATGCAACAACCGGTCAGAAAATGCTCCGATTCGATCATTGTCTGACGAAAATGGATGGGACGCTGTGTCTGCTCGAGCTGGACGAACCCGTTCGTGTCGACTATCTCTACCTCCATGGGCTCCACCCGTTTCTCAAGTCCGGCGAGCTCGAGCAGTACAGGGTGCCGATGCCGTGGGGGAAGGTGCTGCAGCAGATAACCTATGATAAAACCGTTTACGGGGACATTTTCCGAGGTACCGCCGTGCCCTTTCCGCGCCAGGCCGCGTGGCGGCATATACAGACAATAGGTCATGATGCCGAGACGATTAGAATGGGGGTGCGTCGCGAGGTTATCAACTACCTGGTGTCGCACAAAGAGATTACTGAAGTGGTCGTCAAACCGGCAAGCGAGTCGGGTGGTCGCGGCGTAAAGCTCTTCCCGGCCGCCGACATTGACGGTATGGTCGAGTGGGTGTACGATCTGAGCAGGCTCGAAGACGTGGTCATTCAAGAACGGGTCGTGAGCCCGCCGCTGGCTTCGGTCGTCGCCAAACCGTTGCGGACTCTTTTCGGCAGGGAGATTGACGACTCGCTCGTGTCGTGGAGCGCGCGGTCAATCATCACCCGGGACGCCAACGGCCGAACCGTCGTGCCGGTCAAGGTAATTCTCGCAAACATCAAGGGCGGCGTGGCAAGCATGTCGCAGGGGGCGTACATGTTCATGATGGAGGATATCGCTCCCGATCTGCCGCTGGACCTGCTCGAGCGGCTTTCGGGAGAGGTGCTTGACGCCGTCGAGCGATACGCCCGAGCGCAGTACGCCGATGCCGTCGAGTATAAGCCGCTCGATGGCGGTTCCTACCTGTCGGTGGACGGTCTGTTGCTGGATTGGCTCTGGAACGGGAACACGTTCGTGCACATAGAGCCGAACATAGGGCTCGGGACGTTCTGGTATCACGACCAGATCGTCGGCGATGACGTAAAAGGGATGGGCGTGATACATATGCTGCGCAACGGCGAACGGCGAGCGTTGGCGTACGCTCGGGCCGTCCAACAGGGAGCGACGGCGGCACGGTAGTTTCTGCATAACCGGAGGGCCGGAACGTCGATGACGGTAAGAGACGAGCTGCTCGAGATGGTGGCATCCACGAGAGCGCTACTCCGAACGGAGCTCGAGCGCGGAAACGAGGTTGTCAGGGTGGACCCGCACCTGCTCGAACGACTCGAGCGGATCCGGCGTCCACCACCGAGCAGGAAGCTGCTTGACCGTATTGATTCGTTGAGACGGCGTGCGTCGGGGTGCGTAAAATGCAAGCTGCACGAGACGAGAACCACGGTGGTGTTCGGCGAGGGCGACCCCCAAGCGCGGTTGCTGTTTGTCGGCGAAGCGCCCGGGCGTGATGAAGATATCCAGGGCAGGCCGTTCGTGGGCCGTGCCGGCCAGCTTCTCACGCGCATCATCGAGTCCATCGAGTTGACACGTGAGGAAGTGTATATCGCGAACATATTGAAGTGCCGTCCACCGGGCAACCGGAACCTGCTTCCCGAGGAAATAGCGTGCTGTCTCCCGTACTTGACCGAGCAGATCGAGCTTATTCGACCGCGAATTATATGTGCGCTCGGCGCATTTGCTGCACAAACATTGCTCGGCAGCACCGACGGCATTACGAAGCTGCGCGGGACGTTTTACGACTACCACGGCATCAAGCTGATCCCCACGTTTCATCCGGCCGCATGCCTGAGAAATCCCGGAACCAAGAAGTACGTGTGGGAGGACATGAAGAGGATTCGAAAAGAGTATTCGATGCCGTGATCGGCCCGGCCGGCGCATGAGCTGACTGTACCTGATACAATGGCATCCGACAGCGCTTATTGGGAGGAGACGCTGCTCCTATGAGGTGGTTCAAGATAGGCCTCGCACTACTGTTGGTAGCTCTCGGCGCGGCCGGTGGCTGGTTCTACGCTATGCATCGGTCGCGCAGCCCGGAGGCTGTCCGCCGAGCATGCCTGAGCAGGCTCGAAACGCTCGGGCGTGCACTGGAGAAGTACGTCCGGGAGAACGATGGGCGGCTGCCTGCAGAGCTCACCGACCTGTATCCCGGTTACATCGACAGCTTGGATGTGTGCGAATCGCCACGGTCGTTCCGGTCATCCTCGCCGGCGCCGTACCACTATGAGGAGCGCGCAACGCCCGGCACCCATTTCACGGTGTTGGCGGTGTACGACCCACCGGGCAGCCACGAAGCGGTGGCGATGGGTTCCCACGCTGCGCTCATGCGCAACGGCGGATTTGTCGGCGTGAAGACGTTCTCCGACGACGAGATACGGATGCTGGCGTCAGCCCAGGACTACGCATTCGACTACTTCCGGACCGGAAACCAGACGGCGCTCCAAGGATTGCTCGATATCATGAAGGCGAGCGAAGGCACCGTGCGTCAGGTGACCACGGAAATGCTGAGCCTTGCGCCCAAACCTGATACGGCGAAGTTTCTTGTTCGCGAACTAGCACGGGAGCAGGTGCAGGAGGAAGCTGCGGAGGTACTCACCAGCATCGGTCAGGGCGCGCTCCCCGACCTTGTCCGGACCTGCAACGACCCGGACCCCTCAGTACGGGCCAAAGCGCTCCGGTCGCTGGGAGACATAGGCGACGAGTCCGCCATACCGACAGTCATCGACAAGCTCGCCGACGAAGATGAGGAAGTGCGTACCGCGGCGGCGCACGCGTTAGGGAAGATGAACGCAGCGAAGGTGATCCCACACCTCACGAGAGCACTGACCGAGAGCGACCCTGAAACGCAAGAGCGTATCGCTTCCACTATACCGGATATCGGCGCTTCACTCATCCCCGGGTTGAAGGCGGCGCTCGAGCGCGGCGATGCCCCGTCGAGACAGGTAGCCGCGTTCATGTTGGGCAAACTCAAAGCCGAATCCGCGGTGCCTGCCCTCGGTCGCGCGACTGAGGATACGGAGTGGACGGTCGCATGGTTCGCCACCCAGGCCCTTGCAGAGATTGGTACGGAGGATTGTGTGGACTATCTTACAACACTCCTCGACAAATCCCTTTCGGCTCCGGGTATGGCGCAACTGCACGCAGCAGCCGTTCAAGGCCTCGGCACTATCGGTGGAGACGGCGCTCGCGCTAAATTGCGCGAGGTGCTCGCCCGACGCCACGAGCCGAACGAGGTGCGGAACGCCGCCGCCCGCTATCTTGGGAAACTTCAGGACCGTGACGCGGTGCCGGTGCTGATCGACGTAATGAGCAAGTTCTACTATCTCAGGACCAGTTGTGCGGAGACGTTGCGCGAGATAACCGGCTTCGATTTCGGCACGCGACCCGAACTGTGGAAAAACTGGTGGGAAGGTGCCCCGCAGCCGCCGCCACTCTATGGCGACACGGTCTACGTGGTGCCGCCTCCTTTGCCTGATACAGAGAGTTCTACGAAATCGCCCTTAGGCCGGTAGGGGCCATCCCGTCGAAGATGCGCCGTGGCGTGCCCGCCAGTGTGGTGCGATCTTTGCCCTTAAAGTGCGCCGTGGCGAGGTGCACCCGTCAAGCGCGTTGCCGGGGCGCGTGAACGTTCTGCGAAACCCGCTTGAATGTCGCAGACCGGATCTCTCTTGACCGGGATGCGCGGCGGGTTTAGAATAGTGAGGTGCACGGGGATCACCTGACCTGCGGACCTTACATAGATGAGGAACACAATGGCGCCGACGCGTAAAGCAATCATGTTTATCCTGGACGGGCTCGGTGACCGTCCCATGAAGGAGCTTGGGGGCCGCACGCCGCTCGAGAGTGCTGCAACCCCCTGGTTCGACTCGCTTGCGCATCGCGGCATATGCGGGCTGATGGACCCGCTTGCGCCCGGCATACGGGTCGGGACCGACGTGGGGCACCTCGCATTGTTCGGCTACAACCCGCTGCGGGTGTACTGGGGCCGGGGACCGATTGAAGCGGCGGGCGTGGGGCTCAAACTCGAACCGAGGGATGTTGCGCTGCGATGCAATTTCGCCACCGTGGACGCCAACTGGATCGTCGCCGATCGGCGCGCCGGAAGGATCAGACACGGCACAGGTCTTCTGGCTGAGACGTTGAACGCGGTACAGCTGGACGATGGGGTCGACATGGTCTTCAAGGAGGCGACGGAACACCGGGCGGTGCTCGTGCTGAGAGGAAAAGAGCTGTCGGCCGAGATCACGAACTCCGATCCCGGAGCAGGGCGTGAGGGGCAGCCGGTGCGGACGGTGCGGGCGAGACGACCCGGCGTGCCCATGGCGGAGCGCACCGCCGACGTCGTGAACAGATTTGTGCGGCTGTCTCACGAGGTGCTCAAGGACCACCCTGTGAATCGCGCTCGACTGGAGAACGGGTTGCCTCCAGCCAACATCGTGCTCACCCGAGGGGCGGGGATGGCGGTACGCATGCGCAGTCTTGCGGACCGGTTCCACATTACCGGCGGATGCGTGGTCGGCGAGAGCACCGTGAAAGGTATCGCTCTCATGTCCGGCTTCAGAGTCTATACGTCACCCTCCCTGACAGCCAATGTAGATACGGATCTCGACGAGAAGGCGCGCCTGACGTTGGAAGCTCTGCGAGAGTGCAATTTCGTGGTGGTCCACATTAAGGGGACGGATATAGCGAGTCACGAAAACGATTACCGCGGTAAAATCGAGTTCCTGGAAAAGACTGACACGATGGTCGGAACGGTTCTGCAGGCGCTCGAAAATCCTGACCAAACGTATATAGGGTTGACAGCCGACCACTCCACGCCGTGCGGGATACGCGAACATACAGCGGATCCGGTTCCCGTAGTTGTGGCCGGGGATGACGTCCTGGTCGACAGCGTCGAACGGTACGGCGAGCGTGACTGTGCGCACGGCGGTCTCCTGCGGATAAACGCGAACGAATTTCTCCTCACACTACTGGATTTCATAGGGGTCACATACAGGTTCGGGGTATGATCGGTGCACTGAGAAAAGGATTTCGGGTAGTCTTTCAGGCGATCTGACAGGGAGTATTCGCCCCAGCCCGGTGTAGGAAAGGCATCATGATCACGGTGAAAGACCTGATGACGACGAATGTGGTGACGGTTTCGCCGGACACACCGTTGCATGAGCTGTACGCGATACTTCAGAAGGAACGGGTGACGGGAGTCCCGGTGATCGACCGGAACGGGAAACTGGTCGGTGTGGTTTCGCAGCGGGACCTGATCGTGGCGGAGGCACAATCGGTCGCAGCTTCAAGCCCGTACTCGGACGTGGAAGAGCTGTTCTCTTCTCGGTTCATCGCCGACGACAGAGCTATACGCCGTCGCTTCAATTGGGTCGAAGAAATCATGACGAGACACGTCGTTTCAACGAGGCCAGACATCCCCATCCGGGACGTGTGCAGGTTGATGTGCGAGAAAGGGGTGAAGAGGTTACCCGTCACTACGGACCATAGGTTCGTTGGAATCATCAGTTTCACCGACATTATGCGATACTTTGCCGGTAAAAACGATTCGTTCTGGGAATCCCTCGAAGAGAGATCCGACGAAGATTCGAAATAGAGAATAGATCTTTCTCAAGCGTCGCGCAGCTTTATGCGCTAATATTTCTTCTTGCTGAGACCATACTTCTGGTAGAGTGCGCCGAGGAATATTCCCGCGAGCGTGCACGACGCCCCGATAGTGACGTCCCTCGTCACGGGAACGCCGGATACGTCCGAGAAAAGCCGCATCAGTCCGGCGGCTCCCATGCCTATCACCAGGGCCGACAGGATCGAGAACACCAGAAGTAAGAACATTTTGAGGGACTTCATTGGTTCATGCACCTCCTTCCGTGCGAAATTCCACGTTTGTCAAGGCGTTTAGGTACCGCTCCTCCATATGCCGCAAGGACTCAGAATCTGTGTTCCCTGCCCTGCACCAGCCGCTTGATGTTGGAACTGTGCCGGACCAACACCAGTCCTGCAGCCACAATACCGAACCAGATGAACTCGCGTTCCGAACCGCACAGGAACATCGCCACCGGCAAGACGATCGCGGCGGTCATCGAGCCGACAGACACAATTCGTGTAGAAAACACGACAATCGCGAACACCGCGGCTGCAATGAGCACCGGCAGCCAGGCGATCCCCAGGAATACCCCGGCGCTTGTGGCTACGCCCTTGCCACCTCTGAACCTGAGAAACATCGTCCAGTTGTGTCCTGCAATCGCGGCGATACCCAACAGTACTTTCATCATGGGCAGGGTCAGGGGCGACCGGCCGGATGCCGCTATCTCGGCCAGTGCCGTCACCGCGAGAAACCCCTTGGCAACGTCGAGAATGAGCGCGGCGATCCCCGCGGGTTTTCCCAGGACGCGTAATGTGTTCGTCGCTCCAATGTTGCCGCTGCCGTGTTCGCGCAGATCTATGCCACGAAAAAGCTTGCCGATGATGTATCCGGGCGGTATCGAGCCGATAACGTACGCCAGAACAAGTGCAAGCGGGAATTCCCAACCCATGATGGTCACTCTCCGTTCACCGCTGCCGGGACGATCGTGCTGCTCCTATTACCTTCTATTACGCAGTTCGATACGTATCGGAACGCCCGCGAAACCGAACGCGAACCGTATTCTATTCTCAAGATACCGCAGGTACCTGACGTCAAACAAGTCTCGTTCGTTAGTGAAAAGGATGAAGGTGGGCGGACACACGTCGGTTTGGGTACCGAAATATATCTTTGGTTTACGCCGTGCGCTGATCGGCGGAGGGTGGCTGGTAAGCCACCGCTGGAGGTAATCGTTGAATTGGGACGTGCTCACGCGTTTCTGCGCCTCGGCGAAAACGGTATCTATCAGGCCAAAAAGTCTGAACACCCGCTGTTTCGTTGCGGCCGATATCGTGATAAGCGGTGCATACGGCATGAACCGGAGCCTTACAGCCACTTCTTCCTTGAGCTGGTGGAGGAAACGCTTCTTATCCTCGACAAGATCCCATTTGTTTACGGCGATAATCGTCCCCTTGCCCTGCTCCTTGATGAACCTGACGATCCGGCAGTCCTGCTCGACGATGCCGCCGGTCGCATCGAGGAGCATGATGCACAGGTCACAGCGCTTAATGCTGTGCAATGCGTGAGCCACACCGTAATGTTCCAGCGTACGTTTCACGCGCGCTTTTCTCCGGAGCCCGGCGGTGTCCACGAAGAGGTATTGTCGCTTGTTGCGCGTTACCATGATGTCAACGGCATCGCGTGTTGTGCCCGGTCGTTCGTCGACGATGACCCGCTCCTCGCCCAGCAGCGCGTTTACTAGTGACGACTTTCCGACATTGGGTCTGCCAGCGATAGCGACCTTCGCAACCGGGGACGGCTGCTCCCGTTCCGGTACAGGCGGAAGCTCTCTGACAATCTCGTCCAGGAGCGATTGTACACCCCTATTGTGCATGGCGGAAATCGCCACCGGCTCACCGAATCCCAGTTCATACAGGTCCGCCTTGGTGAGCTCCAACCGCTCGTTGTCGGCTTTCGTGCCGGCGAGCACAATGCGTTTGTTGAGCTTACGCAACTGTTCGGCTATGACCTTGTCGGCGGGGATAACGCCGTCTTTGAGGTCGACCAAGAAGAGGATCGCGGAGGATTCATCGAGCGCGGTCTTCACCTGGTCTTGCATTCTCCGCACCATCGGGTCGAGAGGGTTCTCGACAATTCCACCCGTGTCCACCACCCTGAACTCGACGCCTTTCCAGAAGCACCGGCCGTATGAGCGGTCGCGGGTCACCCCGGACTCCGCATGAACAATAGCCGTCCGGCGGCGTACCAACCTGTTGAACAGGGTTGACTTGCCGACATTTGGCCGGCCAACAATTGCGACTATTGGTGTTGGTTTCGCCATGACGATACGGACGCTCCGTGCCTTGGGACAATTCAGTCAGCCGGCTTTCGCGCCAGGGCTAGCCTGCCTCCGGACCAGAGATAATCAGCGCACGATACCACGGTGAGACCCACGGTCACCATGGTGAGATGGCGAGCAAACGGTACCTGAATGAGCACTGCCAGTATGGTGGCCATCTGGAACGCGGCGGTAACCTTGCCCAACACGCGCGGATTGAATACCCTCAGGTCGGAGAGCTTCACTGCAATTCGCGCAGCGACCACCATCAAGACGTCGCGTCCAAGTATCACCGGCGGAACCCATCGTGGAACCGCGTGAGCAAACTCGTCCTGCACCGCCAGGAAAACGAACGTCACATTTATGAGCAGTTTGTCCGCGAGGGGATCGAGAAACGTGCCGAGCTTCGTTCGCTGGTGGAAGGCACGTGCAATTGCGCCATCGAGCGCATCCGTCGCTATGCTGAGGCAGAACAGCCCGATGGCGACGTACCGCAACCACTCGAACCGGTCAGGGCGATACAGAGCGACTGCTGCTGCGACGAAGGGTACCGTAGCTATACGTGCCCACGTCAGCTTGTTGGCGAGAGTCACTGCTTGTCCTTCCGCACCCCCTGGAAGACGGTGGCGCCCCTACGTATTACCGCCCTTACTCACATCACCCCACGGCGACAGATTATAGCAGCGGCGTGACGCTAAGTCAATTTGGTTGCGCGGGCGCTCGCAGCACAATGGACGCGAGCTCGGCGAATGCCACCCTTGCGGGTGAGACATTTTGGTCAGGGCATGCTCAAGACGGTCTCGCTGTACATCTCCGCCATCTCGAGGAGAAACAGTCGTCTTATCGCATCATATCCTCGGTCATTCGGGTCTTCCAGATTATCGAAGTACCAGTAATGCGGGTCGTCTTTCCGATAATACGGGTTTCGCCTGTCGGTGCAATGGATGCCATGGCCAAGAAAAAGCGAGTGGATGTCAACACAGTGGACGTTTTCATACGAGTCGCATACATCGGCAATAACTTGATTGAGAAGGCCGAGCACCCGCAGCCCTTCGGGCCAGGGAGGAAGTCGGATATTCGCGTTCTCGATATCGCCAACTCCATCGGTTGGGTCGTATATATTGGCGAGAAAAATGTGGCAGCCGCCCGGGAACTTGTTCGTGACCGCCTCGACGATAGCTGCGAGCCTTTCCCGGAAGCTCTCCTTCCACTGCAAGGCCTCCTCGTATGTGCAGCCGTACATCGCGCCGTCCCTTGGTACCGACCTGCCGTAATCGTGTATGAGATCGTTTCCGCCGCTTGTGAGCACAACGACACCTTTCACATCGTCAGCGAAGACCGTGATGCGTGGGATCTGTTGTTCAAGGTGCTGCCGTGACACAGTATAGGAAACCGCGTGGTTGATTGCCTCGAGCTCGGGGAACACATGGTTCAGGTCTCGGCCCTTCATGTCAGGGTACAGCACATCGTCATTTGCTGTGAGTAACTCGAAATAGCTGTGCTTCGGGGACGCGCCGAACCCGGCTGTGATGCTGTCGCCGAGACCAAGCAGCACTGTTTCGCCGGTAGACCAGACCTTCGTAAACGGTTCACGGGGTACCAGCGGGCCTGCCGGACCTGTTCCAACAGGGAGCGGTGAGGTTCGAACCAGAACAGCCCAGCAGAGGGCACCGGCTGCCGCCAGTACCAACGCAATCCGCCACAGCAAGAACCGCGTAGTTGGTCGTTTCCTCATGTCGTACGCCTGCATCTCTGGCGGGTCGCTCCAGAACCTACGTGCTCGGTCTTACAATCCGTACGGTATCAGAACTGCATGGACTATGCAACGGTGAGCCCTCCCGAGTCGCCGGATAAATGTATCGCTTTTCGTGCGATCTGCTTGCACCGACCTGCTGCTCCGGTAGTAGTACGCTGCACCTAATGGGTCTGACGGAGCGCCCGCCTCACCTCACGCGGCGGCGGGCAGGCGCGAAGGCGTTTGCGCTCTGCGCCGATGATTTGGTACAATCCACCGACATCCCTGGTTCTTCTTTATGACGGTAGAGCCCTTTGCTCGCTTAGGGTGGGGGGCGCGGGTATATAGCGCTTGCGTCTGCAGCGACCCGGCAGGCGCTGAACGGGGAGCAGGAGGAGGAGATTGGAACGCCTATCAGAAGTCATTACCGAGTGTGAAGCCTTCATGTGGGGACCGTGGATGCTGATTCTGCTGGCGGCGACCGGCCTCGTGCTCAGTGTGCGGACGAAATTCGTCCAGTTCCGCCGGTTCGGCTACGGCGCGAAACTTGTGCTGCAGGGTGCAGCACACAGAGACCATAGCGAGAAGGAAAAGGGCGACATTACACCGTTTGAGGCGCTGACAACCGCCCTGGCCGCTACGGTTGGCAACGGCAATATCGCCGGTGTGGCTACCGCAATAGCGACCGGCGGTCCCGGTGCTCCATTCTGGATGGTGCTGATCGCGTTTCTCGGTATGGCGACAAAGTACAGCGAGGCGGTCCTGGGAGTAAAGTTCCGTCGCGTCTCGCAGGACGGGACGATGTCGGGCGGCCCGATGTACTATATCGAAAAGGGTCTCGGTCTGAAATGGTTGGCGACCGCCTTCGCGCTGTTCGGGTTGATAGCGGGAATCGCTGTCGGTAACATGGCCCAGTCAAACTCGGTCGCGAAGGTGTTTGAAGCGAAACTGGGCATACCCACCTTGGCTACCGGTATCTTCCTCATGATAATCACGTGGCTGGTGATAGTGGGCGGCATCCGCCGGATTGCGCACGTGACCGAAGCGCTTGTTCCAACGATGGTGCTCGTCTATGTT
>Ga0180433_10009650_pt1 | contig 11776 bp, 12 predicted proteins | sample SS_ome_8_FD_132980 | JGI IMG/M metagenome (GOLD analysis project Ga0180433, IMG submission 132980) | Hypersaline lake sediment archaeal communities from the Salton Sea, California, USA - SS_1_D_1 metaG | ecosystem: Environmental > Aquatic > Non-marine Saline and Alkaline > Hypersaline >... | reverse complement strand
TTGTTGGCCTTATCCCACTCTCTACTATACATGTGCAGAGTATGATGGAGGGTCTTAGGATCATATCCCGCCATCTTCTTCTCACGGCGGAGGCCAAGAAGCTGCCTGCAAAAGTCATGACGCTTCTTAAGGTATTGGTGCTTCTGACACCAATCGTTATACTTATCATAGTCTACCCCCTTACGCAGTCCATATTCATATATGTGTAGTACGTCTTCGTGGTTGTTTATATACTTGACCATATTATCAGCGAAATATTCAATGATCCTTGGGGTGACGTGTTCTCCGGATAGAAAGAACTGCTGCATCTCTGTGTCAAAAGTCAAGGAATCTTCTTCAGGTTTTTTCTTCTTAACACTATTCTTTCTAGGTTTACTAGCCTTATTTTTTGGCTTCATTGGTTCCTCCCTTCACCTTACGTATGGGTCTAACAATCATTTCAGTATGTGGGTCATCGCTATATTCTTTGTGAAGCTTAACATCGTATAGAAGATGTTCCTTCCTGTATACTGTACCTACAGCTATAAAATTAATGAATTCAAATAATTTAACGATAGATACTCGGTGTTGTCGGTACTTGGCTGTGATTGGTAGATAGAATTTAAAGTCTACTTTAACGGGATGGTCAATAATTTCTTGCTGATCTAGTTGGCTTTCAAGCGTTATTCTATATCGTAGTTTGTTTTCCATATAAGTATCTAACGGCTGGCGCCCTTCTTCTTCTGTCTTAAATACGCGCACGGGTGCTCCTGGTATCCTAAACACGTATCGTCTCTTCATTCAATCTCCTTCTATACGGGAGTCTTTTAAATCATCGTTGAATAATTCATTATATTTTTCTAAGTAATCTTTCCGTGTCACCTGAGTATGTCGTTGCTCACGCTTGCGAAGTATATTTAGAAGTTGGTCTCTTCGTTCTGTCTGGAGTGGAATATTCTTCATAGATGCGTATGTTTTGCACTGTCTATGGATGATATCGAAGGTAATAAAATTTTGGTCGCATCCGTTGATATAAGATAGAACTTCAACCGGAAATTTAGAAAGTTCGGCTACCTGTGTTGGTGATAGTTTTATCCTGATCTTGTCAATCTCATCGAATACACTACTCATGATTCTCCTTTAAATTATTATTTGCCCCCTGACTTATATTTTTGACCTAAAATCCAGTTGCGACATACTTTTACTCTAGTCTTATTGTCAGGTATAGCTCTTAATACTTCCCTAAATTTATCATCTGGCATTTGGTCTGCGCACTCGGATAGTTGCTCGAGGTAATTTACTGCTGTCGCATTAGCCTCTAATAGTTCTTTGGTTTCTTTGGCATCGTGTAAAGTTTGTTCAAATTCATCGCGTTTATATTCTTCTTTCTCTGTATGATCCATTATTTCCCCTATAGATCTAAAGCCCCCGGATCTTTGGGGCACCCTATTTTCTTCCCCATCGACCCAGGGTTTATGATAGGCAGCGTTATAAGTTCTTTTGTTGCTCATAGTTTGTTTCTTCTTTCTAAAGACGGGAATAAGGAGTTGCCCAACAGAGAACGAGAGCTTTACAATGTTAGGCAACAGCCGCTTAAGTAATTCTTTTATATTCGTACGTTTAAATATATCAGCTATAAGATATATGCATGTATCGTAAGTCCTGTGTATTTTAGCAATTAATCCTAGGTTGGTAAGTTTAGAGATCACTCTATTGATTTGCCGTCTTGTTAACCCTAGCCACGTCCCGAGTGTCGCTTGGGAAACGTATACGTTATTGTATGTTGCAGAAAGCTTGAACATATAGTTGAGAATGGCAAGTTCTGTGTCATTAAGGGAAGACATGCTCAACAGAGGATCTCTAACAAAAGATTCATCAATAGGTAAGATTTTCGTTTGTGGGTGGGATAATAATGTAGGACTTATATCCATAATTTTCCTATCAATATCGGTGGGGTGCTTATGCAACCCCACCAAGTAATGAAGAACTGAGCTTTATCATACGGGGGTGCTGAGACCCCCAACCAAAACAAATATCAAATACTTACAAATACACTATAGCACAGATTCTATATTAATGCAAGAAATATTTTGTTGATTTTTTAAATCTCCTCGAGCTTCTGCCTTGATGTTAGCTGTGATAGCTTCTTCTGCTCGTTGTATATATAAATTTATTTCGTGTACTACATCTGGTCTAGTAAAACATTTCGATAGATATTTTAAACCTTTAAGGTTTAAATTTGGAGTTTTGAGTGAATCTTTAAATGTCTGTAGTGGATCAAGTACATTCCCATCGGGTTGCATATGTAATAACTTTTCTTTTAATCCTCGTAGATCTTTATTGTTTTTCTCTAAATGTCCTTCGATCTTTAGCACGAGCCTCATTGAGAATTTTTCTTCGTTAAGTGATATAGATTTATTTATATCAAAGTTACCTGCAAGTGCCCAATCTGGATATGTCTTTTGGAGTTCGCAGAATCTAAGTGCAATTGCATATAGCGCATTAACTTTATAACAGGGAATATATCTCTGTATTTTCTCAAAATCTCTATTAGCCTTAAACAAGACTGATCTTGGGATGGTTCCCAACAAATATTGACCGTTCGGTGTCAATCTTAGATCTCTTAACTGATCAAATATATCTAACATGATTTCCTTTCGTATTATTTTTAAGTATTACATAAATCAAAGCTCTTGTCAACATATATTTAACTTTAATCTAATTGCCATATTTCAATCAGATTAAACGAATTAATACACAGATAAGTATTTGCTCGAATTATTTAAATTAATCTCTTAGGGTTGAAGTTTAATATACATATGAAAGCTTAAACTAAATATAAGAACCCCCGTTACGGTTATACAAAATATTACTTCGCAGCAATTGTCTCACAAGCACCCCTCTTGAAGCTTTATTAAAAATCTCTCTACCATATTTCCCAACTGGGAAGAATGGTCAGTCGTCGACAGGTTGTCGACAACTCCCTCGCGTACGCGCGCGCGTCTCTCTCATTTCTACAATCCAAAGATATACATAACTAAGAAGAGTGATACATGCTATACCCGTATACTCTCTTACAAGCCGTAACTATATCTAAGAGATATACTCTAAGTATTTTTATATAAATATATTAAGAGATTATATAGTGAGACATTCATGGCAATAAACCCTCTGGGAGCACTAGTCTAAAATTACATAAATTTATTTAAAATTAATTTAAAAAAACACTTGACAAAGATTCAACTCTATGTTATGATGTTAGTGTTGAAGTTGAGAAGTCCCGAAACAATGAAAGGAAGACGATGACAAAGATAGAAGAAATCAAAAACCAAATTAAGACATACGACAAGATGATACAAGAGTTAGTAGATTTAAACTCCCCTGATAGTGTGGTCGGTAGATTGGAGCTCAAGAGACAAAAATTAATAGACAGATGTAGAAAACTTGAAGCAAGCAAACCTAGTACAAAGGAAGTAACAAGTGAAGCTCCAACTTCCGATCCTTATAGCGTAATTGCCAAAGGCCAATCCCTCCCAATCCCTGCAGAAGATCCATACGCAGATCAAATCAACCCAAGACAAGATGTTCTTAAAGATATTAATGATGATAAATCAGGGTCATTTCAAGAGAAATATGGTGATAAATTAGAGGAGATTGAAAAACTTAACAAATCTATAGAGATATATGACGACATGATACTCAAGATAGCTCTACACAACCCTCAAGATCCAACACTTGAAGAAATCAAATCTAAGAGAGGAAGATTGGCAGATAAAGTTAGTATTCTTGTATCAGAGACCGGAGACTATGAATACATTCCATCTGCTGGAAAGACAGTATCTAAAATAAACAAACTTGATAAGATCAACGATAAACTACACCAATGTAGAACTGCTATCAGAAGAGCCACCAAGAATCTATTCAAAGTAGTAACATCACCAGACTATATTCCAGGAGATATACCAGAAGAAGTAAGCGACCTGCTAACCCTCAAGAAGTATAAGACTAGACTTGAAGAGCAAGAGCAAGAAATACTAAAAAACATCAGCAAGTTCTTTAAAGCTAAACTAACTATATAATCAAAAACTATCAGGAGACGATTATGGATAAGAGAGAATTAATAGAAATCATAAATGCTGTAATTGACAGCAAGGGATTAGGACAAGTCAAAGACGTACAAGGTAAACTACAGAGCGATGACCTAGATAAGTTAGCACCAGCTTTATCAGCAATGCAAGGTAAATACAAGACCGTTCTACCAACAAGAAAGAACCCTAGATTCAACAGTGACTATGCAGAGCTTGACAGCATACTAGGATCAGTCAGAAAACTTATGCCAGAGTTTGGATTTAGCCTAATGCAACGTGAAGAGACATATGATGGTATAAGATACTTGAGAACAACTCTTCTACACAACAGTGGCCAATACATCTCAGCATTTATAGAGGTAGTACCAGATAATATAAATAAAAATTTAGTACAGGCATACGGAAGTGCTTTGTCATACCACAAGAGATACTCCGCTCAATCACTACTTGGTATAACTGTAAGCAAAGACCCTTACGACAATGATGGTGAACCAATGGAAGAACAAAATAAGATCAAGACGCAAGAAAAGACACAAGACAGATCTAAACCTCAAAAGAATGATACTCTTCTTTCTGATGGCGAAGTTACATTTATAAAGAATAGACTTAAAGGACATGAAGACATCAAGAAACAACTTTTAAATGATCTACGTAAACCAACTATAGATATGTGCCTCAAAAGCATGTTTGATGTGATAGTAGAATATATTGATAATAGTTTAAAATTAAAACAAAAGAATAATCGTCTCACTTAATACTACAATTCTTTCTTAGCTCACTTCATAGCTGCCCCCAACAGAACTGCTTGTCGGGGGCGGTTACTTTTGGGGGATCTATCCGTGACATAATGTCACACCTTCATAGCCCTAGGGGGAATTGAACCCACCGACTCCGTCTTGAAAGAACGACGTCCTCACCACTAGACTATAGGGCCTTAAATTTCAACCGCTATTGCCTCGTCTTTAGCTTTCCTATCTTTATAATCCTGACGAGCAAATATAGCTTCTGCAAAAGCATCGGGCTGCACAGGAATTGACTCTGCACCCTCCGCAATCAAGATTGGCTCCCAGTGAGCTTTCAATCTCTTATAACATTGCTCATACTTATGCTTTAAAGCATACTCTACTCTTCTCTTCATGTCAGCATCAAAGATATCTGAATTGATATCGTTCTTGATAACGTTCTTTTGTGTTTCTGTAAGCGAAAATAATTCTTTATCATCTACTGAAATTTTCATAGAAATCCTTTCTTTAACTTAGTAAGCATCCACTTATATGAGTATTATATGGAGAGCTTGTACCATTAATATCAACAACATCACTTGCCTCACCAACAACACGCACAACGAATGTACATGTATCAGAAGCGTCCATGTCAGCTATAACCGATATACTTGTCCCTGTCTGTGGAGTGCCATTTGGATCTACAACAAATTGATAGCTTCTATTTGAAGTTACAACACGCGTATTAATTAATGTAGCGGAAGCTGTCATATTCTGGTATAACACAGAATAATTAATCTGATATTTACCAGTTACTGGCGCTGTAAATGTACCGTTAGTATTAAAATCACTTCCAATATCATATACTTCTGTAAACGCAACATTAGTACCCAATGTATATGCTGTACCTGCTCCTGTTACATTGTTATCAGAGCTGCCAAGATATGCTAAAAATCTAACATTCTCTAACGATCCCAGTTGTCCATTAGAATCTATAATCAAAGACCCATCATGACCACCACTAGGCGTTGTGTTATATATACCTGCAATAAAGCACGTATCTTGTTCAAAGTTGCCTGTGCCTTGAGTACCTATGCGTATGGTGTTATTATCGCCTGCTATGCCAGCATTAGATATGCATATATTATCTGAATCATTTGTTGTAAGAGAATCACCTCCCGTATTTCCAAGACAGATATTATTTGATCCACTGACAAGGTTACCTAATGCTGTTGATCCTATAGCTAGATTATTGCTACCTGTGGTAAGCTTTTCCGCTGCCAATCTACCTATAAGCATATTGCTATCACCAGATGTAACACTCTTCCCTGCTTCTGTTCCTATACCAACATTAAAACTACCATCCAGAACATCTTCTAAGGCTAATCCTCCAATTGCAACATTTGATATACCATCTGCCACACTTGTTAAGGCATTATACCCAAATGCCATATTATAATTGCCAGTTGTTAAAGCATCCAATGTTCCAGATCCAGCACTAACATTATATGATCCACTTAAAGTTCCATTACCAGCATTTGCACCAATAAATACATTATCTGTTCCATAAGTATGAAATACTCTTGTACTATTAATCTCTATGACACCCTCAGTTAATGCAGCATTTGTGGTAGGAAGATTAAGATTATTTGTTCCAATGATGTCACCAACAGTTCCAAGCTGTCCACTAGCATCAGTAAGTACTGTACCAGTAACTGCGCCTGTTGGCGTTGTGTTATATATACCAGCTATAAAGCACGTATCTTGTTCACCATTACCCGTGCCCTGCGTTCCTATACGTATAGTGTTATTATCCCCGACCGTTCCAGAACTCGATATAAGAATATTGTCACTATCTGTCCCTGTTAATGCTGATCCAGCTGCGTTACCCATACCAACATTGTAGCTACCCGTTGTAATACTAGCTAATGCATTATTTCCTAAGCAAGAGTTCCTCTCTCCGCTTGTAACCTCCAACATCGAATTGATACCAATACTCATATTAAACAGAGCAGTTGTAGCAGCTTTAAGCGATTGTGTACCTATAGCTATATTTTGAGTGCCACCTTGAAGTGTAGTCAATGCATCATATCCTATAGCTACATTGTCATCGTCGTTAGATGCGCCACTCAAATTGTCCAACGCGTTTACACCAATACCTATGTTTCTTATTGCGTTAGCATTCATTGTTCCATTACCGGCATTTGCTCCGATAAAAGTATTGCTAGTGCCAAACGTATGAAATATTCTTGTGCCATTCTGCTCAATGACGCCTTCAGATAAGGCAGCATTCGTTGTAGGAAGATTTAAATTACCTGCAGACGCCGTTATATCTCCTGTTGTTGCAGTCACCCCTGTACCCGCTGTAAGCGATCCTGATACAGATGGGCTGTTGTCCAGGTTAACTGTTACAGTTGAAGTTGCTCCCGCAGTGTTCATATTTGAGCCACCTGCTACTGTAAATACTGCTGATGCTGCCTGAGCAGAGCCACTGTCAGTTGTCATTGTAAGATCATCTATAGTTTCTAAAGCAGATTGTACTGTTGTATCAGCTGCACTTAATATATGGTCAAAGTTAGTTGTATCTGTAAGCACCAAGGACGCAGTTGTTGCAGTTACCCCAGAGAAACTTGTTCTAGCAGTCTCCTTGGCAATAACTACTTGAACTATCGATGTAGTAGATTCTTCAAATACTATATAACCAAGCTGGGCTAGCTCTAAAGCTGCCAGCTCTCCAGTAGCTGTAGGAATAGAGTCGTTAGCAATAGCAGTGTCAGCAGCAGCCAAGTTGTTATACTCAGCGTCACCCATAACAGAAAAGTATACAGGTGTAGCAGAATTAAGATTGTCTTTGCTTACATATAATCTATTAACAGTATATTTATTACTTCCAATTGCTGTTGGTGTCCCTGCATTGTTCCAGGTGCCATCAAACGTATCACTCTGCGCATTGCGTGCCCACTTGCCTGAGCCCAAGGTATAATACTGTTCAAATGTTTCAGCTACACCTCCACTGTCTGGAATAGTAGTTTCAAGTCCATGATCCTCAAGCTCATCTGCTCCTGATATCTCTATCTTTTGAGTGCCGTTAAGAGTAATATTAGCACCACCTTGCTTATCAGATATAACAGGCCCTATTGTATCGTGTGCCCACACAGATGCTTTCCATGGAAATTCGAATGGATGATTTTCTTTAACCGTGACCTGGATATTAGTGCCTGTTGTAGAGTCTCTTAAGCATTCGAACAAGACTATATAATCACTAAACAATGTATCTGAATATGACGTCGTCTTGCCTATAGTGCCAGTATTATCAATATAAATATAATAAGTATTACCAGCTGTCATACCAGTTACAGTCTGTGGAGCTGTCCATGTTACTTGCACACCTTTAATATATCCAGTACCTGCTTGTGATACTGTGAACTGACCAAGTGTAGTATCGTCAAAATATGGTGCTCCACCTGACCATCCTTCAAATCCTGAATCAGACTTTAGGACGTCAGACGTATCCAATGTTGTAGTACTTCCAGCGCTAGATGTAGATAATGGTCCTGATGCCCCTACAACGCTAAACGCTCCACTAGCTGGAGTGCAAGTGCCTGAGTCCGTTGTAATTGATGTAGGAACTGCATCAAAATCAATATCTCTATCATCTACTGTCCACGTACGAGTGGTCGCTGTTGTTACGCCAGATACATCTACAGTAACTTCTTTAGTAATATCTGTGCTATCAGTTACTGTAAGTGGCCCAGTCTTGTTATTTATCGAATTTTTCGTTGCCATCGACTACCCCCTTAGAAGCATTGTATTCGTTCTCTTCTTTCTTAATTCCTTCTTTCTCTTCTGGTGTAAAATCAATCTCTATCCCTGTCTTCGCTTCGATAATCTGCTCAGCTATCTGCTCTAATGCATTGTCTTTCTTCTTGATAATTATTGTTGATATTGCACCAACAATGAGAGAAACACCAACTATTATTGCTCCGACTAAATTTAAACTCATAACTAACTCCTCAAATTAACCAACTAAATTACCAGAGAACCATGTATTGAATGGAGTTCCGGCTCCGCCAACATCAATATCTTTTAGCCCAGAAGTAACAGTAACTTCAAGCTTTGCAGTATCAGAAGAATCCATGTCTATAAGGATAGAACCTGCAACACTAAGTTCACCTCCAGTAGAACATGCATATGGGTTACATTTATGCACAAGAAAACTCCCATTACTAGAGTTTAATACTAGAGTGTAGAATGTATCACTAGAATCAAAATCTTGCATATTTACAGCAAAATCAAACCTATATTTGGCTGTACTGGGCGCGGTAAATACGCCAGTACTTGCATTAAAATCAGATCCCGCATCAAACATCTCGGTAAACCCTTCAGTGCTGCCTACCACATGCGTCGTCCCATCACCAGTTACATTGTCCTCATTCTCTGATAGTCTTGCCAGAAATCCTACATCTAAACTTCCTGCGCCACCAGCAGTTACTGTAATTGTACTACCACTTGCTGATGTTGAACCTCCAGATCCAACTATGGAGAACGAGCCTCCTGCCGGTGTGCAGGTTCCTGAATCTGTACTTATAGAAGTAGCTACTGCATCAAAGTCTATATTTCTATCATCCATAGTCCAAGTACGTGTAGTGCCTGTACTTACTGGGCTGACATCATATAATATTTCTTTGGTAATGTCAGCACTGTCAGTAATAGTAAGCGGCCCAGTCTTATTATTTATCGAGTTTTTCGTTGCCATCGACTATCTCCTTAGAAGCATTATTCCGATTATATTTAAACTCACAACTAACTCCCATATTCTGAAGCATAGCGTGCCCTAATGCTCGCTTGTGCTTTAGTTTTTGAACTTGAATATCCAACAACTTTCCAGCGACCGTTCTCCTTCTTGTAGATCGGCCAACCTTTCTTAGTTTTTTTAGATCCTGTCTTCCATGGCATTATAAACTCCTATACTATTGTCCAGTTTCCCTTACTGCTTAAGACTGTCCATGTCGTGTTAGCAACAGTACACAACAATTCTACAGCGTCATAATCATCTGTAGACTCAATATAGCCACCTACTCCAACTGTCGTAGCACTAACTTCATCCCAAATAATCTGCTCCCCGGCATTCTGGGATACCTTAACTCCACCTGCACCTTTACCACATATGCGCACAACAGAACCAAGAGCCGCTGTATCAGGTAAAGTCACATCTACTTGCGCTGCGTTATTTGTGATATATCCAGTGTCTACTGCGGCTGCTTGCGTGGTTCCGGTTACTTCTGACCATGTAATACCACCACCTGAGATTGTAACAGTATTACCTGCTCCATCAGTAGATAGAGAGCCAGAGCCAACAATATTTATGATACCTCCGGCAGGTGTAGCAGTAGTTCCATCTGTCGCATATGATGTTGCAACCTCGTCCATATCAATATCACGATCATCCATTGTAATAGTACGCGTAACACCATTAGATATTTGGTCGCATTGAAATACTAATTCTTTTGTATTATCAGCATCATCATATATAGTAAATACGCTATCTGCAAACTCACTTACAACGGCAGATGCAGTAGAACCAAGTTCACCATTAGCATCTATAATGACTGTCTGATAAGCTCCTGTAGGAGTTACGCCATGAATGCCTGCTATAAATGTGTTATTTTGCTCGCCTATGCCAGTACCTTGTTTTCCTATTCGTATAACATTGTCATCTCCAGCTACACCAATATTGCCGATTAAGATGTTATCAGAATCTGTTGTTGTTATAGCACTTCCTGCATTGTGTCCTACAGCTATATTTGAATCACCCGTAGTAATGTTTTCTAATGTAGAGGAACCTATGGCTGTATTGTTAAATCCTGTTGTAAGATTAGACAGAGAATTGAAACCTATAGCTGTAGTATCATCGCCTGTTGTGAGATTTTCTAGCGAAGAATTCCCAATTCCAACACTAGATACTGCAGTTGTAACATTCTCGCCAGAATCTCCTCCAAGAAATACGTTATCGGTTCCCAGGGCATGTAAGAACGGCACTGAATTTATCTCAATAGCTCCCTGAGTTAATGCTGCATTAGTAGTCGGAAGAGTAAGATTTCCAGCTTGTATAGCTGCATTTCCTGAAGTTACAATAAGCGCTGTCCCTGCTGTTACTGTTCCAGGAAAATCTGGATCAATAAGACTTAGATCCTGATCACACATTGTAATTTCACGCACTGTACCTGTTGTAATCTGATCACATTCAAACGCTAATTTTGCAGTATTATCGCCATCGTCATACACCCTGAATACATTATCCGCAAACTCGTTACCTGCTGTTGCTGATATAGTTATTGTTCCTGCTCCATTGACTACATTTATATTAGCACCTGCAGTAATAGTCGAAAGCACCGGAGCTGCGCCAGTTGATCCTATTGGGATTTGTCCATCGGTAGCAACTGCAAGCGATGTGAGTGCACCTGTAGCAGCACCTACTACTAATGCATTAGGTGTTGCCCCTACTATCTCACCTGGATTGGTAATATTAAGTGGCAGCCCTAACGATGTAGCCGCATCTATATATATTTGTGACATAACAACTCCTATGTTCTATTATGATAGCCATTGGCTACGTCTACAGATCCACTTGTTGGAGCTGCGCCTGCGGTATATCTTTTGACGTACACAACTGTACCTTTAGGAAGTGCAAGCCCATCCGACGCACTATCAATAATAATATGTCCACCTGCTGGTATAGCTAACATATCATTAGCACCATCAAAGCTTACTTTAACAGCTATATCAGTAAAATTATTAATCATAAATACTCGCGTTGGATAACCAAGTCCTGTACCAATTGCAGTATAGGCATCTACTACACCTCCAAATGCCAATGTTCGTAGAGGCTCAAACCATCCGCGCTGAGTCGATAAATTCTGAAATCCACTCATTATACACTCCTCTTATATTTAAAAATATTTTTAGCCATATAAGATCCTTTAAGAT
>Ga0180433_10009649_pt1 | contig 11776 bp, 7 predicted proteins | sample SS_ome_8_FD_132980 | JGI IMG/M metagenome (GOLD analysis project Ga0180433, IMG submission 132980) | Hypersaline lake sediment archaeal communities from the Salton Sea, California, USA - SS_1_D_1 metaG | ecosystem: Environmental > Aquatic > Non-marine Saline and Alkaline > Hypersaline > Sediment... | reverse complement strand
CACGACGCGCTGACCTTTGCGCTCGATCACCTGCCGCCTAACATGCACCTGGTGATTGCTTCGCGCACCGACCCGCCATTGCCGCTGGCCCGTTTGCGCGGTCGCGGGCTGCTGACGGAAATCCGCCAGGCCGACCTGCGCTTCACGTCCGAGGAGATCGCCGCCTTCCTGAGCCGCATGGTGCAGGAGATGAACCTCTCGGCTGACGAGGTGGAGGCGCTGGCAACTCGCACCGAGGGCTGGATCGCCGGGCTTCAGATGGCGACGATGGCGATCCAGGCCCGCGCGCCCCAGACGCGGATTTCGATGTCGAAACGGGAGAGCGTGGCCGACTTTATTCGCGCCTTCACGGGCAGCAACCGGTATGTCCTGGATTACCTGGTGGAGGAAGTGCTCCAGCGGCAACCAGCGCACGTGCAGGCCTTCTTGATGCAGACCTCCATCCTGGCTCGCCTGACGGCGCCTCTGTGCGACGCGGTGACCGGGCGGGACGACAGCGACGTGATTCTGAAGGGTCTGGAGCAGGCAAACCTGTTCCTGGTGCCCCTCGACGACCGGCGACAATGGTATCGCTATCACCACTTGTTCGCCGATTTCCTGCGCAATTATCTGCGGCAGCAGATGCCCGGGCGGGTTCACGACCTGCACTGCTGGGCCGCCGATTGGTACGAGCGCCAGGGCATGTTGAGCCAGGCCATCGAGCACGCGCTGAAGGGAGAGTCGTTTGAGTGGGCCGGTCAGTTGATCGAACGGGCCGGGCAGGCAGTCTTTGGTCGCGGTGAGGTGAACACCCTCGTGCAGTGGCTGGCGGCGCTCCCGGATGAACTGGTGCGCTCGCAGCCGAAATTGAACATGCTCTACGTCATATCCCTGTTGATCCTGGGGCAGTTGGAGACCGTGGAGTCCCGCCTGGAGGAGATTGAGCGCCGCCTGGACCTGGAGACGCTGTCGCCCGATGAGCGAGAGACCCTATCGGGCCAGGTCAACACGGCCCGCGCCTACTGGACCATGATCCAGGGAGACATCAACACCGCCATCAGGTTGGCCCGCCGAGCGTCCAAGCACCTGCTGGCGCAAGACGATGCGCTGATGCGCGGGTTCGTCAGTTGGATGCTCGATTTTGGCCAGTGGCTTGGAGAGAATACCGTGCCGGTCGATGGCACATTTACGGGGAACGTTGAGGTCAATCAGACGACGGGCAGCACGCTGAGCGTTCTGCTATCCATCTACGTCGCAGGGCGCTTCCAGATGTTCCAGGGTCATCTCCGGTCTGCCGAGGAGTTCTTCCGGCATGGATTGCAGATCGCGGGTGAGCAAGATCAACGTTTGGAGATGCGATTATCGGACGAGCGTCCTATCCTGGGCGCGAGCTTGATTTACCAGGGTCTGGGGTGCGTGGCCCTGGAACGAAACGACCTGGACGCCGCCGAGCGATACGTCGACCGCAGCATTGAGCTGGGGAAACACTGGGGCAATGCGGAGGTGCTGATCGATAACTATGTCTACCAGGCCCTGGTGAGACAGGCCCAGGGGGACGAGGCGGGGGCGCTTCAGGCCATTCAGACGGCCTTGCAATTGGGACAGGGGCCACACATTTCTCCATTGACTCTCCGCCTGGTCAGGGCTTATCAGGCCCGCTTGTTGATCCTCCAGGGGAATCTGAAAGCCGCTGTAAGCGCAGCGGCACCCGCAATAGAAAAAGTAAGCGCAGCGACGCGGCGGGCGGATTCGCGGACCGATCTTGACCTGCAGGACGAGATCGGCGTCGTTGACCTCTTTATGCGTTCGCTCGAGGAAGCGATGGCGATCCGTCTGCTCCTGGCCCAGCGCTCGTTCGACGCGGCGTTGGACGCGGCGTCGTCGTTGCTCCGGGCGGTGGATGAGGCAGGGTGGGACGGCGTCGGCCTCGAGGTGCGGATTCTCCAGGCGCTGGCGTGGCAGGGGATGGGCGAACAGGAGCGTGCGCTCGACGCGCTGCGCCCGACGCTTTCGCTGGCCGAGTCGGAGGGGTACGTGCGTCCCTTTGTCGATGAGATCGTGGGCGAGGGGAAGGCGATGGCGACGCTGCTCCGGCGGGCGATCTCCCAGGGTATCTCGCCGTCCTACGCTCGTGAATTGCTCCTGACCATTGAGGGAGAAGAAGATGAGGAAGAGGAAGAAACGCCCTCGGTGCTCATCGAGCCGCTCTCCGACCGCGAGCGCGAGGTACTGCAACTGATCGTCGCCGGTCTGACCAATCAGGAGATCGCCGAGCGGCTATACATCGCCGTCAGCACTGTCAAGTCCCACGTCAACAACATCTACGGCAAGATGAACGTCTCGAACCGCGCCGGGGCCGTGGCGCGGGCCATCGAATTGGAATTGGTAATCGTTTAGTTTCGTGAGCATGCAGATGCAACGCATTTCCACCCCCCCCCATCCATCTTTTGGGGGATGACGGGCGCTCCCTCTGGCTTTATAATAGGGCGAGTCAAATGTGAAGTTCAAGGGCCGGTGACCGCTGACGACAAAAGGGGGATAGCGATGTCTGATCTACTGTATTGTCACATCAGAGTGAAGGGGCATTTGTCCGCGCGCTGGTCTGATTGGTTCGACGACCTGGCGGTGGAGAATCGCCCCAACGGCGAGGCGGTCTTCAACGGCGTCCTCCCGGATCAGGCGGCTCTGTACGGCGTGCTGAATCGGCTGCGCGACCTCGGCGTGATGTTGGTTTCCCTGAACTGCTCAACCGAACATTCGTTATCCGAAAACGCGATGTCCGCCGATAGCAGCGAGTGACGTAAAACACATCTACTAGAAACAACCGGCGCAAAGCGTCCCCACGTGGGGCGCTTTTGTCGTTCTCCCCCCCACTGCTCAACACGAGCTTCCACCCCCTCAATCCACCTTTTGGGGGATGACAACCCACCCCTTCTTGTCATATACTCTAAACAGTCAGGGTAGTCGTCATAAGTCTAACGTCTACACTGGTCGACAAATACGGAGAGGGAGGTGAACGGATGTTGGGACTTGGTTTGAAGCATAAAAAGCGATCCAATCCTTCGATAAGCAGGTCTGGAACAAGCAACGGTTGTCTGATCGGCCTTGAGCAGGTGAGAAAAACCTATCAAAGCTCAGCCGGGGCCTTCATCGCCCTCAAGGGGATCGACCTGCACGTGGATCACAGCGAGTTCTTATCCATCGTCGGTAAATCGGGCAGCGGGAAGTCGACGCTGATCAACATGGTCACCGGCATAGACCGGCCCACCGAGGGCCGGGTGGTGGTAAACGGGACGCCGGTACACGAGCTCGACGAGGAGCAGATCGCCGTGTGGCGTGGTCGCAACGTCGGCGTCATCTTCCAGTTCTTCCAACTGCTGCCCACGCTGACGGCGGTGGAGAATGTGATGCTGCCGATGGATTACTGCGGCGTGTACCCGGCGGCCGAACGGCCCCAGCGGGCGATGCACGTCCTGGAATTGGTGGGGATGGCCGATTACGCTCACGCGATGCCCGCGGCGCTTTCGGGCGGGCAGCAGCAGAGCGTCGCTATCGCGCGGGCGCTGGCCTGCGATCCGCCCATCCTGGCCGCCGACGAGCCCACGGGCAACCTGGACTCCCGGACGGCCGAGTCGATCATACGACTCTTCGAGCGGCTGGTGGACGAGGGGAAGACAATCCTGATGGTCACGCACGATCGCGACCTGGCCCAGCGCACACTGCGCACCGTCGTGCTGTCCGATGGGGAGATCGTGGATCAGACGAGCAATCATCGCTGAATCAGAATGAAGGGCGAGGAGAAATGATGTGGAAAAGGGGAAACGGAACCAAGGTCGCACCAAACGGCGCCATCATCAAATTGCGGCAGTTGACGAAGAGGTACGAGGGGTTGGGCGGCGACGTCGTGGCGCTCAGGAGTATTGATCTGGACGTCCGGGCCGGCGAGTTCCTGGTGGTCACCGGCAAGTCGGGCGCGGGCAAGACGACGCTGGTCAATATGCTGACCGGCCTGGACCGGGCCACGTCGGGGGAGATATGGGTGAATGGTTCGCCGGTGCACCGATTGAGCGCCGGACAAGCGGCCAAATGGCGCGGAGAAACGGTGGGGGTGGTTTTCCAGTCGTTCGAGCTGCTGCCTTCCCTGACGGTGCTCCGCAACGTGATGCTGCCGATGGACTTTGCCCACAAGTTCTCGATGCGGGAGCGCCGGGAGCGGGCGATGCATTTGTTGGAACAGGTGGGGATCGCCGATCACGCCCGGAAGCGCCCCGGCGAGGTCTCGGGTGGTCAGCGGCAACGGGTGGGCATCGCGCGGGCCATGGCCAACGATCCGCCCATCCTGGTGGCCGACGAGCCCACGGGCAGCCTCGATTCGGTGACGACGGGCGCTGTGCTGGACGTATTCGAACGGCTGGCGGGTCAGGGGAAGACCGTGTTCCTCGTCACGCACGACCCCGACATCGTGGAGCGGGGAACGCGCGCCATCACGCTGGCCGATGGGGAGATTGTAGGGGTAGGGAGTAGGGAGTAAGGAGTAGGGAGTAAGGGAGACGCTATGTTCAGTTCACGCTGGTACAAGATTCTCAACGACTTGGGGGACAACAAGATGCGCACGGCGCTGATCGTGCTTTCTATCGCCGTGGGGTTGTTTGCCGTCGGCACGATCGTCAGTTCGCGGACGATTCTCCTGACGGAGATGGAACGCAGTTATCGGGCCATCCGGCCCTCCAGCGGCACGGTGCGCACGCTTCAGCTTTTCGACGAGGACTTCGTGCGATCCGTGCGGAGGATGGAGCGGGTCGCAGCCGCGGACGCTCGCCGCTTCATCCAGGCCCAGGTTCAGGTGGGACCCAACGAGTGGAAAAACCTCCAGCTTTTCGCCGTCGAGGATTACCAGTCGATGCGGGTCAACAGAATTCGGCCCGAAAGCGGCGCCTGGCCGCCGCCAGATCGGGAGATCCTGATCGAACGGGTCGCTATCGATCTGCTCAATGCCCAGGTAGGTGACATCATCATCGTCGAGCTGCCCAACGAGAAGCAGCGCCCATTGCGTATCGCCGGGCTGGCCCACGATTTGGCCCAGATACCGGCCCAGATCGACGGCACGCCCTACGCTTACGTCTCCTTCGAGACGCTCGAATGGTTCGGCGAGCCCTATGGCTTCAACGAACTGCACGTCGTCGCCACGCAGCCCGACGATAAGGCGTTCGCTCAACAGGTGGTCAACGAGGTCAAGCGCAAGGCGGAGAACAGCGGCCTGACTATTCCCACCGTTCTCGCCTCCGAGCCGGGTCAGGTGCCCCTCGACGACATCCTGCAGGCTATCTTGCTGCTGATGGGCGTGCTGGGCACACTGTCGCTCTTCCTGAGCGCCTTTCTGATCATCAACACCGTCTCGGCCCTGTTGACCCAGCAGAAGCGGCAGATCGGTGTGATGAAAGCGGTCGGCGCCCGCACGGCTCAGCTCCTGGGCATGTACCTGGTGATGGTCGCCGTTTATGGCGCGATAGCCCTGGTGATGGCGGTGCCGGCCAGCCGAGCAGGAGCTAGGGCTTTGAGCCGATTCCTGGCCGGGATGTTCAATTTCGATCTACAGGCAGCGGACGTGCCGTCGAAGGCCACCATCCTGCAAGTTGTCGTCGGCCTGCTGGTTCCGATCCTGGCCTCGCTCTATCCCTTTCTCTCCAATCTACGGGTGACCGCGGCCGAGGCGATGAGCGCTCATCACCGGCTGGGCCAGGGTCGCTTTGGCGCGGGCTTGATCGACCGGCTGCTCTCGGGCGCCAACCTGTGGTTTGCGCGCCGAGTCCTCAGGCGTCCCATTCTCCTATCGCTGCGTAACACGTTCCGCAGCAAGGGGCGGCTTCTGTTGACGCTCACCACCCTCACGTTGGCCAGCGCTATTTTCGTCAGCGTGTTCAGCGTGCGAGATTCCCTGTTCAGCACCGTCGAGGCCCTGTTGCAGAGCTGGAATTACGACGTGATGCTGAACTTTGACCGGCCCCAGCGGGTGGCCGAGGTCGAGCAGCAGGCCTTGCAGGCGCCGGGCGTCGTCGAGACCGACGTGCAGATCCAGCTTCCGGTGCGGCGCGTGCGCCCGGACGGCAGCGAGAGCGGAGCAATGTTCCTCTTTGCCGCCCCCGCTGATTCCAAGCTCTCTCCCCCGCCGGCGATGGCCGAGGGGCGCTGGCTGTTGCCCGAGGACGAGAATGCCATCGTCGTCGATGCCATCATGCTCAGAGATGAGCCCGATGTCGAGTTGGGGGACGAGATCGTGCTCAAGATCCAGGGGCGCGAGCGATCCTGGCGCGTCGTCGGCGTGAGCCTGGGCGTGCTGGTGCCTATGCTGCACGCCAACTATCCCTACGTGGCCGACATCACCGCTCGCACCGGTCAGACCGATTCCGCGCTGGTGGCGCTGGAACACCATGACCAGGTCTACATCTCCGAGGCCACCATCGCGCTGGAGAATCAGTTCGAAAGGGCCGGCATGCGGGTTACCAATGTGCAAACGGTGGCGGCCGAGCGGGAGGAGACCGGAATGACCTTCGGTATCCTCATCGCGTTGTTGATGATTATGGCCGTGATGTTGGCCATCGTCGGAGGGCTGGGGCTGATGGGGACGATGAGTATCAACGTCCTCGAGCGGACGCGGGAGATCGGGGTCCTGCGCGCCATCGGCGCCCCGAATCGGGGCGTGGCCCAGGTCTTTATCCTGGAGGGGATAGTCATCGGATTGCTGAGCTGGTTTTTCGGCTCGATATTGTCCTTCCCCCTGGGCAAGATGCTCAGCGAGGCGGTGGGGACGGCGCTAATGGGCGCGCCGCTCAGTTTCACGTTTTCGATGATGGGCGTCTGGGTCTGGTTGATCGTGGTGATTGGCCTGAGCGCGTTGGCCAGTTTCTTGCCGGCGCGGAATGCCTCGCGGTTGACGGTGCGCGAGGTGCTGGCTTATGAATAGCGAATTGCGAATGGTGAATGACGAATGACGAATGATGAATGACGGAGGAGGTTGGAGATGCAGAGGAAATGGGTCTTGATGGGTGTTTTGGTCCTGGGATGCGTAGGCTTTTTGATCGGCTGCGGAGTGCTGAGGGATAAACAGGAGAATGACATGGCGGCGACCGAGACGATGGAGGCGATTTCCGCGCCGATAGAGGAGGATGAGGGAACAGTCACTGTCGAGGCGGTGGTCGAGCCGGCCCGGTGGGTCGAGTTGCGCCCCGTCAATATCGGGGCCGGGGGCGCTGTCGCCGAGGCGCCGGTAGCGGAGGGGGACGTGGTCGTCGAGGGGGATCTTCTGGTCCGTTTCGACGCGGCCGAGGAGACGTTGACCGTCGAGCTGGCCGAAGCGTCGCTGCATCTGGCCGAGGCCCGGTTGGCGCTGGTGAAGGCCAGCCCGCGCCCGGAGGACGTGGCCGTGATCGAGGCGCAACTGGACGCGGCTGAAGCGGCCATCGCCCAGGCGGCCGCCCAGCGCGACCAACTCACCGGCGGCGCCAGCGAGGCCCAGATCGCCGCGGCTCAGGCCGAGAGAGCGTCGGCCCAGGCGCAAAGGACGCAGGCGTACAACCTGCACGAGCAAACGATGGAGTGCTTCACGTTCAAGCTGCCCGATGGCGACAAGAAAACGGTCTGCCCGGCGTTGGGTGCCCCGGAGGAGAAAGCGCGCTTTGCACTGGAGGCGGCCGAGGCGGCTCTGGCGGCGACTGAAACCGGGTTGGCGGCGACCGAAAATCGCACCCAGACACAACTGCGCGCCGCACAGTCCGGCATAGCGGCGGCGACGGCCCAACGGGACGCACTCCAGGCTCAACTGGCGCGCGTTCAGGCCGGCAGCACGCTGGAGCAGATCGCGTCGGTCGAGGCCCAGGTTACCCAGGCGCGGGTGGCCCTGGCGGCGGCCGAGGCGGCTTTGGAGAAGACAGAGCTCCGGGCGCCCTTCGACGGGGCGGTGATCGACGTATCGGTCGAGGCCGGGGATACGGCGGCGCCGGGGGAGATCGTGGTCGTGCTGGCGACGTTGGACCATCTCCGGGTGCGCACCACGGAGTTGACGGAGCTGGACGTGGCGCGGGTGGAACCAGGCCAATCGGCGATCGTGACGCTGGAGGCACTGCCGGGATTAGAGCTCAAGGGGCACGTGGACCGCGTCGGCGAACAGAGCGTCGAGTACCGGGGCGACGTCACGTACCCGGTGTACGTTGCGTTGGAGGATGACGTATCGCGGCTCCGGTGGGGGATGACGGCCAGGGTCGAGATTTCCCTGCGTTAGTCGCAAGTTTGCGAAACTGTAGGGGCAATCCCTTGTGGTTGCCCAACCCCTTGTGGTTGCCCAATCCCTTGTGGTTGCCCAACCCCTTGTGGTTGCCCAATCCCTTGTAAGTGAGGGTGGTCACATAATGAGTCGGAATAAGGAGTGGACGATGAAACGATGGTGGATGGTTTTGGTGGTAGGTGTAGTTTTTCTTTCGGGATGTGGCGCGATGGCGTCGGGAGCTGATGACACGACAGCGCCAGCGCCGGCGTTGGCCCAGGAGGGCGCGGGGAATGTGATCGCCGAGGGCGTGATCGAGCCGGTGCGCTGGGACGAGGTGCTCGTCGTTCGAGGGGGCGTGGTGGCGGAGGTGCTGGTCGTGGAGGGCGCGACCGTCGCCGAAGGGGAGGTGTTGGTACGATTGGACGTCACCGACGCGACGTTGGCCGTGCAGGAGGCACAGGCTGCGCTGGCTCAGGCCCACGCCGACCTGGCGCAGGCCCAGACCGGGCCGCTTCCGGGGGAGGTCGCCGAGGCCGAGGCCCAGATCGAGGCAGCGCAGGCTCAATGCGCCCAGGCCGTCGCCCAACGGGATGAACTTGCCGGCGGCGCCACGGAGGCCGACGTGGCCGCGGCGCAGGCCCAGGTGGAGGCGGCTGAGGCCGAGCGCCTCAACGCGCGCATTGAGCGGGATCGCGTCTATGGCGATGAGCGCAGCGAGGACGAGGATAAGGAAAATGCTGACTACCGGCTCTACGCCGCGCGGGAAGCGCTGGCGGCGGCCCAGGCCAACCTGGAAGCACAGCAGGCCTTGACGCCGGTGCGCCTGCGCGAGGCGCGGTCGGTCGTCTGGTCAGCTTCGGCCCAGGAGAAGGCGGCCCAGGCTCGACTGGCGCAGTTGAACGCGGGCAGCCGTGCTGAGGAAGTTGAGATCAAAATGGCCCTGGTGCGCCAGGCCGAGATCGCCGTGGCCCAGGCGGAGCTGGCGCTGGCACAGACCGAGATTCGCGCGCCCTTCGCCGGGACCATCACCCAAATTGACGTTGAGGTAGGCGAGCGGGTCAGCCCAGGGCAGCCGATGCTGGTGCTGGCGACGTTGGATCAGCTCCGCGTGCGCACGACTGACCTGACGGAGCTGGACATGGCCCGGATCGCCGAGGGGCAGCCGGTCGTCGTCACCGTCGATGCACTGCCGGACGTGACGCTGGCGGGATACGTGGAACGCATTCACAGCCGCAGCGTGGAAGTCCGCAGCGACGTGACCTATCCGGTCTACGTGGCCCTGGAGGAGACGGCGCCGGCGCTCCGCTGGGGTATGACGACGATGGTCGAGATCGAGCCGATGGAATGAGAGGCGAATGGGGTTCCAGGCTGGCCTCAATCCATCCCCCAATCAACCCATCATTCCAACCCCGGGTGGATGACACTTCAACCTCCGTCGTAGTATACTGCTGATAGCGTTGGACACTCGCCCATTTCGCAAGAAGGAAGGTTATCGTGATCAGAGTGTATCCTCTTTGGACGGTTGCCCAACGGACGTGATTCGCTCAGCGCCGAAAACGGACGGATGACGGAGGTACAACTGATGACCGACAAACGCGAGTTCGATAGACCGGGAACCTACCAAATCCGGGTGAAAGGCGTTCTCGACGAAAAGTGGTCGGATTGGTTCGACGGCCTGACCGTCACCCCGCAGGACGATGAAACCCTGCTCACCGGACCGGTGCGCGATCAGGCCGCCCTGCATGGCCTGTTGGCCCGGGTCCGGGACCTGGGGCTGCCCTTGCTGTCGGTCAGACGAATTGGGGACGAGCGATGACACAAGGGTCTGTTTCAGAACTGTAACACATTGTTTCCAAGCAATAACACCCTTGCCATACTCTCGTGACACCTAGCTGCTATACTCTGATAGTAAGATACAGAGATTCTCCGAGAACGCTCACACACTATGAGGAGGTGCATGATGAGATGGAATCTACGGTTTCTTCTAACAACCCTGACACTGACCATGGTGGTGATAAGCCCGGCTCACGCGCAGACGCCGGAGCCGCCTATCACCAAGCACACCGCCCCGTACTGGGACGCTGTCTATTGGAATAACACGTCCCTGGCAGGGGATCCGGCCGCCATAACGCAAGAGACAGACCTGGACCACGACTGGGGCGCCGGTTCCCCCCACAGTAAAGTCAACGCCGACCGCTTCTCCGCCCGCTGGACGCGCTATATCGACGTGTCGGCGGGGACGTACCGCTTCACTGCCACCAGCGACGATGGGATTCGCGTCTACGTGGACGATAAGCTCATCATCGACCAGTGGTACGATCACCCGCCTCAGACCTTCACCGCTGACGTCTCGCTGACGGCCGATCATCACCTGGTCAAGGTGGAATACTATGAGAATAGGGGCGGCGCAGTGGCGAAGGTTTCCTGGGAGACCACCCCGACGTCCTCCAGCGTGTGGCACGGTGAATACTACGACAACCGCTGGTTCCGGGGCACACCCCTCCAACAAGACGTCGACGCCATCGACTTCGACTGGGGCTACGGCTCACCGGCGCCCAGCATTCCCAGCGACAGCTTCTCGGTGCGCTGGACGCGCGTAGCGTACTTCAGCGCCGGGCAGTACCGCTTCACAGCGTCCAGTGACGACGGCATCCGCGTCTACGTGGACCGCCAGTTAGTCATCGACGGCGGCTGGTACGACCACCCCACCCGCACCTTCGTCGGCGATGTCACGCTGCGAGAGGGGAACCAGCAGGTGATGGTGGAGTACTACGAGAACACCGGCATGGCGACGGCCAAGGTGACGTGGGGCCCGGTACCCACTACAACCGACGTCTGGCGCGGCGAGTACTTTGACAACCCCTCGCTGAGCAGCGCGCCGCGGCTGACCCTCAAGGACGCGCGGATCGACTTTGACTGGGGCTACCGTTCGCCCGCCCGGGAAATCCCGAACGACCGCTTCTCGGGGCGCTGGACGCGCGAGGTAACCTTCGAGCCGGGCACCTACCGTTTCACGGCCACCACCGACGACGGCGTGCGGTTGTGGGTGAACGAGCACCTGTTGATCGATAACTGGCGCGATCAGGCCTTCACTGCCCGCTCCGGCACGATTTACCTGGAGGGGAACGTGCCGCTCAAGATGGAGTACTACGAGAACGGTGGCGTAGCCGCGGCGCGGCTCACGTGGGCGCGCGAGGGCGAGAATCCGAGCCCGCCGCCGGATGGCGTCATCGTCGACGACACCGACCCGGGCTTCGTCAAAGGGGGGACCTCTTATGGTTGGGGAACCGCCGCCGAAGGGCATGGCGGTCATCTGACTTGGGCCAGGAACAAGAATTGGCTCATCCGGTACCAGTACCCGGGCTACAACTGGGGACGCTGGTATCCCAGCCTCGCGCCAGGGCGTTATGAAGTCTTCGTCTACGTCCCAGAGCGCTACACCACCAGCGCGGAGGCACGCTATTGGGTCAAACATCGCGACGGCTTGACCCTGCGGGTGGTAGATCAGTCGGCGAATGGGAACCGCTGGGTCTCGCT
>Ga0180433_10009648_pt1 | contig 11777 bp, 12 predicted proteins | sample SS_ome_8_FD_132980 | JGI IMG/M metagenome (GOLD analysis project Ga0180433, IMG submission 132980) | Hypersaline lake sediment archaeal communities from the Salton Sea, California, USA - SS_1_D_1 metaG | ecosystem: Environmental > Aquatic > Non-marine Saline and Alkaline > Hypersaline >... | reverse complement strand
TCCTTCACGTCCTTTACCGAGATCTCCGCGGTATCGATTTGCAGGATGAAGCCCTTGTCGGCCTTGATGATATCCATCGATACGTTCGCCAAAACCGGATACTGCTTTCTTATATCGGCGAGCAGCCGGTCCTTGTTGACTTCCTTTTCGAAGTGAATTTTGAGCATTTCCAACTCCTCAGATCAATGATAAATCCAATACTGAATCACTTTTTCGATCTCATTCAACGGAGGGATCTGTATTTCCTGAACCTCAACGCGAATGATCTTGGTTGCCTGTTCTTTTTCTTGCGCACTGGCCTGTATTTCCTGTATTTCGAACTCTTCGGCGATCGCTTCCGAGTAAGTGCCGAGTGCTTCGAACCTGGCGGTATCGTCGGCGATCTGGCTTTGGATGTAATCCTTTTTGCATTTGTGCCAGTGATTGCCGGACGCGGACGGATAATCTTCCAGGCCGAAAGTGTCCTTTATCATTACGATTGCCATTATCTGTCATTCCCCTAAAATTCTATTATTACCTCGATCCCGAGCAAAGAAAAGTCGTTCGGGCGCGTATCTTCTGCGTGTGGCCCTAAACGTGTAACGCGGATATTCATGAGATCTCCGGCTTCTGCGAGAGCATTATCGAACTCTTTCTCGGCGCTTTCCAGCAATTCGTTGTCTACCTCTCCCGCAACTTCTGTCCAGGCGATTGTTTCGACATCGATATTCTGTACGATTTCTCCGTGCTTGACATACTCGACGCCCAGCTCGAATCTGTAATTTCCCGTGGCAACCCCGTTCGAATAGCCGTATATCCGAATCTTGATCTTTTTTGTCGGATCCCAGACACTCGGTATTTTGATTAAAAAATGGACGGTGCCGTTCCCGGCGGCCCCCAGATCGACTTTTCGATAATTGCCGGCCATTCCGCCCGTCTCGGCGGCGTATGAGATCGGAAAAAATTTGTACCAGCGAACGCCGACGAATTCGCCGTCTATGAAACCTATTTTGTCGCTCATCTGTCTACCCAGCTATCTTCAAAATTTCGACGCCGCCGACCCAATCGATGTCGGTCGCTTCTTTCCCAATGATACGCAGGTCGATGGTCTGGCTCGCCGGAGCCGCGACCAAATTTGGTACGCCCCATGTCAGATCAGACCTGTCTGCCCAGATTCGCTTATCGCCGAGCAGGGTCACATCACCGCCGCTTTCCCTGTAAAAAGCTCCCTCGATAACACAAAGCGATCGGTCATTGTGGTCCGTTTTCTTACCGAGTATTACGGCGCGAACATAGTAATGCTCGCCTTCTTCTACCGTAATGGTGGTCAAATCGACCGGCGTGGCGTCGTTCGTCTGCACGCGCCGGATTTTTTTTGCTTCCTCATCTCCGGTATCTACATTTCGGAAAATCCACGATTGATTCTGTGTCTGAAGCACAAGCGGCATGTCATAAAATGCGGACCGAGGCCCGAGCGAACTGGCCGCGATCCCTTGCGCGAAGAAGGAACTTCCGCAATTCGCCCAGCCCGACCACTGAACAATGCCTGTCGAATCTATGGAACCTACGATGTTGCCATCCTCGTCTTGCACATATATTTTGTTGACTCCAGCCTTGTCGCCGAGCTTGAAGATAAACGCGGCAACAGATGAAAGGTTCTGCAAGACATTGCCGGCAAGGAACCACCACATAGAGCTAATCGTCCGTCTAAGCACTTGTTATTCTCCTAGTTAAAGACGCCGCAGCCAGTCAACTTGCGCAGTCCTTCCAATATTTCGTTGATTTTTGCCTTGTTCGCATCCGAATATTCGATCGTTCCCACCAAAATGGTGATCAAATTCGCGATTTCGGCCACTATTTTGTTGTGTTGCGCGACCAGGGAAGCGAAATTGTCGTTGATCGTGCCGTCGGCCCCGGACCCGGATACAGCGCCGATCGTGCTCGATGCGCTCCCGCCCGAGCTGTCCGTCAAACTCTCGCTTTGCTGCGTACTCGGGTCAGACTGCGCCCCGGATGCGTCCGTTACGGTCCTGCTTCCCAGGACCTGGGCCCCATCGGCGATTACGCTTTTCAGCCGATTGTCGAGCAGTTGCATGTTCGATGAGTGGACCGCGTTCCAGCCCTCTGTACCGCTGTCTATCGTTTGTAATCCGCTCGGTAATGTTCCCATACCTAACTCTCCCTAACTCTGGTAAAATCCGTCTCCGGCCCCGACCGAAACCGTTTTCTGGTCGGACAGATAGCCGTTGAGGCGCGACCGGACCTTCAATGTGAACGCGCCAGCCTGCGTTATCGAAAATGTCGCCGAATCTTCGAAATATGGCGTTCCGCTGTCGATCTGCACCTCGAAATCGCTATCCCCGATCGGGAACGGCAACGCGGAATCCGTTTCGCTCGGGGTACTGTCGCCGGCGCCGCGCACGCCCGGCGTTGTCGGATAAATCTGTACGCTCACCAGGCTGCCGCTACGGGTCGCCGTGATCCAGGTCGGGATTCGCGGTTGACGGGCCTTGTAGGTTGTCTGTACGGCGATCGCCGTAACGTCCGCCGGGTCGATGTAGTCGGCGATGAAACCCGGTACGACCTTGAGGTAGAAATCTTCGAGCCCGGTGCCCGGGATCACGTTGTTTCCGATATTGGCAAGCCAGATTACCGCGCCGGCGCTATGTGTCTGCTTCGGCGTACTGAGAACGCCCCTAATGCAGCCCAGGAGCTGAAATTGATTGCTACCGAGCGAAATCACCTGCTCGAACGCGATGAGTTCGTCGTCGATCACGGCCAGGCGCGGGAATACGAAAAGCTCTGTACGGGATATGGTGTCGAACTCCGGGTCGTCTTTGTAGGCCGTGAAGTAGATGCCGGTTTCATCGTCTATGTCGCGTGTCTCCCCATATTCCTGGTCGAGTGTACCGCGTTGAGCGAATGTCGAGAGTTCGGTTTTGAGTTGCGAAAAATCGGAGGTCGCGCTCGCCGATGTGTACAGCATACAGCCCGTTTCAATCAGCTTGTCGCGTGCGGCCAGAATCAGGAACGTCGGATCGAACCCGTAACTCTTTGTATAGGGTAGTTCGAATACTCGAATGTAGGTGAGCGGATCGAGCGCCAGGTCGGGATCGGTCCACAGCGACCCGCCGGCTGTTTCGTACACGTCGTCGAAGAGCGTTTCTACCTGCTGTACTGCCTCGAACGCGATCTCGTTCTTGTCGACGCTCGCCACGTCGATTTCGGTAATTCGGTAGTCCGCGCTGGTGATCCCATAGCTCGGATACTCGAGTGTGATCACGTCGCCGGGAAGCAGCGTCGAATACTTCAGCGACACCTTGCCCTGGATCGTCGCTGCCGGATAGCTGTTGCGTTTGGCCAACTCGAACAGCCGTCTGCTCACGGTTTCTATGTCGCGAAATCGTTTCATGTCCATTGTTTGCTCGATCTTGCCGCCGGCCAGCCGGATCGCTGCCGGATTGTACACGCGGATCGCGCGCTGCTCGAAATTCGCCGCGCCGTCTATGAAGTTGCCGACGAACCAGTTCGGCACCTGGCTCCAGGTCTTGCGGTTGAACGAAAAATCGCTGATTTCGCTTTCCGTGATGGTCGCGACACTCGAATCGGACGGATCGAGCGGGCGGATTGCGTACCGATTCTCATTGTCCTTGTAAAACACGGCCTCCACGTCGTTGACAATCCCCTCGATGATGCGTCCGACATTTTCGATGCTGTCGATCTTGAAATTGAGCCCGAGCCCCTGGGCCGCCCAGTAGGTACTCGCAGAAATGAAAGATGCCAGGTTGATCTCGGCATCGCTGATCCCGACCAGTTTGAGCAGGTCGTAAATCACCGCCGCCGGATTGCTGCCGGTCGCCAGATTCTGGCTCGGTAGCAGGGGGTGTTCCAGCACACGCTCAACAACGAAATGCAGGGTCGGGATCGAGGGCGACTCGCCCAAATTCCACGAATGGTATGCAATATGGGCGATACCGCTTATCTTATTCGCGTAAGTGACAAACCCAGGATAGGTGCCCATCGTGCCATCGTTCCAGGTAGTCGAGATCGAATCTACGTCTTTTGATTCGTCGTTCACCAGTACCGATATCAGACTCACCTTGCCATAGCTGATCGCCTGCCAGCAATCGAGGTAGTACTGATAGCCGGCGAATTGCTTTTTCGGCTTGACGCCCTTGCCGCCTTTCGGCTTCACGAAAAGCTCGATGGTTTTCAAATTTCCGTACCAGATGATGTTGCCCGGCGTTCGCACGCGGCCATAAATGATCGGGACCGCCATCCCCTCGGTCGCCTGCGTCACCCCGAACTGGTCGAGCCCGGTCGGCGGCATCTGGTCTTTCTTGCCCTTCGGCTGTGACAGAATCGCGTACGCCGCCGCTGCTGCTGCAAGTGCGACCGATGCGACTACGACGATAACACCGACACCCATTACTCGCTCTCCTCGAAGATCCGGAAGAATTTGACCGTACGGGCCCGCCACTTGTAGTTCCAGTCATGCTTCGACACCCCGATCTCTTCGAGCGCGTCCACGATCTCGTTGTTTTCGAGATAGATCGCCGCATGGTGCGCCGGGCAGGTGTCGTTGTACAACCGCATACAGATGATGTCGCCCGGCATCGGGGCCTGGTCGCCCTGGTACAATACCGCGCTGATCCCCTGGCCGTACAATTCCACATGGCGCGCGAAACTGTCGACAAGCAGGTCGACGTTGCCGTGTACATACCAGTCGCGCGAATAGTAAAATTCCTCCACGGTGCTTATCAGCCCCAGATTCAGCAATACCAACCCGACGAAGTTTCCGCAATCGACGCCGCCGCCCTTGCTCCTGCCGAGATGGCGATACTTCGTACCGAGCCAACTCACGATCTCGGCGACCAGGGCGCCGTAATGCGCTTCATTTTCGAAATAGCGAACGATCATTTAAGTCCCCAAATTACCGGATTGCTCGATGGGATGTACGGGAATCCCCTGTACTTCTCGAAATTTCCGAACTTCGCCTGACAGGTGCTCGGCTGTCCGTCGCAGCCCGGGAAGGCGTTGACGGTCGCACCGGTGTAGACGCGCGTGTCGAATGGAGCCTGCAAGGTGATCGTGTCGCCGACATGGTTCGTGATCCAGCGATAATCGCCGGTCTTTTCCACATACCCGCCGGTGAAATACCCGTCGTCGTAGCCATCGAATGTACTCGATATCAGGTCGCTCCCGGACACTGTAACTACTGCCGGCACCTGGTAATTCACCTCGATCAGGCCGCAATTGTCATCGAAAAGCGCGTTATTGCAGCGCGGTTGATAGATCGTACCGGGCAATTTGTTGCGGAAAATGCCGAGTGTGGCCTCGCATTCGGCATGCGCCATGAAATCTTTCAGGGTCACACTGACCACCTCGCCCTCGAACAGGACCGCATAATCGCCGCTCCCATCGAGTAAAAGGCGCGTGATTTTAACCACGACCTTTTCCGGGGGCGTATTGGCGACATAACGCAGCCCGAGCGGATCGAGCGGCGCCGTGATTGTGACTCGTACTGCGCGGAAGTCCGTGTCGCGTCGAAAATCGCTTCTGTGTAGCGGCCTGGCCGCGTAGTTGTAGCCGTCGAACAGAATATCCGTGTTATGCGATGTGTAGCGCGTAGTATTGCTGCCCACACGGAATTCATACAGTTCCGCGATGAGTGTCAGTTCCGTTTCCTGTATCTTCGTATCGTACGCCACGTTTTTTTCTACCTTACGACGGGTATTCGTTCGGCAACTCGACCATGGCCAGCTCGGCGGTCGCCACATCGGTCGTGAAATACTGGAGCCGCATGGAATCCTGATCGAGCCGGCACAGAAGCAAGAAAGTGATCAGCACAACGTCTGCGATCTGGATCTCTCGCCCGATCGCCGTGACTTCGAACTCGATCGTCCCGGTCTCCTCGAATCGCGTAAAATCCGTGATCTTGCGCGAGATTTTGTCGCCGTTTCTCAGTACGAGAATCAACCGTTCGTACCCGCGCCAGTCGAGCTTGTTTTCGAAAACCGTTATTTTCGTCGAGCCGAGCGAGATGAACGCGGCCAGTTGGAATGCCTGGAAAGCGAGCGGGAACCAGAATTTCTTGTGTCGTCCGCGCATATTGACGAGAAAGAAATCGAGAATTGAGTAGATTTCAACCTGCGAAAGCAAAGTTACGGAGAAATTCTGCTTGCGCGGGGCCTCGTCGCTGTAATAGTCGATCTGTTGCGACGAACCTTTGAATTCGTTGATTTTCCGCGCCAGGTCGAAATCGGCCATCGGCGCTTCTTTCCAATCCACCAGTTTATCAGGAAAATAAAGCGATATTCCGCCAAGATCAAGCAAATCATCAGCCATTATACTTTGACCTCCCGGAAAGAAAAACGCGATGAAAGCAGGCGATCCGTCGTTATTTCGTGCTTTTTCTGGTCGATAATTCCGATCATTACCGGGTAAATCAGCGTGTCGCCCACAGTAAATTCGCCGGCGACCTCCACGGCGACCTCGATGCTGCCGCTGTCCACACTCACTATTTCCTTGAGTTCGTTGACATGCGGATCTGATTTTTTCTGCAAAAGGACGAAGTCCGCGTAATTTTTCAGGTTCCAGAATCCGGTCAGATCCTCGTTGACCGGCAAAATAGACAGGCCCTGTAGTGGGGCCGTCGGCGTCGCCTGTTCCGGCCAGACCGCGATCGCCAGTACTTTGCGCGCGAGCAGGTTCGTCTCGTGAAATATCCGCTCGGCCATGTTCTCATTGTGCAGGAATTCAGCCGAAATCTTGCGTTCCGGCCACGTCAGAAGCGGTCTTCTCTGTTCGACGAACGCCGGGCTGCGGTATATGATCGTTTCCAGCTTGTACTCTATGTCTATGGTCTTCCAGTTCGGGAAATACGGCCACACATAGATTCTTTTCCCGGCGATCTCGATCGTGTAAATGATCGAATTGATCGTGTACACGAAATAACTGCTCTGTACCGCGGGCCCGTCCTTCAGTACCGCGAATGTGTGGACCTCGCCGTCGCCACGCGCAATATCTATCGGGATCGTAGGGTGGTCGAATTCGAGCCCGTTCTCGTTGATTTTGGTAATCGCCTGGATTTCTGCAACATTGTCGTAATCGGCGTTCCAGATCGAAATTTCATGCTCGGCCCGCTCAGTGATAAACCCCAGGTCGAAGGCCAAGGGATCGACGAAGATGTTGCCGAACACGGTCTGGTCTGCCTGGTCCGGACACAACATGCCGACAAACGCATCGCCGCCGGTTACGATTCTTTCCTGCTTCGACCTGGTTCCGCTTTGCAAATCGACATCTATCAGGGAATCATCGAAATCGGCTCCAATCGGAGGCTGCGCAAAGTCCCTGGAGCGTTCGCCCTGTTCCGATTCGTAAACAACACCCTGATAGGTCGCCATTACGCTATCCTCACCGCGATCCCATAATACCTGCTCGCATCATTGAGTTTGTTCGACGGGAAGCACATAAACTGCTTCGTACCATACTGCAAAATCTCACCGAATTGGAGCCCCTCGGCCCACACCCGGTACAACGGCAGCCAGCCCCAAACGCGCCATAGACCGTCCACGTCCGGCTTCACATATACGATCGGCTTGTATACCGGGCGCGCCTGCGAATATTCGTTGAGTAATGTCACATTCTTGTAGGCAAATCCGTACGGGGCCGCTATGCCGGACTGATGGAAATATGCGTTTGTCTCGACCCGACCATCGAAATAGAACACCCGATCTTCGAAATACAGGCAATCCTGGGCATTGTAGTTGTACCAACGCAGCGAGCCCGCCGCCTCGTACGACAGATACATGCTCTCATCGTCGGACGTGTCGATCAGTTCCGGGCTCCCGAAACAGATCGTTTCGCACCAGATATTGTCCATTTTCGCGACCAACAGCACGAATTTGCTGTTCCCGAACAGCCAAAATTTCGGGATATTCGTCGGCTTGAAGCTGTGCGACGTGAACAAATTCCACTTGTTTCTGTCGACCGGATGTAAATTCGATGTGTGGTCCAGGGCCGTATTCGCTGCGTTTTGCGATCCACAATTGATTTCTTCGTGGTTCGGATCGCTGCCGGTCTGCTTGCCACGAAACCTGTAATGTAGGGTTTGCGACCCGTATCCATTGCTCTGGATGCGCAAAAAACTCTCGCTGCCGGCAATGAAATCGTACTGCGATCCGGTCCAGGCCCACTGAACACTGGTCAACCAATCGTGGACCGTCCAGCCCTGTGCCTGTACGAAATCTTTCAGTTTCTCCAGCACGACATGATGAGTCGCAAGATTTTCGTGTATCGCATAATTCAGTACCGTCATCTTTTCCCTCAATCCATTTTTATCGCCAGGTAGTCTTTGTGCGTGGTCCGGAAGATGTTCTGTATCACCAGGTAATCCTGGCCGCCGACCTGGATCAAATCCTCGCTTTCAACTTCGTCATTCAAAATCGCGTAAACACCGTCGAGCTGCGTCAGCAAAGAATAGATGCTCGCGCCGTCCCACTCGCGGACGAAGCACGGAAACAAAACGATCTGCCCGGCGGTCGAAGTCATTGACCCAAGATCGGTAAAACTACCGCGCGGTACAAGCGCCTTGCGGCTCGTCGCCGATACAAAATTGCCAGATTTACCGTAAATCCACAACGGATACCCGCCGGCAGCCTCCACGATGAACGAATGTTGTGCAAGCGTGCTTGCATAATTGTAGTTCCCGTAGATCGAGCCGATCACCAGTACCGGGTACGCAAAGCGATCAGGGGAGGAAAAGCGCAACCCGATACCGATGTAGGCCGTCTCGTAAATCGTCCCTGTAACACGCGCGACCACGATGATCCGGTTCTTGTTCGAATAGAACCAGTATGCGATCGAATCGTCTTTCAGTGCGATCGACGGATGATACGAATAATGTTCGTATGTGGCGTCATACGTCGTCCGCGCGGTTTTGTAAGAATTCCAGTTCCAGTGCGCGTCATCGCTCGGCGGATTACCGAGCGCATAATCGCCGTTCAAGTTCCACTGCCAGAAGTTCGCCGGCAGGTACTGGGCCTCGCGAATCCCGCAGTATACGGCCTCTTTGTACGTGCCGCCGCTGTTTTTCAGCCAGCATTCCTTCAAAAGCAGACCGGCAAACGCATCGGCGCCGGTATTGGATTGGCTATTTCTGTGGTGCAACAGCAACCAATCACGGCCTTCCTCGCCCGAATTTTGCCCCACACAGTATGTGCAAACGATATCGTATGTGTCCGCGATCGGATCGGCAAAGGTCACGGTAGACACGCCGCTTGCATAATTCAGAGACGAACTCGATATTTTCGGATGCTCCCACTCTCCCTCGCCGTTGTCGAACACCTGGTATTCGGTAGCGCCAATCTTGAAGGTCAGCCTGGCATTCCCTTTGGCAACCGGAGTGTTGCTCAACGTAAACGGGAACGTAGTTTCAATGTCGTCTCCGGTGCCGACCATCTGATCGTACCGGGTGCCGCATGCCCACTCGATCAGTTTTTGCAGAAGGCCCTTCGCAGTATAAGAGATCGCCTCGATCGGGGTCATGTCGTCCGGCGGATTCGTAAAATCCAAATCGATCGTACCGTCTTCTGCAACCGTTCCGCTGTCAAGCAGGGTGCCGGTAAAATCGCCGTTGCTGTCGCTGGTTGCCGTGTACTGAGTACTCGAAATCGTGTATCTGATCTGCACATTTTCGATGAATACCGGCGGCTTGCCGAGCGAAAGCCCGGTAAAGACAGTCTGACTCCCGGTCCCGGTCGCCAAAGTCTCAATCGCCGTGATCAACTTGTTCGCGAAAACAGATACAACCCCGCTTGTCTGTGCCATCGTCGACCCCTCAAAACACGCAGAAATGGCCCAAATTTGCATCCCGATTTTGAATGATACTGTGGTTCATTTTTTCTTTATACCGGCCTTCCTGGCGATTTTTTGCCCTGTCATCGCGTTTTTAGAATCTTCACTCTACCATCTTCAAAGACTACGCTACACGACCCGAGATCCGGACGTTTACCGAGCCAGTCATCCTCGTAGTAATAAATCCAACTTTCGATGATCGCCGTTTCTAAAACCATCTTCTCGATGTCGTCTGGATCGCCGCAGATTTCCGCGACCTCTTCTCTGGTCATGCCGATCGATACCTGTTCCGAGCATGGGGTCCAACTCCCGCATCCAACGAGAAAAAGCATCGACAGGATCAATGAAATACGCATCTCTACAACCCCAATGCACGCCGTATCTGCGGCGAATTGTTGCTGATGAAGTTCAAAAGTGTACGCTCGCCCGGCCTGCTCGCCACGAAACTCTCCAGCATCGCCGGGTCGGGGATGTTCACGATATTGATTTGTTCTTGCTTCGCTTGCTGCGCTGCCGGGGCCGCAGGCGCTTTTAGCGGCGAAACCTGGCCGCCTTCCTGGAACAAACGACCAGGGTGGTGCGGCGCCAGGCTGGCGCTGATCCGCGGCAGTATATCACGCGGGATCGCGCGTTGGCGCAACGCCTCCATAAACTGGGCCCCGTAATAGGAAACCGATCTCGCCGGCTGGACGTATTCGCCGCCATCGACCGCGATCAGCTTGTTGTCGTACCCTTGCGCCACGCCTGGAACCTGGCCGCCGGTCTGGAACCCGAGTGTCTGCGCCACGATTTTCGCAACCTGCACCGTGCCCATCGCGGCAACAAGACCAGCATTCGCAATACCGAACACGCCACCCTGGGCCAGCGCCTTCGTGACGCCCTCTGCTGTGTTCATAATCGCCTGTGCTACAGCAATCCCCTTTGAAGCATAGAAAAATTCCTTTGCACCTTCCTTGCTCAACGCATACAAATCAGTGAAGATCTGGCCAAAGTTGCCGGCGGCCTGGCCGATAGCCGAATACGTTGCGAGTGTGGCTTGCAACTTTTCATCTTCCAATTTTTCCCAACGCTCTTTTGCAGCCTCCGCACTTTCAGCCTCTTGCAGCCGCGTGAATTCGTCCATCTTTGCAAGCTCTTCCGCTTCGTATTTCTTTCGTTCTACCGCACTCAGGTGGTCGAAATTCTCTATCTTGCGCTTCTCTTCCAGCATGGATTTGAACTGTTCCAGCTCTTCCATCTGCCGTTTCTGCAATTCCAGTAACGCGACATCGGCACCGGCGCCAGGCCCACCACCTTGCACCTTATCTCGCATCTTTGCCAGGGTGATTTCGATGCCCAATGTGGCCTTGCGGAGCGCATTGTCCAATACCGCAGGCAATTTCTCTAAAGATTTCTCTAAACCACTTTGGACACCTTTGCCCACCTTGTCACCGATTTTGTCACCCGCGTCTTGCGCCTTGTCCCCCATACCGGCGAACTTCGCTTCCATCTCCTCTTTGAATTTTTCCGCTTCTTCCAGCGCCTTTTCGTAATTCTCAGGCGAAAATGCTTCGAAAATCCTTTCAGCGCGTTCCGCTAATTCCGTGCCTTCAGCGCTTTCGCGCAACTGCGTCTTCAACTTTTCGAAGTTCTCCGTCACCATGTCGGCATTTTCCTGGCTCACGATCGATTTCCACAGCCGGTCCCATGCGCCCTGTATCTCTCCGATCTCTTCCTGGTTAAAAATTTGCAATTCCGCAAGCTGTTCGGACGCCACTGTGATTTCGCCGCTCGCGATCCCGCGGTCTACTTCTTCTCGGATCTTCCGCGACCGCTCCGCGTATTTGTCTATTTGTTTTTCCAGGGCTGCCAATACGAGTTCGTGCCCTCTGCGCTCCTGCTCATCAACCGCCGCCTGAAGCTGTTCCCGTACCTTCCTTCTCTCTTTGAACAAGAAACTC
>Ga0180433_10009647_pt1 | contig 11777 bp, 13 predicted proteins | sample SS_ome_8_FD_132980 | JGI IMG/M metagenome (GOLD analysis project Ga0180433, IMG submission 132980) | Hypersaline lake sediment archaeal communities from the Salton Sea, California, USA - SS_1_D_1 metaG | ecosystem: Environmental > Aquatic > Non-marine Saline and Alkaline > Hypersaline >... | reverse complement strand
CGGACATGGCGCCGATGGAGGGTACGCGGTCCTTGCGTCGTCCGCGCTTAAGGGGGCCGCCGAGGGATGGGGCGCCCCGTGTGGTGGGTCCAGAGCCGCCGATGTCGGGCACTCCCTGGGTGGAGCGGCTACGGTCACCAGCGCCGATGTCAGGGATCCGCGCCTTGGACCGGTCGCGCTGGCGGGCGCCCAGGTCGGGCAGGTCGTAGCTGGCGGGTCCGGAGCCGCCGATCTGGGGGGCGTCGCGGTCGGGGTTACCGGCGCCGGATATGTTGAGGCTGGCGCGCTGGCTGCGTCTGGCGCTGCGCCGCTTGCCACCAAAGATAGAGGCGGCGCGGCCGGTGAGGGTAAAAAAGTTGTCCTTGGCGCCGGGCTTGGCGAACAGCTCTTTTGACCAGTCCCGGCGTTTCTTTCGTTTAGATGACATTTGGAAACATCCTATTAACAACTCGATTTACAGCTAACTTATCACGAAGGTCAACAACCTCTACCGTAACAAGTCCTCTATGTTTTATATGGCATTCTCTATGAAATGATCTTCCGTCCTTGAATGGAGGTGGAACTAAAAGTTTTACTGGTATCCATTGCGGGTACTCCCAACCTACAGACAGTATTTCATTTGCATCAACTTCAAGCATTGGTACACCGGAACTTTTGTAATTATTAATTTCCTTATCTTTCTTGGGGTTCGTGTTGCAAACTTCAATGGCTAGAATACAACTATCACCATCTAACAAAACCACATCAGCCTGGTTTCCTCCAACCCGATATTCGTAATAGACGTTTGTCCATCCTTCAGCTATTTTCCATACAAACTCATCTCTGTATTTACCACAGTATTCGCATGTAAATCTGCCAAATAGCATTCTCTTGAATAATGGTGTTGGGGCACTCTTCAGCATAGAATAGATCAACATCTTCACATTGAAATGCAAAGCTGACTCAGGATTTGATAAGATGCAAGGATTCAGATAGGGATAATGAGCGAAGTGGTGGGCCCGAATATCTCCTAATCTAGGGAATAGAGCCTGTTTACACTCAATGCACCGATATCCAGCCCTATATTTGACTTCGGAAATATGAAATACTTTCCCATATTCATTTTCTGCATACTCAATACTTACTCCGGTATTCACATTAACCTCCTTTACGTTGATGTTTCATCACTTCAATAAGCTCTAATATGGGTTGAACGATCCATAGACATATCCCAATCACGAAAACAATGTCAATAAGTGTCATCTTAGAATTCCTCCATCTCGTCCCCGTAGGTGTCAACCGTGAAAGGCATACGGAGCCTGGGCCGGTAGCGGCCGATCCAGGCGCCCAGCCCCAGGAACAGGATGGGCATGAGGCAGCAGTTGCCTATAAATAGGACCATTGGGTGCTCGGTGAGGTATTGCAGCATGGTTTTCTCCTTTTAATCATCGCTCCAGTTCTTGGGCCGACGCGTCAGCTCCAGGTATTCCTGGTAATCCAGTTCGTCGACATCGTTGTCATCATCTTCATCAGCCAGGTCATCAGGCAAGACTATCTCCATTGGTTGATGTCCATTGTCCTCATCATTTGAGGGGGAGGGTGTATGTATGCGTATCTCGTCAATCGGATTTTCCAACTTTTGATTTAACTCAATCAGAGGTGGGGCCAGGCTCACGCACCTGGCCTCGGTGGCTATGCCCCGGGCGCCGCCAAATATGACGTACTCGCGGAGGCCGAGGTATATCCGGTGGTCAAAGTGCGCTGATAGCATGTCTCGTAGATCTTTTTGGGTAATGCGCCCCTTGAACTTGGCAAACATGTCAACCTGGCGCATTTTTCCCCGATAATTTCGTACCGCGTACTCTACCACGTCCTGAATAGTTAGAGGTTGGTCCTGGTCGGCGCGGCCCTGGATGCGGGCCAGCTCGCGCTCGATGACTCTGTCGCGTTGTGCCTCCAGGATAAGGGGGGTCTGGACGATGGTCTCGTTGCCGATCTCGTCGCAAAAGAAGCCCATGCCGGACTGTTGCAGGTGGGACCAGGCGCGGCCGTCGCCCAGGGCGTTGATGGAGGCGGTGCGATTGGCCTGGCGGAATATCATCTTGCCGGGGGTGTTGCCTTGGACCAGCAGATCCAGCACCTGCTTGCTGACGACCTGGGTGCAGAGGATCATGTGGACTCCGACGGAGCGGCCGACGGCTACGCACTTTGCCAGAAATTCGAGGGCGATGGAGCTAATGGCGCGTTTGCGGATCTTTTTCTTGTTGAGCATGATGATGCTCAGCTCGTCAAATACGACCACGATGCGGGGCATGGTCCTGGAGGCGGGGTCCTCGCGGGCGTAGGAGTTCCAGCCGTCGAGGTCGATGCATACTCCGGCCATCAATTTCTGGCGGCGGACGATCTCATTATAGAGCTTTTGCAACTCTTCGGCGGCCTCAAACTCATCCTGTACCACGTTGACTACCATGGAGGGGCCTATGACGTGGGAGTCGTCCTTGCTGAGGCGGAGGTAGGGGGCGAACTCCATGATCTTGAGGTCCAGCAGGTAGAGGTTGAGGGTTTCGGGCGTGTTGCGCTCCAGCCAGGTGCTGATCATCTGGTTTAGGAAATTGGACTTGCCGGATCCTGTGGTCCCGCTGACGATGAGGTGGGGTAGGCTGCGGAGGTCCTGGCGGATAACTTTGCGGTTGCGTCCGAGGCCGACGTTGATCTGGTAGCGGGTCTCGGGGTATTTCTGGGGGTCGCGGATGGCGCCTTTGCCATCGTTGAAAGGGTCTCCCAACATCATGGAAAAGCGTTTGGCCTCTTCGTCGCGCCAGAGGACCAGACGGGGGACTCCGGCTATGCCCTGCTTGAGGGCGATCTGGATGAGGATACCTATTTCCTCGTAAAATGTGACCTGTACCCGGCGCTCCAGGGCCAAATATAGCTCGGCAGCGTACCAGGATACGACGGTTGTGCCATGGTCGACGTTGGTTGCACTCTGGCCGGGGGCGTTGGAAAAGAGGTCCCATCTGCTCTTTCGGTAGGGGACGCGGTGGACGCGCAGCAGCACCTGTTCTTCGCCGACGATGACGGCATGGCTGAATTTGATCTTTTCGTATAGTTTTTTCTTCTGGCCGGGGTTGCGGTACTCGTGGACGTAGCCGACGTTGGCCAGGACTTCGGTGACTTGTTTTCCCAGGAATTTGGCGGTCTCTTTTAGTGTTTTGCGGCGGCGTTTTTCTTGTTTTTGGTGCTCTTTGATGGCCTTGCGGCGCTGGACTTCTACCGGATCCCGCTTGGCGGCTTGTTTTGCGAGCATGAGACGCCAGCGTTCCGAGCGGCGCAAAAAGTACAGCGCCAGCACGCCCACGAAGATCAGCAGCAGCAGACCTATGGCCACCATCGCTATGGCTGGCGTGGTGGAGTCCTGGTTTTCGTATATCTCGGCCCGTTGAGGGCTGACACGTCGGTCAGCCCCTACGACGGCTATTTTGCCCATTGGGGTGGGTGTAGCCCAGGACCAGCACTTTCCTTCCTGAACCGCCATGGCGCCGACAGCCGGGCGGGTGCCGAGGTAGCAGGTCTCGCCCTGCCACATTACCCGCTTGGTGGCGGTGGGGAGCGGGGTGTAGGTTGGGGCCCGGGTAGGAGAGGCTGTAGGGGCGCGGTAACCGCGCCCGTACCCGCGCCCGTACATGGGGGTGGGTACCGGGTCGTGGATGCTTGGCAGCAGCAGGAAGAGCAGCAAGAGTCGGATCATATAAAACTATAGTGCGATAACCAATTTCATGGGTTCGTTGATTGGGGGCATTTTGTTCCACTCTCGCCCGTCAAGCAGGCGACCGGCACGTTTCTTGCCGCATCGAAACATCACTCCTGGTTTTCCTGGTTCAGGCCGTGCAATTGTTGGATGCGGGTCTTTCGTGTCGCACATGCAATCCGGTGCCCACTCCCCCCACTGCTTGAAGAAATACGGAACATCTGCCTCGACACACTGATCCCGCGCTGACCTTGCCCAGTCCGGGTGTATCGGCCTTGCGCCTGGTCCGCTCTCGCCGCCGCAGATGAGCCAGTCAATGCCGTGATAATGCTCACCAATCTCTATCGGTCCTAACGCTGGCTCATAGCTAACAAACCGTACCGCTGCCGGAGTTCCCAGCAGCAGCGGTATGCGATCGTCGGCTGTGGCCTGGTTCTCGACGCTGACGCCGAGCCAGATGTTTGGAGGCGTGTCATTGTTCCACCAGGCAGAGCGTGTCAGCGTATCCAACATTCTCGCGGGTCGCTTCGTGAGTATCTGAAACGTATGTCGCTTTGCTTTCCAGGCGACCTCGATAACCCGCCAGATAAACTCATCTGGCACCGCATCATGAAATAGATCACTCATGGAGCACACAAATACCGTCCGGGGCTTGCGCCATCGCAGTGGCTTATCAAGCGCAGACTCGACCAGATTTACCTTGCCCGTCCAACCGTCCAGGTCAACAACATCATAATATTGCTTGTGCCCAATTGATCTGAGCCGTCGCGCCATCCGCTCAGCGTAACAATTGACACACCCAGCGCTCACCTTGGTGCAGCCAACCACAGGGTTCCAGCTTTCATCAGTCCATTCAATCATGCTTGGCATCGTTTTTCCTCCATTTGGTCACCAACTTGTCTACGGCCTGGTTGACCGCATCCTGCACCAGCGCGTAGTGCAGGAAGGCGATGAGCCCCAGGGCGATGGCCAGCCATGCCTCTACCTCCATGGCGATGGTGGCCACAAAGATGCACAGCAGCGAGGTCATGGCGCCGAAAAATAGCTGGCTCAGGCGCTTGGCGTCAGCGTTCATTTCGCCCTCGCATTTTCCTGGCATTTTACGACGGATATTTCCAATGACATTCAAGGGCCATTGTTCGCAGGGATAGCTGCGAATACACTTTGCAAAAACGCCAAGTAGCCAAATACCAAAACTAAAACCGACAACTAATACCAGAACCGGCATGATACTGTGCCAAATCGTTATAATTTTCATCTCCTCACCTCAACATCCACAGATCTACCCTTTGATAGGGATCATCAGCCAAAACATAGGCCAGCTCGGCCCCGGCGGCGTCCAGCTCGCCCAGCATTCCCTGGCGTTCCTGGGGGCTGACCAGGGCGTAATCGGCAAAGACCACCGCAACCGGCCGGGTCAGGTCCATCAGCGCGGCCCGATCCATGCCCAGCGCCCGGGCGGTGCGCTCGCTGACCGCGTTGCTCAGGCCGCTATAGGCGCCGTCCCACAGCACGTGCTCGACTTCGGGCATGTGCCACTGCATCAGGATCCAGCCGCCGGTCTGGGAGTGCATGACCACCTGGGGATCCTCGGCGCGGATCTCATCCATCAGCCCGCCCACGTCGCCGCGCCGGTCCAGCAGGTAGTGGCGTGATAGACCCACCACCAGCACCGGCGCCAGGCAGAGTGCCAGCGCAATGCGGCGCCTCTTGGTATCGAACAGCTGGCCGCCCAGCAGGTAGAGGGCCGGGGAGCCGCCGATCAGGGTCCGGGCTAAGAGCAACGGCCGCACCAGGTTGGAAAGCGCCAGGATGATCAAGCCCGGCAGCCAGGCCAGGACGATCCAGGCCCAGCGCCGCTCCCGGATCCCGAGCACCAATCCGCCCAGGCCCAGCATCAGGCTGATGATAGCCGCGTTCCAGGAGATCCGGCTGTCTATTACCCCTTGACCGGCGAGCTGGCAGTAGAGGGTGTTGTAGAGCCAGGACCCGACGGTGTGGTCGATGATCCAGTAGCCGCCTACCACGTTCTGGATCTGGAACCAGGTCCAGACCACGGCGGGCAGGGCGGCGATGGCGGAGATATAGCCGGGGATCCACCAGCCGTGTAGGGGCGGGTGAAGGGGCGTGGGTACGGGCGGGTGTACGGGCGGGGTTACCCCGCCCCTACGAACGAATTGGGTAATCACCAGCGCCACCACCCCGGCCAGGACATAGATCCCGCCCAGGTTATGGAGCCAAAGAGATCCAACCGCCCCGGCGCCGAATACCCAGGGCTTATCCACCACCACACCGTAGAGCATGGCCACGCAGCAGAGGGTAACGGCGGCGTACATGCGAGCCTCCTGGGCGTAGTAGATCTGCAGGGGGGAGATGGCCATGAGGACCAGGGCGGCCAATAATTCCGGTGGTAGGGGCACGGCGGTTTTGATCTTTGACTCGCTATTATGCTTTTCCCGCCGTGCCCCAACGAATAACAGCAAGCGCCAGAACAGCCACAGCGCCGCAACCGAGCAGAGCATTGCCGGGAGGCGCAGGGAGGCCGGGTTATTGCCCAGCAGGTGCACGAAAGGGCGGCTGATCAGGTACCAGAGCGGCGGGTGGACATCGCCCAGCAGCGCCTCCCAGAACCGATCCCAGGGCAGCGGGGAGACCAGGCCGGTGAAGGCCTCGTCATGCCACAGGGATCCGTGGGCCAGGCCGAACAGGCGGAGCGAGAGGCCGGTGGCCAGGATGTACCGGTCAAGGTATTTACGAAACATTGGCCTCTTTTCTCGCTTTTCGGGTCCTGGAGATTGCCATCCAACCAAGGATAGATACTATGATCACCAAAACACCCTCGCCTACCAGGAGGGAAAAGATCAATATCCCTATAAAGCTGCTCAGGACATGCTCCGGCAATCCGATGACAAAAGCCACCGTACCGGCCATCATATAAGCTGTTACCGTCATCAAGTGGAGCCATGTTGATGAAAGCAAACAAACCACCCGCTCTAGTGGGTCGCTGTGCTTTAGCCATTCGATCAACCACTCATAACGAGAACTTCCCAAGGCATCGCGCAAGGCTCCCTGCTGTTCCACAGTCCAACCGAAACGGCATCTATCCCGTTTTCTGTTACGTTCACGTATTTTATCTATGAGCTTTATCATCTCACCAACTCCAGCAGCGCGGCCCGGGCCGCTTCCCGGTCCGTTGTATCCAGCTCGGCCGAGAACAAGGTCCGGTGGATCTCCAGCGCCCGGGGATTATCCCGCAGGGGCCAGATCACCAGGATGTAAAACGTAGCAATGACCGCCTTGGTGTCCACGAAATAGGTCATCAACGCAATGCCAAACTCCACCACCACCGAGCAGATCAGCACGGTGGTCATGGTCCGGTAGGGATCCCCGACGGCGATCCCCGCCAGCAGCCCGGCCATGGCGTAGGCAAATAGGCGCATCCACATGCGCCAGTAGGTGCCCAATGCGCCCGCCGCCAGATCCGCCAAAGCCCCCATCCGGTCCCCGGCCCTGTCAATCCAATGCAACATTTTCTTATCCATACTATCCTCCTCCGTATCTTTCACATCCGTTAAGCATATCGACGCTACCAATAACATCAGGAAAACTATTACAGCTATGACGATCCAGGTAAAAACCATCTACCCCAGACCCAATGCTTTGAACAACCCGTCCACCATCATGCGCGCGGCGGGAGTCGATCCCCTTAACGCCTGGTTCTTGGCCTTGATAAAAGCCTCCAGTACCTGCTCTAGGGTGAGGTAAGGCACGATCTCGTATTCCTCGCCCAGCTCGTAGGCCAGCAGCTCGCCCTCGGGGAAGGTCTCCGCATCCCAGGTGAGAACGCCAACAAATGTTTCCCAATAATCAGGATCGGCCCCACCGAACCAGGATCCATTCTCTCCATCCTTCCGGATGGCCCACAACAAAGTTTGTTGCTCAGACACTTGGCACCTCCGCCATTGTTAAAACCACCATTAAAACAACATAGGCCCCCACCGCCGCCCAGCTCAGCCAGCGGCGGAGCGCGGGCCAGCGGCCCAACAATGACCACCATACCAGCGCGGTGATCACCAACCCGGCCAGGACCAGCATCCCCTGGTCTCGGCTCTTTAGCGCCTGGATGTAGAACTGGTAGCGGTCACTCATACCTTGCTCGCCACCTTGCGCCCCTTTACCGCGTCCGTATCGGGGCGCTGCCCGATGGGGCCCAGGATCACCGTCCCCTTGGTCCGGATGATCCGGACCGGTGGGTGTCCCCACATTTCCTTGAATAGCCGGATCGCCTCTTCGTCGGTGGTGTCCGGCGTGAATCCCGTGTATTGCAACATCAAATCACCTCCAATGGTTTTAGAGCCTTTTTCCCATATCAAGGACCCAACATATAGGCCCAAATTTGCATGCGTAGACATGGTATACACGTCTAGTCTCCCCCCCTGTTTTCGGGTGAACGTGCAGATATTTGCCGCCCCAGAGGGTCGCTGGCGGAAATCTCGGCCTCCGCGCCCGAATACCAGGCGGAATCCGGCAGCTCCAGATCACCGCTTTCCAGGCGCTCTTTGGCGTCCACCAGCAGCGCCCGGGCCAGCTCTCCCTGGGTGAGCTGGTGGCGCTTGGCTGCCTGACGGACCCACTCCACCATATCGCCGCCGACCCTGAGTGTGATCGAGTGCGCCCGGCGCCGCACCTCCGAGGGGGTGCAGGGGGTAAAGCGGACTATGCCCGAGGATCGGGCGCTGGGGTAGACCTTTTTAATCTTACGTCTGGCCATGTGTCAACTCCTTCACTAGCTCCGGCAACCACTCCGGCATATTGTCATCGTGCCCGATCCGGCCGTCCCGGTAGGCCAGCGCCACCTCCAGCCGGGTGGGGATGCAGCAAAGCGGCCACAGGTCCTGCGACTGGCGCCGCTGGCACTCTTTGATATTCTTGCATCTATCGCACCCTATTTTGACGCCCCATAACGGCGCGTAAATTGGATCCGCCAGATTTTCGGATATTACCTCTTTGAGCTGGGGCAATCCCTGAGCCCGGAGTCCGTGTTTATTTAGATGGCGCCGGATTGTGTTAGATGAAACGCCAAAATGCTTTGCTATATCCTTCTGGTAAACCCCATCGCTGCATAGTTGGCGGAGCTTTTCTTCCGGGATATGCACCTCGTTTATATTTCGCCGGATCTGAACCCCATGCCTGCGCAATCTTGTGTTAATGGTCGCCTTGGTCACATGATACTTTTGGGCTAATTTGCCGGTGCTCCAACCAGATTCATAGAGATCTGCAATCGTTGCCATCGGAAGATCTTTTTTGCGGGCATAGTCTTTGCTGGACCGGATCGTCACACCGTGATTTCTCAACCGCCTGATAATCGTAGTCACGGAAGCGTGGTACTTTTGGGACAAGATGGTCGAGCTCATACCTGCCTCATATTGCCCGGCTATCTCTTCCATGGGAAGGTCCATGCACTTGGACTCAGCCTTGGGGATCAAGACGCTCATGGCGCCCTCTGGGCCGGGAACTCGATCACCTGGCCGCATTTCTCGCAGGCGTAGCAATCCCAGGCCACCGACCCGCATACCCGGTGGTGGTGGAGGTGGTGTTTGGGCATCCCACCGCAGGTTTTGCACCGGAAACGGAAAAATATTTTACGGTTAGGGGGTACTGTTTTGTAGTGAGGTTTGTGAGGTTTTGAGGTAATTAACCCCATATATGGACTATTAGGTTGATTTTCTGATGTTTTACCCATATCTGGGGGTTGTTTGTACCTCATTGGAACCTCACTTACACCTCACTTCAAAACCTCACAAACCTCACTAACCTCAGTAAAAAACACACACCCCTAGAGCTGGGAAAATATTTTTTCTTTTACCAGCTTGATGCACCAGGGGCGCTCGGGCAATAGCTTGCGCTGCAGCCTGCACTTCCACCGGTTGGGATCATCCTTGACCAGAATATCGGCCTCGTGCAGCCGTTCTTGGGTCTCGCGCAGGCTGAAGGTGAACGGATAACCGGTGCGCTGGGACTGCTGCTGGATCATGCCAAAGCAAATATCAGGCAGCAGCCAGTAATGATCACCATCTATCCAGCCGATCTTTTCAGTCCCATAAGGTTGCACCGGTTCCTCGGCCGGATCCACCGGGCAGAGCCAGGCGCGGCCGCCTTCCAGCAGCTCCTGGAGGATGGAGCAGAACCGCTTGACCGGATCCTCCGCCTTGACCTCCAGGTCCTGCATCTCGGATAGATGGACCAGGTTCTCCCAGGCGTCGCCAAGAATTGCCTGAGCTCGGTTTGGATCCACCGCGCCGCACTCCTGGCCGTAGCGCAGCGCCACTTCCAGCGCGGTATAGTTGCGGCACACGGCGTCGCTGAGCCGGGCGGTCTGGCCCCGGGTGCGCTCGCGGATGGCGGACCGGTGGCGTTGAAAACTCTCCGGCATCTCCCTGGCCAGCTGGTCCCAATGATCCCGGACCCAGATCAGGTACCCGGCCATGGCGTGGGGGTAACGCTCCGCCTGGGCCTGGGCGATGGTGAGCATGTCCACGTTGACGGTGGCCTCGGTGAACCGCAGGGGCAGGATCCGGGCGTGGGCCGATGGCGCCACGCTGGGAAGGGTCTCGCCGGTTGCGATGATCAAGGCGCGGATACGCGTGGTGGTCTGGAACTTGGTCAGCTTGTTGAGCCGCATCCGGCCGCTTTCGTTCCCGGCCGATCTGATGATCCGCTCGGCCGACTGCTGCATCTTTTTCTGCTGGTAGGGGTTGGGCTGGTGGGCGAAATCGTCCAGCATCAGCGGCGCGTCCTTGGCGATGTGGGCCGCCAGCTCCATGGCGTTTCCGGTGGATGTCCATCCCACCGCGTCCCCCTCGGTCTGGAAGGGGCCGAAATGGCACATGGCCAGCAGGACCAGCGAGCTCTTGAATGTGTTCGTTGGCCCATAGGCCCACAGCACCATCCGGTTGGGCATGATGGCGCCCAGCGGGGCCTGGTACATGGCGGCCCAAAGAGGCAGTCCCACCATGGGATCGGCCACGTCCAGGATCTCCAGGCTGGTGCGGAAAGCGCCCGCCGGGTCCTCGGGTTTGGCGGGGAGCTGATAGCGGCTCATTTCGTTGCCCAGGTCCACCTGGATCTCGTTGTAACCGCTGTATCCCACCGCGCCGCCGCAATGCAGGTATACCCGCTGGTCGTCTACCTTACGCCAGCCGGTGTGAGTGTAGATGTGCTCCATGACTGCTCCTTTACTAAACAGTTTGATAGCGGTAGAAACGTCCATCTTCTTTCCCGCTGCCACCACCGCGCTGACCCCCCAGTGTTCATCCAGCCAGGTCATCTCCCCGAACTTGGCCGCCGGGACCCGGGCGGTTGGCAGCCGCTGGCCGCTGCTGGTGGCGCCCACCACCTGGTACTCGGTGGTCACGTTCTCGCCGTCGTCCAGTTTTAGCTCGCGCTCGATGTGGGCGCTGAAATCGGCCAGCGGCTGGGGATTGTTGACCCCCGCCCGGCAGATCATCCCATTGACGATCAGGTAACGGCCGTCCAGCGAGGGCTGAAAGTCGGTGCTATCTGCTCGCTGCTCGGCCAGGTGGTTTTTCAGAACCTCGTTAAAAGTGCGGGTTGGGATCCCCGAGAGATCTATCAGGGTGGAGCGCATCAGCGCCAGGTCACGCGCCTCCATCGTGGCGACGCTGGACAAAAAGAGATCCAGCACGCGGTCCCGGTCCTCGATCCCGGCGGCTTGGACCCGCTGGGCCAGGTGCTCCACGTAGGTGGGAGCTCCGGTCAGGGTCTCATTGATCGCCACCTTTGTGTCATCGGGTCCCAGCGCCACCAGGTGGGCGTTGGCGTCCATAGCTGGCAGCAGCGCCACCCGCGCCCGGGGCCCCAGCGCCTGGCCCAGCCGGTCGATCCCTTTCCGGCCCGCGTCGTCATCGTCCAGCATCATCCAGAGCGGCCGGTGCTTGGCCAGGGCCTTGGCGCTCCCAGGGGGCAAGGTTGTACCCAGCACAGCAACCGACCGGCGTCCCAGCGGCTGCAGGGTGAGCTGACCGGCCGG
>Ga0180433_10009646_pt1 | contig 11780 bp, 14 predicted proteins | sample SS_ome_8_FD_132980 | JGI IMG/M metagenome (GOLD analysis project Ga0180433, IMG submission 132980) | Hypersaline lake sediment archaeal communities from the Salton Sea, California, USA - SS_1_D_1 metaG | ecosystem: Environmental > Aquatic > Non-marine Saline and Alkaline > Hypersaline >... | reverse complement strand
TTAAAATCGCATTTAAAACCCTGGCAAGAATATTGCCTGTAACAATCATAATAATACTATCTATCGGGTTCCTTCTCGGTTTCCTGCCTGCCGATATAATTTCCCGGATTATTGGTGAACAGGCCGGTTTTTTGGGAGTACTGGTTACTGCTGTTCTGGGTTCCATTTTATTTATTCCATCATTGATATCATTTCCGATTGCGGCTTCCCTTCTTGATGGAGGTGCTACCATAGTATCAGTATCTGCTTTTATTACCACCCTTACCATGGTCGGGGTAATAACGATACCGATAGAGCTAAGAGAAATGGGTAAGAAAATTACACTATTAAGAAATTTACTTAGTTTTGTATTTGCAATAATAATTGCGATTATTATGGAGATAATACTATGAAATCTATAAAAAATAACAAATCCAGCGAGAAAAAAGAGAAACCGGTAATTATTGATTATATAATAATGGGTATAGCCGGTATTGTGGCAGCAGTTATTCTCCTTATTCTTCCGGAACGCGCAGATGCCGTACTAAATATATCAGGAGATTACTTCATAAGACTCATTACAATTCTTCCGGCAGTTATGATAATTATAGGCCTATTTTCCGTATGGGTTCCCAGGGATAAGATTATAAAATACATGGGTAAGACTTCCGGAGCAAAAGGCGTGCTGCTTTCTTTAGCACTTGGGATGCTCCCCACGGGTCCCCTGTATATCGCATTTCCGATAGCTGCCGCATTACTGAAAAAAGGCGCTAAAATATCAAATATAATCATCTTTCTTTCAGCATGGGCATGCATAAAATTACCCCAGGAATTCGTAGAAATCCAATTCCTTGGTTTAAGTTTTACACTGTTAAGATTATCCCTTACAATATTTTTTGTAATAATAATGGGTATGATAATCGAGAAAACATTCAAAATTACTTAGAAGAAAAAACTGTGAATCTTTAAAAACAGGATTTTAAAATACATTAAAAGGACTCATTTGGAGATTAAGAATACAAAAAAAATGGCTATGGAAAGATTTGAGAGATGTTCATGCAAAAACAGGAAAATAAGCAGGTTCCTGATACCTGCCATTCTGCTTCTCCTCTCCGAAAAACATTCGCATGGATATGAGCTCATGGAAAGATATGCCGGACTTGGATTCAGCGAAGCCGGTTCAGACCCTGGTGCGATATACAGGACCCTGAAACTTCTTAGTAAAGATGGCTTTATCAAGCCGGAATGGAAAACTGAGGAATCAGGCCCTGCAAAAAAAATTTATTCGATAACCAGCGAAGGCGCTAAACTTCTATCCAGCTGGATAGAAGAGATTGAAGAAAGAAAAGAAGTATTTGAAAAATTTCTTGAAAGATTTAATAAATTAAAATAAGTCTCCCAGGTTCATCCCTTTTTTCCCTACCTTATAACATCCATAATAAGACCCATAAAGTATCATGCTGCCTGTGATAAGCAGTAAAATAATATGAAATTAAAATCATTTAATTAGATACCCCTTGATAGTATAATAGTTTTATTATATTTAATTAATGAAGGTGAGGTAAAAGTGTCAAGGAAAATTTATTTTAGAGAAATTTACATGTATATCGTATGCATCATAGCAATCATACTATTTTTAATCGGTATAGTTTCTGTTTATAATGGCTCTGTAAATTTTGTATGGCCTACCACATATAATACCAGGCAGAACATAATAAGCATGTATAGCGAACAGTATGAGAATCTTTCCAGCGCCGAAATGGAAGAGATGGCTGAAGAAGAACTTGCAGCATCAGCCAGGATTGAAAAAAGCCTGGCTTTTAAAGAGTTATTAAGAGGGTTACTTCTTATAATTGTCGCTATTCCGCTCTTTATCTTCCACTGGATAAAAGCCCAGGCAATGTGGCATAAAGATACGGGAGATAAGGATAATGACTGATAGCTTCCTTTTATCCTGAATTATACCGATATTTATATTTACAAAGATTTATTTATCCGGAATTTAAACCTCCTGTGTAAAGATTAATTCTTTACGTTTAGATTCATTTTTTCAGGCCTCATCCAATAATTTCCTTTTATTTTAAACACCATAGATTATATAATATAAAAAAAATTGACTTTCATGGTATTTGGAAATGATTGATTTAATGACATCCGACATAGAAACTGCCATAACGGAAATTATAAAGCTTCTGCCACTACTCATACCCGTAATAATAATCGAATACGGTCTTATGATTTTTGCCCTGGTCCAGGCCATACGAAATGAAGTTTCATATCTCCCAAAATGGGTCTGGATACTGATTATAGTACTTGTAAATATTATCGGACCAATCGTTTTTCTTTTAGCAGGAAGGAAGAAAGAAACAGCAAATGATTGAAGTTGCGGGTTTATGTAAAAAATACGGCAATTTTGAAGCTTTAAAATCCATAAGTTTCAGCGTGGAAAAAGGCACCGTATTTGGCTTCATCGGCAGGAATGGCGCCGGAAAGACAACCACCATGAATATACTGACAGGCCTTTTAAAATTTGATAAGGGCGAAATATTAATAAAAAGTAAACATTTCTTAAAGAACAGGCGCGAGCTCTCAAAATTAATCGGGTATTTGCCAGAATCCCCTGCTTTTTACGATTACATGAATTCCTATGAATATTTAAGTTTTATCGGCAGGATTATAAGTAGTGATAATAAGAATTTCGAAACAAATATTAAAGGGCTACTGGAAAAAGTCGGGTTAAAAAAAGGTGGGAAGAGGCGAATCGGAGGATATTCCAGAGGCATGAAGCAGCGTCTGGCGCTTGCTGTGGCATTTATGAACAACCCTGAGATTCTTTTTCTTGATGAACCCGCATCTGCCCTTGATCCGGAGGGAAGAATGGAGATGCTTGGACTTATCGAAGATTTAAAAGATGAAAAAATAACGATATTTCTCTCTACCCACATTTTAAATGATGCAGAAAAAGTCTGCGATAGGATTTGCATTATAGATGAAGGAAAAATATTGGTAACCGAGAATCTATCAAATCTATATAAAACGCATATTCAGCCAATCTTCGATATTGAATTCGAAGATGACCCTGAAGATAAAGTTGACCAATTAAAAAACCTTGGCTGGGTCGAAAATATTAAGATAGAAAGACGCAGGGTAAGTATTTATGTCAGAGATTTAGATACCGCTAAAAAGGAAATCTTAAAAGAACTTTCAAACCTGAATACCGGTGTAACAAGCTATCAGATAAGAAAAAGCACCCTGGAAGACATCTTTTTGAGGATGGTAGGTAAAAATGAAATCATTTAAAGCTTACTTTAAAAAAGAAGTCATCGAAGCAATTAGAACTAACAAATACCTTATTTTATTCACCGGCACTGTTCTCTGGGCCCTGGTTAACCCTTTAATGTTGAAGCTTCTGCCGGTAATAATGAGAAATTACGTTACGCCCGAATTGGCTGACCTTTTTACTTATTTCAATCGTGACAATGCATTCACCAATTTTCTTGGTGATTTATTCGAGATGGGAACACTGTTTATAGTGTTTACCCTTATGGGGCTGATTGCCGGCGAAATTTCTGGGAAAAAATTAACTTTCCCCTATTCCAGGGGAGCCAGCCCCGCCGGAATGGTTCTGGCAAAATATATCCATTATCTAATTACCATTAATATCCTGATAATGATAGCTTTCATAACCAATTATTTTTATGTCTGCTGCATATTTACAGACGGGATATTATCAATCAGTATTGTTTTAAAATCGGCCCTTTTGTATATGCTGTATTACTGTACATTGCTATCAATACTTATTTTTTTCAGCAGTATTTTCAAAAGGAGCATTCTTGCAGGAATAACTACTCTTGTTTTAGGATACGGCTTAAGCATATTTAACCAGTTTAAGACTATAAGATTTTATTTACCCAATTATCTATTGTACAAAGCAGGAGACCTTTTAAACGTTTTTGACAGTTCGCTTATTAAAACTGCTATTATCTCCGCCTGTATAATTATACTGCTGGTTACCCTGACTATTTACCGTATGAAAAAAATTGATATCTCCTGAAAATTCATATCGGTCTTAAACTAATTAATAAACTTTGCATATATATCTCCGCTAAAGGAAGTTTTATAGGGTACAGATAAAAGAATCTCGCATATTTCACTACTGGAAACCCATTCATCAAGGGCAAAAGCCATCTTTTCGCCAAACGAGTAATTAAATTTTACATCCCCGATACTCGACAGATGCTCTATCGATCTTATTGCCTTTTCAATAAGTGCCGGTGTAGGTGTAAATTCGAAAGAGAGCATTTCAATTGATCTGGAAAGACCGTTAATAACCTCATCTTCAAAACCTTCAACATCTATTTTGCACATAGCCGGAACCCCGTATTCTTCAATCAATTCATCCAGAGTAGTAACAGGAACGACAACATTCTTATTCCATTGAAAAGCTGAAGTGGATGTAAAAAACATATCACTTTTTTTAACGTTTTCTATCCATTCACCTGACATTGATGAAACAGTATGAGAGTCACTGAGCATTAAGTTCCCCTCGCCCTTCTCTGCACCAAGCGCCTTATGAATCAAAACTACTTCACTGTTATTTTTATATTTCTTCTTTAACTTTTTCATACAATTATCCTGGGGCTCAACAGCAACTACTTTAGCTCCAAGTTCAAGAAAAACTCCTGTCCTGTTACCGAGATTTGCACCAACATCAAAGCAAAGATCACCTTCGTTTATAAATTGAGAATAAAACCTGATTAACTTTTTTCTGCTTAAAAAGTTTGATATGGCTAAAACTGAGGTATACACAACATTGTATAGCCGGAGAAACCTTAATATTCTGACAAAAATATTTAGTGCTCTTATTGGTATCAAACCAGACTTGGTACAGCTTGCCTTACTGTCATTTCTTATTTTAATTTTTCGTATATAACTCATAAATCCTAATATAAAAGACCACATCCTTTTAAACCATATTTTTTATAAAAGAGTCATGCTGGGTAATAGAATCTGCTTAGATAATATACGCAACTATCAAATCCCTGAAGTTTATACATAGCCGAGAATAATATTTAGCAGATAAAAGAAATGATTATTTATATATATAAATTGTCCCTGAATAGTGTAAGTCCAAAATTTTCTTTTATCTGCTATTTAACACCACATTAACCGGATATAGAAACCGGTTTCCTGTTTAGTTTTAATATCTTCTAAATTCTCTCTTCGGTCTTTCCCTTCTAGGGCGCGCTTCATCAATTTTCAAAGTTCGTCCTATAAAGTCTGTACCATTCAGTTCATCTTTTGCTTTTTCTGCTTCAGCCGAATCAGCCATCTCTACAAACGCAAATCCCTTACCCGGTATTATGTCAATCTGGTTGACCTTACCATACTTGGAAAAGAGTTCTTCCAGCTGCCCATTAGTAGCAGAATAATCAAGATTCCCTACATATAGCCTGTTACCTTGCAATTTCATTACCTCCTCTTACTTAATTCCCCAAGTCTAATAACATTACCTCCGGAGGTAGAAGCAAGATAATTGCTCTATCACTATGAAGAAACATTATTAAACATAATATAGTTAAATATTATAACTTTTTTTATGAAAATATCCAACAATTCTTTATTGACTTTAGCAATTGGTATGCCATTTCATTATAACTGGTATTTTCAACAAACTAATTTTTATTTTTAACATCAACTTTAATTGCAGTATAAACTTATAGCATAATAAGGATAATAAAGTTATAATATTTAGAAAATAAAATTTCTATAATAGAATTTATGGAAACTTTAGAATTTGTAAGGAACATAGGACTAATCCTGCTCTTCTACCTCATGGGAGCAATACCTTTCTGTAACATAATATCAAAACTTCATAGCAATAAGGACTTAAGGGAAATCGGTGATAAAAACCCCGGCGGATGGAACCTTGTTTTTAACATATCAAGATACTGGGGAGCAGTCGGGATTATGTTTGACATCCTTAAGGGCTTCCTGCCTTATTTTATTGTTTTAAGAATCACAGATTCAGAAATAGTGGCCGTGCTTGCAGGATGCGCTGCTGTAGCAGGCCACAATTATTCTCCATATATGAAGCTATCAGGCGGAAAGGGGCTGGCTGCTACTATAGGTTTTTTCCTTGCAATAAGCCCATTTACCATAATTGCGTTCGGGATTGGAATTTTGCTATCCCTATTCATAATCAGAAATATGATATGGTCTGTAATTTCAGCAGTAGCTTTTTCCAGTATATTTCTCTGGTTATTTAAGGATTCACAACTATTTTTAATTATGGGTTTGCTGCTTTTAATAATTATAATCCCTAAATACATAAACCACTCAATAACTATTGCCCATAATTTTAAATTCAGAAAAGAAGAAACTTTAAGAGATTTATTCATGCCGAAGATAAGATAAAAACTTTAAGTCTGCCTGATTCTTATTATTCCGATTTGTAAATATCATCCACAATCGTAAGACCTTTCTCAGGCCTTACGTCGTATACCCTGCCTTTCCAGTTCACTCCAACCCCGGTCACCGTGTTAAAGATTGAATTTACAGCAATCAGCAGCAGGTAAATAATTGAAAATGGATAAAGCAGGATATCCACGGCTCTGCTCTTAAACCTCATAGATAAAATTATTTTGGTTATCAGGAGGATGGCTATTTGCAGGACTATAAGTTCTTTTACAATCATTGGCCATCCAAAAAAAATCGCCGGCAGGATAAGGAAAAATGGAGCTAAAAATATTATGGATATAAGAATAATACCAATTGACATAACAATAATATTATAATCAAAAGCAGCAAATAAAGTTTTTGAATGGCCCCTTATTACCTCCCTTGCATTCCTATAGTTCCGGCTGTATAAGTTATTCCTCCCATCAAAAATCATAAATTTATATCCGTTCCTTTTGACCTGTTTGGATATCTCGACATCATCGATCACCTCGCTCTTAACAGATTCATATCCTCCAATTTTTTTATAGACTTCTTTCTTGAAAAGCATAAATTGCCCTATTGCAGTACAAAACAGGGGGCTTTTTGTATTTTTTATAAGATAAAGCGGCATAAAACACATAATCATATAATGCCCAAAGGGAACAATCATCCTCTCGTGTATCGTAACCATTATCTGCTTCGATAATACGGACAGCGCATCCAGCTTATTTTTCTCCAGGCAGGCCAGCGCACTTGAGACGGAGTCAGGGAAGTGAAGCGTATCTGCATCAGTAAAAATAAGATAATCGCCCCCGGCATACCCTGCCAGCTGGTGGCAGGCATAAGATTTCCCCATCCAGCCATTTTTTAATTCTTTGCCGTGATAAAGTTTAATTCTCCCATCCCTCTTCGAGAGCTCTCTTACTATTTCTGCCGTGTTGTCACTGGAGTTGTCATCAAGTACCAGTATTTCGATGTTCGCATAGTCTTGCTTGGTAAGGGAAAGTAAGCATCTTTTTATGTTCCTCTCTTCATTCCTTGCAGGGACAAGTACCGATACAAGAGGGGGCCTATCAAGCATATCCATGGTTAGTTTAAATTTCGATACATCCTTAAAAACAAAGTTATTTACCAGGAAGTTCAGCAGTATTAAGGAAAGAATTCCAGCTAGAACATATTGGCACAATAAAAAAATATTCATATTCGATTGAAATAAATAAGTAATATTACTATTTACTTAAGGCCATCTATTATACCATAGCTATAAGTAGAACTACGAAAGTAGCTTTATTAGCGTTCTGGCATTCTCTATCGCATAGGCCTCCTCATCATTATTAAAATAGACGTAACTTTCTATGTTTTTGTTCAAATTTTTTTTAATTAATACAGAAATTTTTTTTAGCTCTTCTTTTGAATAAGATGAACGATATAGTTCACCTGAACCATGCATTCTCATATAGCAGAAGTTTGCAGTAATTTTTTCGCGGTATGGGAACCCGGGCGAAGAAGAAATAACAATGGCACAGCCATATTTTTCAAGCAATTCATATATGCCTTCTGAGAACCAGCTTTCATTTCTGAATTCAAATGCATACTTATAATTTCCGGGAAGCATTTCTAAAAATTCTTTAAATACTTCATCGTCTTTTTTTAGATTGGGCGGAAGCTGGAATAGGAACGGGCCCAGTTTTTCCCCGAGTTCATCCGCTGACTCAAACAACCTCCCAAGCGGTTCCCTGCAACCTTTAAGTCGTTTTATATGAGTTATGTACCTTGAAACCTTGACAGAAAAGGTAAAGTCCTTTTTTGTGTTTTCTTTCCAGCCGGTAAATGTTTTTGGTTTTGGCAGGTAATAGAAGCTGCTGTTTATCTCCACAGTATCAAATTCTTTTGAGTAGCAGCCAAGCCACTTATTTTTTTTGACATCCTCCGGGTAAAACCTGCCAATCCAGTGGTCATAGCTCCATCCGGAAGTTCCAATATGAAACGTGCAATTAACCATATTAATATTAAATTAAAAAAGTAAAATACCTCTAATTAATATAATAGATTAACCATCCAAAAATTAACACCTGTAATACCTGCAAAATTAATTTCTTTAAAATAGGATTCATATTGCCGCTTTCCCGCCAACCATCCAAAATCAGTATGCATACAGCTTGCCATATGGCCTGTGGGAGTATGGCATTAACTTAATGAAGCCACTATTGCCAACGGGTGTTTTAATTTTATTAGAATTGAACAGTTTATTATAATTGCTGATATATTTATCCAGAAGATAAAGGTCGTCATTATCCAGCCCTGTTTTTTTTACTTCCTTTCCCAGCTTATAACCATCAATATCTCCCCTTATATATATCCTCCCGCCATGCATCCCGGTACCTATATAGTTTCCGGCAATATCGGAATTTCCTGAGTAAGGGAAAAATTGCCTCTCTCTTTTGTAAATGCCTAAAAGAATTATGATTCCTCCGGCCATATATTCTCCTAAAAAGTTTCCAGCGCTGCCGCCTATTACGATTACCGGAACTTTTTCCAGATATGATTTCATGTGAATTCCGCCCCTGAATCCTATATTTTTCTCTATATATATTTCTCCGCCCCTCATCGAATAACCGACAATATCTCCGGCATCACCATGAATTATGATTTTTCCCGAGTTCATAGTATTTCCAATACCGTCCTGGCCATTGCCTAATACTTCAATTGTGGTTCCGTCCATAAAGGCACCGAGGTCATTCCCGGGCGTACCATGGATATTGATATAAGCAGCGCTTTTAAGACCATCGCCGATATATCTCTGGCCCAATACATTTTTTATTGTGATTACAGCGTTAGCCCCGTTACCGCTCAGGAACTTCCTGACTTTTGAATTCAGTTTCCTGTAATCTAAATTTTTCGCATCAACTAAAAGTCTCATACCTCTATCCCCTCACCGACAACAAGATGTTTCTTATAATCCGCCGGAAGGTGTATTATTCCGAAATCCTCCCTTGATATATGTTCCTTTATGCTGCTTATATCAATCCTATTCCTTATAAGGCCGGCATAAATTCCCGCCCTTTCGATATTTCCAATCATTATTACGCCAATAACCCTTTTATTTCTTATTACCACCTTTTTATATATGCTTTTTTCAGGATTAAAATCTTTTAGTATTTCAATATTTTTATCTTTATCCTCTCCTATACCGGTAATCCCCATTGAAATTGATGGGACATGCAACAGTTCAACCGAGTTCATAAAAAACCCACCTTCATACTTTTTCTTTCCCCCGGCCATATTATTACCGGCAACCTCACCCTGCATTACGGCAAGCGGCCATATGGCAATATTTCTTTTTTCTTTAAGCAGAATATCCATGCTTTCAGTTACATCCCCGGCAGCATAAATATTTCTTGCAGATGTCTGCATATAGTCATCCACTACAATTCCCCTGTTTATTTTCAGTTTTTTACTGCTAATAAAAGCAGTATTGGGAACGACTCCGACAGCAATTATAAGCATGCCGCATTTCATTTCCACCCCTTCCTTTAGCATGTATCCGGAAATCCTGCCATCTTTGATAAAGATCTCTTCGATAGTATTACTTTTATAGATATTACTGCCTCTGCTTTTTATCTTTTTCTCGATTATCCCGGATGCCTGCCGGTCAAACGTTGCCGAAAGAATCCTGTCTGCAAGCTCTATTATTTTTATATCGATACCCATCTTAAGAAATGCCTCTGCCGCCTTCAGTCCGATGAGGCCCCCTCCCAGTATAGATATATTTTTAATATCATTCTTTTCTATATAATTTTTAATCATTATGGCATCTTCCAGTGTTGTAAGGGTAAATATCCCCTCGACCTTTCTAAAATTCATTCTATCTAAAAAATTAATGTCACTACCGTTGCCTGACACCCTGATTTTAGGAATAATCGGCTTTCCGCCGCTTGCAATAAGAAGTTTATCAAATTTTAACCTTTTGCCGTCTTCCGTGTTTAGATACATACCTGTTTTATCCACAGATTTAACTTTCGTATTTAACCTTACATCCATATCATTATCCCTGTAAAATTTTTTATCCTTAAAATAAATACTCTTAAGGTTTACCCTTCCAGTTAAAAAATATGTTATCATCGGCTTCGAATAATTAAGGTAACCTTCTTCGGAAAGGATGGTAATTTTTCCTTTCCTATCCAGTTCCCTTATGCCTTCTGCCGCAGCAAGGCCCGCAGCCGAATTGCCGATTATGATATATTTGTTAAGTTTTTTATTTTTTCTTTCCATTTTTTATTCACCGATTTTTTTATTTTCTTTCTTTTCTATAAATTTCAATGCCTCATTGGGGCAATTTTCAACACATACCGGTATCTCCTCATCAGCACAGAGGTCACATTTGGAGGCTATTTTCTTATCAGACAGATCTCTTTTTATAACTCCATAAGGACAGGCCATGATACAGCTCCAGCACCCCACGCATTTATCCTCATCGAATGTCACGACTCCGGTATTTTTATTTTTTTGTAAGGCCCCAGATATGCAGGCAGCCACGCACGGCGCATCAGGACAGTGCCTGCACTGGATGGCAAAAGAATTATATCCTATCTCTTCCACCAGTATCCTGGGAAGAATTTCTGCCATTCCTTCCCTGTAGGCCTTTATAATTTTTTTGCTTCTGGAATGCTTTACCTGGCAGTATATCTCGCACAACCTGCAGCCGATGCAGTATTCCTCCTGTATGTATATTCTCTTCATATCACTTTCACCATGCCTCTCCTGCATGTTTTATCCCTAAAATCGCAAGCTCCCTGTCAGTCAGGCCCACACCTCTTAATTGTTCCCTGTTGCCCCTCAGACTTTCAATGGCATTTATACCCGCACCGCCAATCATCTCCTTTATCTCCAGAGACCAGCTCCTGAGAAGATTCGTAAGTCTCCTTTCCCCTATCTCAGGATTAAGCCTTTTAGTAAGATAAGGATCCTGGGTAGCAATCCCCCAGTTGCACTTGCCTGTATAACATTTCTGGCAAAGATGGCACCCCAGGGCAATAAGTGCTGCCGTAGCTATATACACCGCATCAGCGCCCAGAGCTATGGCTTTTATTGCGTCAGAGCTTGACCTGATACTCCCGGCAGCAATAATCGATACCTTATGCCTTATTCCCTCTTCTCTTAATCTTTCATCAACGGAAGCAACCGCAAGTTCTATCGGTATTCCCACATTGTCCCTTATAATCTGCGGAGCAGCTCCCGTACCTCCCCTCATTCCGTCTATACTTATAAAATCTGCGCCGGCCCTTACTATACCGCTGGCAATGGGTGCGATGTTATGAACCGCAGCCACCTTTACACCTACGGGCTTTGACCAGTCCGTA
>Ga0180433_10009645_pt1 | contig 11780 bp, 10 predicted proteins | sample SS_ome_8_FD_132980 | JGI IMG/M metagenome (GOLD analysis project Ga0180433, IMG submission 132980) | Hypersaline lake sediment archaeal communities from the Salton Sea, California, USA - SS_1_D_1 metaG | ecosystem: Environmental > Aquatic > Non-marine Saline and Alkaline > Hypersaline >... | reverse complement strand
TGTCTTTCAAACCGGTTCTCATATTCTAGGAGGAATGTCTCAAAATAATGAAAGAGGACACGGTAAAACACGGTACGCTCTGGATGACGTGGGCAGTAGACCCTGCTCATGGCAGGGACAGTGGTTCAAGAAATGTGCCGGGAAGGAGAAGAGATTATTTTCCTCTATTGATTGTCAATAAAGTGAAGATAGTCATTTTTTTTTGATATATGTACAACCTTATAAGTCAGGTCGATTTCATTGTCTGTATTCCTCTATTTTATTAACCTGAACTATTCATAAAAAATGCCGATGAAGCTTTTAAACAATTTATTATCATGAAGTTGGAATATTTTTCAAAAAACACTTTTTTCTTCAGGATGTGGTTTATAATGTTCATTTTACATCGGCATTTTTTACCTAAAGGCGAGCCGATCCCGGCCCAATTACTGCGTTGCAGCGGGTTCGCGGTGGACAACCACAGCGTCACCCGCCAACGTCTTGTAACTGAACCGGTCTCGACTCGTGGAATAATACAAATTAATTGCATAAAATTAAATTCAATGATAAAAAGATATTTGCAGCCAAGAAAAAAATAAAATAACAAAGGAACCGCTATGTGGCACGGTGTTAAAAATATCTTTCACTTTCTGATTATTTTTCAATGCCTCTTTTTTTCAGCGTATTTGCTGACACAAAAGAATAAGCGGCGATTGAGCAACATAATCCTGGCCGGATTTCTTCTTACAAAAGCTGTAACAGAGATTGGGGGCGTTTTTAATCACTTTGAAGAATTAAAGAGAATAATTTCTGATGCTGCTTCCTATCTTTTTTATTACCCTTCCACATTTAAATTTGTATACGTTCCTCTTTTGTTTCTTTATATTTTATCTTTTACTAAAAAAGACGTTACTTTTAAAAAAATCTATTGGTGTCATTTTCTATTGTTTTTTCTCATTTTTTTCTATTTTATCATCCAGTTCAATCCGGGAAACGCTGAGCTGATCAGAGACAGACTCCAGAGTGGTAATCGATATACACTGTTAGAAAACCGGCTTTTAAGCTTAGCTGAATATGTGCAGTTTTTTGCCTATGCTGCAGCCTCTCTTTTCGTTTTAAAGAAATATCGTCAAAAAATTAAAGAAATGTTCTCTTCTATTGAAAACATCAATTTATCCTGGTTGAATTTTGTGATCTATGGCTTTATCAGTTGGAAGTCACTCAGATTGGTAGATGAGATTTTATGGATTGCAACTGGTGAATCTTCAGTCATTATGTATGTTTTGTATATATTCGCTGAGATCGCATTTTTAACGTTTGTCTGCTTCATGTTTCTTAAAGGGCTTAGACAACCGGTGATATTTGTTGGAGTCGATGAAAATCAGTTTAAAAGAAAATATGAAAAGACTTTATTATCCGAGAAAGTTAAATCTCAATATAAAGAAAAGCTGATCAAATATATGGAAATACAAAAACCCCATTTGGATCCTCTGCTTTCTCTTAATAATCTGGCGGAAAAAGTGGACATTCCGCCTCATCATCTGAGCCAGGTTATAAACAGCTGTTTTGATCAGAATTTCTATGATTTTATCAACTCCTACCGGATCAAAGAAAGTCAGCGTCTGCTTTTAGATCAACCTGAAGAACAAAAAACGGTCTTAGAAATTCTTTATGAAACCGGATTTAATTCCAAGTCTACCTTTAATCTTGCGTTTAAAAAATTTACCGGAATGACTCCGACTCAATTTAAAAAAGCGCAAGATTCCTGAGCCTATTTTCCCAGGCTAAAACGTAACTAACCCTTTATAAACTAAGTAAAATGCGTCTAACCTTACAAGCCAGGTCGACTGAGCTCAGCTTTTTTTTTATTCTTTTCCCCTTAGGAGGAAAAGATTTATGAAAAATACAGTGATTACGATTGGAATAATCGTTTTTTTACTTTTTGTTGGCTGCTTCAATGCGATAGGTTATGAAAAATACCATTCTGATATTTCTAATCAGGCAAATATTTTAGAATCCGGTCAAACATCTCAAATAATTATATCCCGGATCAATGGACCTGTGAGTCTGGATGGATTCAGTAAGGAATCCGCCTGGGAAGGAATCCGCCCGCTTTCTTTTATTCAGATGGAACCGGTCTTTGGAGTCGACCCCAGTGAACGGACAGAAGTGCTGCTGGCTTATGATGACGATTACCTCTATATGGCAGGACGTCTTTATGACAGTGAACCTGCCAAAATACTTTCCAATTCTAAGCAGAGAGATTCGGGGAATCCTGCCTGTGAATGGTTTGGGATTGTTATTGACTCTTTTAATGATAAAGAGAACGCTCTGGCTTTTTTTACTACACCATCAGGACTTCGATGGGATGCAGCAGTTTTTAATGATGCCCAGGGGAATTCACCCATCAATGTCAGTTGGAATACTTTTTGGGATGTGGAGACAGCCCTTAACGAAGAAGGATGGTTCGCGGAGTTCCGTATTCCATTTTCCAGCCTTCGTTTTCAGGAAAAAGAAGGAAGAGTAATCATGGGAATCATTGTATGGAGGAGTATCACCCGTAAGAATGAATGGGCCATCTTCCCGTCTATCCCGCCGGATTGGGGATTTTGGAGCAAATTTAAGCCCTCCAAGGCGCAGGAATGTGTGATCGAAGATGTCACCAGCCGAAAACCTCTCTATATTGCACCCTACAGTTTAGGTGGATTAGGCCATTCTTCTGAATTCAATCAATTGAAATCAGTGTATCAAAAAAATAACAGCCTTCAAGGAGAGGTGGGGCTGGATATCAAATACGGACTCTCGAGTAACTTGACTTTAGATGTTACAGTAAATCCGGATTTTGCTCAGGTGGAAGCAGACGATCAGCAGGTTAATTTAACCCGATTTCCTTTATTTTTTCCGGAAAAAAGACTTTTTTTTCAGGAGCGTTCCAGCATTTTTGATTTTACTTTTGAAACCTCAGACCAAAATAAACTGTTTTACAGCCGCCGTATTGGTCTTTATGATGGCCAACGCGTTCCGATATATGGGGGTGCGCGGGTCATCGGCCGTTTAGGTTCTTATGATCTGGGTTTTATAAACATGCAGACAGCTCCAATTGGAGACCTGCCTTCTGAGAATTTTGGTGTTTTGAGACTGCGGCGCCAGCTCTTTAACCAAAACTCTTACCTGGGGAGTATGGTCACCAGCAGGATAGGTCTTGATGGAACCTACAATTATGTCTATGGCTTGGATAGTATTATCAGGGTCTTCAGTGATAATTACCTTACAATAAAATGGGCCCAAAGCTTTACCAGCGGCAAAAATAACAATTTATTTTCAATGTCTTCTTCTCGCTACTATTTGAACTGGCTGCGGCGGTCGAATAAAGGATTCGGCTATGGAGTTAGTTTTTCCGGTTCAGGAGATTATTATGATCCGGGGATTGGATTTCAGTTGAGGCATAATTATACCCGTATGAGTACCGGTACCTGGTATGGATGGTTCCCCAAAGAACAATCCCGCTATTTTAATCATGTGATCAGCCTCGGCACATTCCTGTTCATCGATAATGATCATGGGGCTGTGGAAACCTTTAATGTTCAGTCGATGTGGGAGTTTTCTACCAAAAGCGGTTGGGTATTTAACCTCAAACCTCAGTTTTATTATGAAAACGTGCCTGTGAACTTCTCCCTGTCTAAACATGCAGAGATCCCAAAAGGGAGATATAACTTTATTGATCTTAATTTCGAGTTAATTTCTCCTGATGGAAATCCCTTTTCAATCGGGATAAAGGTAAACGCAGGTTCTTTTTATGACGGCCGCCGTATTTTCCTTGGATTAGATACGAAATGGTCTGTTCTTTCTGATCTGGAAATCGGACTTTCCAATGAGTTCAACCATATGGTATTTCCTGAGCGCAGCCAGGAACTGTCTGCCCATATAACCAGGTTACGAACTTTGTACATGTTGAGTACTAAATTTTCTGCTATGGCTTTTATTCAATATAACAGCACTATTGATTCGGTTGATGCCAATTTCCGGTTTCGCTTCAATCCACGGGAAGGAGTAGACTTATATTTAGTCTATAATGAATCGCTGAATACGGACCGGTATCAATTTTTTCCAGCTCTTCCTTTTACCGGCAGCCGGACTGTGCTCCTGAAATATACTTATACTTTTAATTTTAATTAAGATTTGAATTAAGTCATTATTCCTTTTCTTTTTATTTTAATTCGACCTATATCAAACAATAGGTCGACACGATAGGAATTTCGTTTTTCTGTTTCTTCTGATTTTTCCTCCAATTCATCAAATTCCCATCCTCTAAGCAACTTCATCACCCACCATACGTGTAAAATAACGAACAAGTCAACAAGAAACCCACAAAAAAAGGAGAGCAAAAGAAAACGAGCGGAATAGAGGCTCAAAAAGAACAGAGATTCTCCTTGCCCCTGAACAAGGGGATTAGAGTTTCACATATACTCTGATAGTTCCTCAGCTGCTATAGAGAGCTGAGATTGAGGAGGCGGGGGCCGGGCAGCCTTAAAAGTCAGATTAAGATGTTTGATGATCTTGTCTATGACTTTATAATCATCAATAAAGTAAACAATTTCAAAGATAAGGGGGCACAAAGAAGGTAAAGTCTCTGTGAGTGTGGCCCGCGGAAATGGGCCCAGCAGTCAAATTGCCAGCCAGGCTCTGCGTGAAGCTGATTTTATGTAAAGGATTTTTTATTTATTTAAAGACTTGGAAATCTTAGATATAATAAAATTTACGATTTCCCTGTTTTTATAGAACTGATAGAACCCTTTCCATCTCTTCACCAACCTTTATTGTATTTATATACTCTCGCTTTAACGGGCAAACTCTCTAAATGGAGGAATTTTCATTTGCTCCATTTTACACCGATTTTCCTCTTCTACATTTTGAATATCGATTTTTTCTTTTATTCCCTGGAAAAAAAGATGGATTTCATTAAGGGAGTCGTTAACGGTGAAATGGGTATTATGTTTAATCTTTTGGCACCTGCTATAGTTATTTCTGCGGCAACCTATCAAACACTTACTTTACTTCTTTTTTTCTTTGGAATGGATTCCGTTATCTTTCCCCCCAAAGGAATAATATAATGGTAAATATTATTCCGCTTAATATTAAATGTTTATTTGTTTTCATGTTAATATATTTTTTCAGTGTCGCAAGTAAATGACGCACAGGGGTAAGCAGTATGGAGCATTGGGGAGTTCGCAACCACTTTCCTCTCAAAATAACACAAACTTAAATGCGTACCCAAATTTTAAAATAAATACCTAAACACCAATTTTTTTTGCCCGTATGTTGTGTGCAGCATAATATTGATTTCTCGAAATCAATGTTTTTAGTTTGTCAGATATTAATTAACCGCAACAGCAAAGCTTGTTATCAGTTGAATGAATGCCACTGGTGCCCAAATACGTTCTATTTTACTGAGTGTAATGGCATTCATTATTGTTCCAATGATAAATAACGCAACAACCACCCAAATTCCAACACGGGAAATGAGCTTTAGTTGGGTAAACATCAAGTCGGCTTCGGATAATACCAATGCTGCAATAAAGCCTAGCACTAGCATATTTATGATGGCAACGACCCGCATTTTGGGAGGATATTTCCCTGGATACTTTCCCCCCATAGACGCTGCTCCCCATGGCAACCCCGCGGCCAGGCATCCTTGAAAAACTATAACAATTCCTGTAAAGATCGTAAAGATAATCGCTGATGTTGTTACCATAAAAAATTTTGATTATTGACTATTTTTGAATATACGCATTCGTGATATCTCCATAATCTATAAATTTTGTACCCAGAGGTTGCCTTAAGGCCCATGCAACGGCCATAAAATCTCCCCCCGCTGCAGCAGCATTTACCACTGTAGGAATAAAAATCCAGGACAAGAAACTCTGAGGAACAAAAAATATAAGTATGCATCCGATTATTGATATAACTATAAATGGAGCCAATGCAGTAATGATAAATTGAGTTTTTGTTACTATGCTATCCGGTGCAGCAGCAAATATGATGGGCCCTTTTATTCCAATTTTAGGCTTTTGTCTATGCGTTATAAAGACAACGGATGCATGTATGATTTCATGGAAATATAAAGTAAGCCCAACATCTAATACGATCAAAATGATGCTAAGGATAACTGGAAGTGATTTGATTTCAATGTTAATTAACTCCTTCAAACCGATTTCACTATTATTCGCCAGGTATTTCGTGAACATTAAAAAGAAGAAGCCAAATACTATGACACCGAAGGCCCTAAGTAAATAAGATATTACCAGATCTTTTTTATTGTTGCGAAAATCCAGTGAATCTACTTGCTTGAAATTCGAGATTTCCTTCTTCATAATTTATCTGATTTATTATAAATTTTTTGTTTATTGGTTTGATTAGGTGCCAAAATAACACTACCTTTTTGAAAAATCTATTGAAGAATCTCAGAATTATTTGTTTATCAATAGTAATTTCTTTATTCATGGGTATCTTTCCCCAGCTAATTCTTTCTCATATTAAAAGATAAGGTAACATGATGATGTGATGCACCTCCTGTGGGAGTCGGAAGTATGATAGACTACCCGCAGCGTCAAAAGGGATAGGAATTTGGTTTTTTTGTTGGTGATGATTTTCGATTAATTTCATCAAATTTCCGCCCTCAGAATAACTTCATCATTAATAATACACACCAAAAAAACGTCCAGTCAACAAAAAATCTACAAAAAAGAGAAAACACCAGAAAATCAGCGGAATAGTGCCACAAAAAGAACAGATATTCTCCTTGCCCCTGAACAAGGGGATTAGAGTTTCACATATATTCTGATGGTTCCTCAGCTGCTATAAAGAGCTGAGATTGAGGAGGCGGGGCCAAAAAAAAATTAGGTAAACAGGTATGACGGCACTGTATTTTATGGTAAATTATAGGGGAAACCCGTGATGTGAAGATGTGGGCGGTTAGCTCAGTTGGGAGAGCGTGGCGTTCGCAAGACAATAACGAAGAGGACGCTTAAGTTATTGAAATCAAGAGGAATGCAAGTGATATCAGCGACTTACCTTTGAATTTCCTTTCAATCCTAATACCATAATTTCAGCAATTTTCAGTCGATTTTGTCACATAATCGTCACATGGAGAGGAGTTTGGTTTGATAAAAAGAGAGGTAAGGAGACTGAATTCAAGAGGCATGAAAATATGATTGGTTTGAATGAACAACCAGTATGACCAAGCAATTATGACCAAAGCTATTTTAGATCGTCTCCTGCATCATACCAGGGTCTTTAACCTGGATGGCGACTAGTATAGAATAAAAAATCAAAAAAATGAGGTTAAGATCGTTTCCGCCGTATAGAATCCCTTATGTATTTTTGTTTATCATTTCAATGTCTCTTTTTTAGAAAAAGGAGACGGCTTGGCCACACCGTCTCCCCTGTTAAATTAAATAATTAATTCTCTATGACTTGGCAGAGCACCCATCTTTCACAACAAGTGGTTCCTCCTGAGTAGTTACAACACGCGTTACATTCATTTGTTATATCTGGATTGCAATTCCATAATTCACAACCATAACAATCTCCACTACATTCCCACACCATACCTGCATTGATAATGTTTACAGCTATAAGTAGTAGCCCTATGGCCAACACAACAAATCCAATTTTTGTTCTCTTAGTCATATAATATCACCTCCTTCAGTTTGAAAAATTTTTCCTCGGCCGAAGGATTAGTATTTTGTATTCCCGGGATCTTTCTAATAAATAAAAAACTATTCCTTCTTTATTTTCTTTTATAATAAAATCAGAAACGAGAGGATCGCCTTTATTCATATACTCGTAGTAATATTCTTTTTTCAATTGACCGTTCATATCGTATTCTAGTATTCCCGCTCGTGGATAGCTGTAAAGAACATAAAACCCATTGGTTTCGGCTTTAATAGAGCGAATGACTGTCATCTGCCCAATAGAAGCAAGCACTGGCATCCGTCCTATTCCGGTTGGCTTGCCCTTAAAACGGCTCAAATTAATTTTTTCTTTTTCCTTCATCACATCATGATTGAGTCTGTATTCTGCCAGTAATTTCCCTTTTTCAGAGTATCTGCAAACAAGAGGGAAATAATAGAATGCTAAAAACAATTCATTTTTATTGTTTATACTTATTCTTCTTACCCAATTTGGAGTGACCCAATTTGAACCAATATCAAATTTTGTTTTTCCAAAAGTATCCAATATATTACCGTCTTTATCCATTACATTAATAAGATCCTCTTTAGGATGAGCTGGTATAGAAGCTCCATATATTAATTCTTTTTGATTGGTTGCGATATCCAAGAAACTCTTAAACATCTTGAAACTTCTGATATAATTTCCTTCAAAATCAAAATATTGAATCCTCATATTACTGTTATCACCGACCAACAATGATTCTGATGTCGTGGTCATAGTGTAGGGATTTCCAAATTCTCCGGGGCCTTGGCCTCCCCTTCCGATTTTCCTTATAAAATTACCATTTTCATCAAATATTAGAATATGATGAGCCTTTTGATCATTTACTGCAATGTTTCCATTAGGTAAGTGAGTAAGCCGAAGGGGCTTCCACAGGTAAACTCCTTCTTCAATCAGTTCTTTAGACGGGAATGATGTGATCACCTCGAGTTCTGTGGCATCCTCTGAAACAGGGAATTTTGTAAGCCATTTCTCTCGGATTTTTCCTATTTCTTCTTCACTCTGTCCTATAGCACCTCGGATATGTTTTTGCTGAGAGGCTAGGTTGAAGGGTATCCAAAATATGAACATTGACCCTAAAAGCAATCGTAACATCAGTTTAAAGTTCATGGCTATTCTCCTTCTTCTTCCTCAATTAAAGAATTCACATGATTAAAAAAGGAAGGCAAACATTTACAAGTTCTATCTGCAACTTTAATTATTTTCCCTGATTCATCTAAGAGAAAAATAATATCTGTTAATAAATCTTCATTATAGCGTTTTATAAGTGAATCCCATTTTTTATTGAGATTATAGTCAGCGATAATTGTTGGGAAGTCTATTTTTAGTTGTGATTTTAAAATAGGAATATCTTTATCTCTAAACTTACTCCTATTAAGTATACACAAAATATACATCGATTTGTTTTTATCTTTTTTGTTTATTTTATCCAAAGCCCTTAAAATTTCTCCCCCTGAACATGAATTGCATATTTTAGTGAAAAGAGAAATTAAAAAATAATTTTTATTTTTTTGATCATTAATTAATTTACTTGCTTGAGAAAACCACCTTAATTTATTGATATTTTCATTCTCTCTTATGAATTCCGATATCGAAAAAAAATCTCCTTTTATAAACTTTTTGAGAAAAATCTTAGGTCCTTTCTCATAACCAAGATCATTTTGACCTGAACTAACAATAATACCTTTTTCGTCAACAATGAAATAAAATCCATTATTTTTGGTCACATTGAATTTTCTACAAAATGCATCAAAATCTTTCTCAATTAATGTAATGCGTTTGAAATTTGACTTTTCTTTGTGATTTAAGACATTCGAATTACTAATAATGCCTAAAAAGTATAGATCTTCTGAAGACCATTTCTCATAAACTGTTTTAAACAAAATAATATCTGGTTGAAAAAAAGAATTTATAAACTGAATATATAATTTTTTCCCTGTGAAATTTGAACTTTTAATGGTTCTCCCATCTATATCTACAGACTCAAGATTGGGAACTTTATTTATATGATAGAGTGATTGAACAGGTTCTTTTTCTCTTTTTATAAGAATGTAAGATATAACAATAATTAGTAGTACAATGAAGAGAAGTGATTTTTGTTTCTTAGTTTTGTTCATTAATGTCCTTTCTTAATTGATTGCTAAGTACAAAAGTTGTTATACCAAGGCCAATGAACATGAAATCCCTTAAAAAAATCATGAAGATATTGGATGTAGTTAGGAATGACGATTGGCTAAAACAACCACAATCTTCTATCGGACCTTTATATGACCGTATTCCAATTATGATCATAAAAACTATCAGTAATATAGTGAGACTTAAGGCTGATTGCCTTACAAATAAACCAACTAACAAGAACAAACCGAGCACTAATTCCAATAGGGGAAGGATAACAGCAACTGGTTTTATTAAAAACACAGGAAGAATATCATAGTTTTCAACAATTCGAGCAAATTCAGATGGAAAAGCAATCTTGTCAATGCTTGCGTATATAAATACCATTCCAAGCAATAATCTAGATAAAGTAAGAAAGATTTTGGATGTTTTCTTTTTTATTAGATCCTTCATCGTCCCTGGTACAAGTAGAACCCTTTTCTATTAAATTTAAGGCATAAATCATTGCTGTCAATAGTTAGAATGAAAATGTCACTTTTTGTCATTTATTGTCATAACTTGTCATATTGCTGAAATGAGTTAGAATTGTCAAAATGGAAGGAAAATGTAATAAATAGTTCTCCAAATACTGCTAGAGTTCTTTGAAAAATCTCTGTATTTCGTTAATTTTAATTTTTTGAATTTCACAAATAAATCCTGGGATTTTATTTAGAGGATAGCCAGATAATGACGAACTTATAGGACAGACCGAGCAGTATTCGATTTCAGGGCAGAGAAAACAATCCATTTTAGGTGTCGAGTAATTGTCCATACGTAATTTTGAATAATTTCGGAGTTTTTGGAAATATCTCTTTTCATAATCTTTAGAGAATTCCTCCAGTTTTCCAAAACAATATTTCTGTTTTTCCGATGATTCTCCTTTACGTTCAAAGTAATCAGAGAAGAGAGGGCATCCCCAGATTTCACCATTTGTGGAGATGCATAACCTATCAGATCCCGCAGGGCAGCAAGCAATTTGAGGCTTCTGTGAGAAATTAACAATGGGTATCGTTCCAGTCTTTCTATAAATGGGCAAAATGAACTCTCTTGTTTTGACTAATTCGTCTTTATATCTTGAAATAGCTTTTTCATCCCATGGCCTTAGAAAAGACAGAGAGCCCCGTATACTGGGGACTTTGAGATTTAAAAGGAGTTCAATCGATTTTGAAAAATATTGAATAGTGTTCGGAGTAAAAACGGAATTGATGAGCAATTCTATTTTGGGATTCTCGGATAATTTTCTGATGATTGGAATCAGCTCTTGAAAACTTCCCTTTTTTCTTTGTTTATCTTGAGCCAATCCGTCAAAACTCAGTCCTACTCTAAATTTATGATCACTGAAGAAGCTGATTATATTGTCATCTATGAGGCTTCCATTCGTTGATAGAGAAAAATCGATGACCTTATTGAATTTTTTATTTTTGTTTTCGACCAAATGTACAATTTTTTTGATAAGAGAGAAAGCAAGAAGCGGTTCTCCCCCATAGAAAGAGATGAATGCCTTATTATTCAGAAAAGGCCAGAAAAAGTGAAGTGCATCGACTGCTGTGGCATGGTCCAGGAAATTGTTTGATTTAGCCTTATAGCAGTACTTGCATTGGAAATTGCAATCGTCAGTTAGAATGAAAGTCAGTTCGGATATGTTCAAAAATAATAAGTTATTAGAATGGATTAAAAATTATCCAGCTGGAATGAAAAGAATACCTGCAGGACATGATTTTCCTTCCAGTGGTTGAGGTTCCCCTCTAAATGTCCGGGATAAATATTCAACAGCTCCCTTTGCTTTGTCTTTGAGTTCTCCAGAGGGTAGTTCCTGGATAGCTTCTTCTAGAAACTCAAGACTTTTCTTTAAATTCGGTGTCACATCAATCTTTAATTTTTCACTCAAAATACTTCCTCCCAATAATTGAATT
>Ga0180433_10009644_pt1 | contig 11780 bp, 12 predicted proteins | sample SS_ome_8_FD_132980 | JGI IMG/M metagenome (GOLD analysis project Ga0180433, IMG submission 132980) | Hypersaline lake sediment archaeal communities from the Salton Sea, California, USA - SS_1_D_1 metaG | ecosystem: Environmental > Aquatic > Non-marine Saline and Alkaline > Hypersaline >... | reverse complement strand
GTTAACTTTCCGAGACCCCGAAAAAAAAGCACACAGAGCATTTTTTGGGGGGTGACAGCCTGGGTGACAGGTGACAGGTTACCGGTGACACATTTATGGCATCTGATAATTCAAAAATAACGCAGGCAGAGCTGGCAAAATTGGCCGGAGTCCCCCGCCAGGCTGTATTTAAGGCAATCCAGGCCGGGAAAATTCCGATTGATAAAAAAAGCAGGAAGGTTATTTTTGATGACCCGGCCACCCAGCTATGGCTTGATGAAAAATTGGTGGAGTCTGGAAAGCAGGGGGCGCAGCCATCAACACCACCACCGGCGCCTGCGGCCAGCAAGAAAAAAAAAGGTGGTAAATCAAAAACCACAGCAGAAAAACCCACAGCATCATCCATCCCAGGCACAGCCAGGTCCCTGGCACAGATCAAGATAGAAGAGGAAATCAACCGGATTAAAGCGGACACCCGGCTTAAAGAATTAAAATATGCAAAAGAGCGGGGGGACCTGATAGAAAAGGACCGGCTGGGCGCTGTGCTTTTTAAATATCTGGATGCCCTGAATAATAATATGCTGGACGTACCGGATATGATAATTGATATGGTTATTGATATGGTGAAGTCAAAAACAGCCAGGGGAAAAATTATAAAATATATGCGGGACACCATCCAGGGTGAAATAGTTAATACCAAAAAGCAGATTAATAACCGGCTAAAATAAGATGGTAAAATTTTTAAAAAAGAAAATTGCAGAGCTGGAAGGCCAGATGAAAAAAGCGTCTGCAAAAGATGCCGTGGTTATATCTGAAATCCTGGCAGCCATCAATAAAAAAAAACCGGAAAAAATTTTAAAGCAGCTGGAGCGGGATGGCACCATATCTGAATTCACAAAAAACCGGGAACGCTGTGAAAAGAAAAAAATAGAGGCCATCAAAAAATATTTAAAGGGCAGCCAAAAACAAAAGAAGGCCATAGATGTACTTTTACATATTTATTTTCTGGCGCTGATATCCGGGGGCCAGCGTGATGATATTAAATGGCATGAGCAGGCGCTGTATGTGGAGCTGCCAGAAAAAGACTACAGCCGGGATGAAGTTGTCTGGCTGGTCCAGGAAATAAATGCTTTAACAGATAAAAAGCTGACCCTTAAAATTTCAGAAGTCGCAGCCAGGGAGCGCATCCTGCCAAAAGGCACACCATTCCCAGGTCCGTGGGATAATACAAAAACACCATATTTAATTGAGCCGATGGACTCAATAAGCGAAGGCAGCCAGACGGAAGTGGAGGTCTGGCTTAAAGGCCATCAGCTGGGATTTACTGCGGCCATAGAAAATGCCATCCTGTATATTATTCAGTATGCGCCTGGTCCCATCCTTTACACCACAGCCACCATGGAGCTGGGGAAGGAATGGTCTGAAAATCGTTTTGACCCCATGGTAAAACAGTGTGGAATTGACCATCTGATATTTTCCCAGGCGCCCAGGAAAAACACCAAAAAATCTGGTGATAAAACCCTGCTAAAAGAATTTCCAGGGGGCCGGATAAAGATAGCAGGCTATGGCAGCATGGCCGCTTTCAGGTCCAGCAGTTACCGCTATTTTTTTGGTGATGAAATAGACGAAGCAAAAAGCGATTTAAAAAAACAGGGTGATGCTGTGGACCATGCCAAGGGCAGGACATCCGCATATAAATCCAAAAGAAAAATAGTTTTATTTTCCACACCGGTAGAGCAGGACCTGTCCAAAGTTTATAAAGCATATCTGCTGGGGGACCAGCGGAAATATTTTGTACCGTGTCCACATTGCGGATTTATGCAGGAACTGGAATTTAAGCACCTGGTATATGACCGGGATAAAGATGGCCTTTTAATTGTGGATACTGTCCGGTATGAATGCCAGGGGCCAAAATGTGAAAAGTATTTTTATAATTATCATAAAGCGGAAATGTATGCCAGTGGCCGCTGCGAGTGGAGACCCACAGCCAAGGCAAAGAGACCTAACTATATCAGCAGGCATATATCCTGCCTTTATTCACCACCTGGGATGATAACCTGGGCAGATATAGTCCAGGAATTTATAGACGCTACGGAAGCGGATGACCCCGGAAAAAAGAAAGCCTTTGAGGTTTTATACCTGGGCTGGCCGTATAAGGAAGAGGGGGAAAAGCCAGAATTTATAAGCGTGGTTTCCCACCGGTCCAATTATCCATCCAGGACAGTCCCGGATGATGTTTTATTTTTAACCCTGGGCGCTGATGTCCAGGGGGACCGGCTGGAAATTGAAATCTGCGGCCATGGCAGGCAGTATAAAACCTGGTCCATTGAATATATAGTTATTCCCGGTGATACAGAGATAGTGGGGGATACGCAGAAGGGGGAAGCGTGGAACAAGTTTAGGGAAATGTTTTTAGAAGGCCGGTTTGTCTATGAAAATGAGCGGGGACAGTTTGCGCCATCCATGGCCTTTATTGATAGCAATTACCGGACAGATACTGTAATCACTTTCTGTGAGACAGTCCAGGGGCTTTATCCAATTATCGGCCGGGATAAATTTACCAATCCCCAGCAAAAATTTAGAATAAATATTCTGCCTGGGTCCAGCCTGATGTCCGTTACTATTGCCACAAATTATTTTAAGGACCTGGTTTATAATTCACTGCGGACCCACAAAGAACCTGGCCAGGACACACCGGTAAATTATCCGGAATTTCCCTATGATTATGATGACGCCTATTTTAAGATGCTGAATGCTGAATATAAAAGGGGCGTCCGGAAGGGAAACAGCATAGAATATGAATACTATTGCCCGGCCGGAAAAAGGAATGAGGCCCTGGACATCCGTGTCTATAACCTGGCTGCCAGGGAAGTCCTATACGATCATGTCATAAAAGAAGTATTGAAAAATGATATTGAGGCATACGAGCAAAGAGTTAAAAGAAAAATTTTGGTGTCAGAAAAAACGGAATTTTTCTATGCGTACCTGGAAAAAACAGCGTGTTTTTAAAAAAAGGAATTTATTATGAAGTCAAAAAAACAAAGGTCTATTTTAGAAGATGCAGCGGAAGCTGGGCCAGGTGGAAAGCCGGGATAATTATGTGGACTCTATTGGCTATAATGCCATAGCAGCTGATATGCTTATAGATTGGAAAAACCAGAGATAGGCCACTATATATAGTATTAAAAAAAATACGATATACAAAAAAATCCTTGACTTTTACAATTTTGTAAAATAGCTTTTTAAAAAAGGTGAAAATATGCGGGGATTTTTCTTTTTATTTCATTCCATTAAAAGGCACCATTATGCTATTTGATACCGTGGCAGAATATGATACGGAAATAGAGTATGTCCGGGGGGAAATCCGGAAGGCTGCAGGCGCTGAAAAATGGCGCCTTAATACTTCACAGTCAGACCAGCAGGTCACCATGAACATGGGGGAAATAAGGAAATATTTAACCCAGCTAACCACAGAGCGCCAGGCCCTGCGGGAACGTCTGGCAGGCGCATCCGTTACCAGCATAACACCCCGGAGGTCCCTATAATGTTTGAAAGAATAAAGGGCTGGATGTCAAAAGGGAACACCATGCAGGCAGAACCGGCGCAGGATGCCGGTGTGGATGTGGATAAAGCAGCCCAGGTCATTATGCAGGCCGCATCCGGATACAGGCAGCGCCAGGCTGCGCTTTTTAACGGTGAAAAGCAAAGCGGGGGAATGAACTATCAGACAGCCCATGGCGTTAACCGGCCAGCCCTGGTCCAAAGATCAATCAAAGCATATATTGAAAGCAGCCAGGCCCGGTCCGCTATTAACCGGCTTAATGACTGTGTGATTAATACCGGGCTGATGCTGGAGTCCACCCCGGAAGCGGCCATCCTGGGAATTACCACGGATGAAAAGCGGGAAATTTCAGATAAGATAGAAACCAGGTTTAACCTGTGGGCCAATAAAAAAAGCTGTGACGTTACTTTTAACAATACCCTGGGCCAGATAGAGCGGATACTTTTTAATAATCAGCTGGTGAAGGGTGACTATTTTGCCATCCTGGAATTTTCCAGAGACAAAAACCTTATTAACCCGCTGCAGGTCAAAGTTATTTCCCCGGAAAGAGTATGTAACCCGCAGGATGCGGCCATGACAAAGGCCGCTAAAACCCGTGGAAATGTTATAAATGCCGGAATAGAAATAGATGAATATGGGAAATTTGTGGCCATCTATGTGAAGGGAAAAGACAAAAAAAGCGGCCAGGCAAAATGGAAGCGGATAGAATTTTATAACGCTAAAACCGGGCGCCAGGTGGTTATCCACGGAAATAATCAGCGGTTTGGTGATGAAGTCCGGGGGGTCCCGGCGCTGGCATATATTGCGCATGAGCTGGAAAAGATAACGGACTACAGCATCCTGGAACTGATGGCAGCCGTGGCCAATGCCACCATAGCCGCAGTGGTTAAGCCAGGACAAGATGCACCGGCCACCAATCCACTGCCAAATAATGCCTTTGTGCCACCTAACCTGGTGAAAGATAATGGCACCTATGTGGCCACAGACGCTGCCGGGACCATGGACCATGGTTATACCAATATTGGAAAAAATGTTTTGAAAAATTCCGGTGGGCTGTTAATCAGCAGCTTAAATGCCGGGGAAAATTTTGAAAGTCACGACACAAAGCGGCCAAATGTTAATTTTGGTGACTTTGTGGATAACGTCACCAAGCACCTGTCTGCATCCCTTAATATTCCCTATGAAGTTTTATTGATGGTTTTTGGGAATAACTTTTCCGCATCCAGGGCCAGCCTTAAATTATTTTGGCAGTCCATAATGGTGTGGCGTGATGAAATTATCAGCGATTTCCGGCGCCCGGTACACAGCGCCTGGCTGCTGGGTGAAGTGGCCACCGGGAACTTGATACTGCCCGGATACGATAACCCGCAGCTGCGGCCAGCCTGGGAAAGCGCAAATTTTGTGGGCATACCCAGCCCATCCATTGACCCATTCAAAGAGGCCAGAGGCGCCCAGCTGCGGATGCAGGAAGGTCTGACCACCAGGGAACAGGAACAGCAGAGAGCTGGGAACCGGGCCGGGTTTGATGCCACAGTGGACCGGCTGGCCACAGAAAATGAAAAGCTGGCAGATGCCAGGCAGCCAATAGTGGACCAGGAACAGGCCTCATAATGAAAAAATTTGACCCCACAGATGTTTAAGGGAAGGGAGTAAAAAATGGTAATTATTCATATTGATGGTGAAATAGGCTGGGATGTGACAGCAGAGTCCATCCGGGAACAGCTGGCCGGGGTCCCGGCCAGTGAAGAGGTGGTGGCACATATCGGCAGCCCTGGTGGGCTTATTTCGGAAGGGCTGAAAATTTATAATGAGCTGAAAAACTGGCCCGGCACAGTCAATACCCATCTGGTGGGTGTGGTGGCATCCATGGCCACCTATATAGCCATGGTGGGGGAACACCGGACCGCTGAAAAAAACGCTGTCTTTATGATACATAATGGCAGGATGGCTGCCATAGGTGACCACCGGGTAATGTTTTGGGCCGGAAAGCACCTGGACAGCCTATCTAACATGATAGCCAAGGAATACGCTGCCAAAACCGGCATAGAGCTGGTGGACTTACGGACAGCCATGGATGATGAAACATTTTATTATGGTGATGAAATCCAAGCGGCCGGTTTTGTCCATGAAATGGTGGGTGATGAAGATGGGGACCCGGAAAACAAGACAGAGGCCCTGGCCACTGCGCAGCTGATGATTAATGAATGCCAGGCCAAGGTTACCGAACCGGCCACAGCCCAGGAAGATATCCAGGTCCTGGCCACCATGCTGGCAGATGATGCCAGTGTCCCTGATGATGATAGTGGCGCAGACAGCCCGGAAATGAAAATTACCGGTTTTGACAAAAACGCAAAATTGAAAGATGAAAAATGGGATAAGGCAGCCAGTGAAACCCGCTGGCGAAACCATGTAGGGGTGAAGTCAGCAGATGACCTACCCAGCGCAGCCTATGATAAAAGGTTTGTTTACATAGATAACCCAAAGTCTTTAACTGCCCGGAATTTTCCTATATTTGATTATAAGGGTGGTGAAGAATTTGTTAACATATCGGCAGTCCGGAATGGTCTGGCCCGGCTGTCACAAAGCAGCATCCCTGCGGCCGATAAGGAACGGGTGAAGGGTGTTTTAAACAAGTATCTTGATAAATTCAAAAAACAAGAAAAACAGGAGGCAGAAACCATGACTATTGAAGAGTTAAGAAAAGAGCATCCGGACCTGGTGGCCCAGCTTATAGAAGAAGGCAGGGCAGCCGGTGTCCAAGAAGAGCGGGACCGGGTAAAAGGTCTGACTGAAATGCGGGGACGGTTTACCAAAGACTATTCCCACAAAGTCATTGACCAGGCCATCATAGAAGGCCATGACCTGTCCACCGTGTCCATCAATCTGCAGGCTGCGGAGCAGACAGCCGCAGAACTGGAAGATGAAGAAGATAACGACACCACCACGGATGGCGGCGCCGGTGGGGATGATGATGCCCCGGAAATGAAAGATGGCATTATGACCCATCCGGACCATGTGGATGTCCAGGCGCAGAAAATCGGCAGAATGGTGGGCCTGGTAAAACCCGCTGCCAAAAAAGAGTAAAGGGAGGATAAAACCATGACTATTCAGGCGAGAAATGACCTTAACAATGAGCCTTTTGTGTTGGGTGATGATGCGGAAGTTATTGACGATATCACCATAGAGGCCAGCCAGGGTGATCTGGAAGTGGGCGCAGTCCTGGGGGAAGTGACAGCGGACCCCGGCGTCTATAAACTGTGTGACCATACCGCTACCGATGGCAGCCAGCTGCCTAAATTATTCCTTGCGGAAGAGGTTGCGGATAATGTGGCGCAGCAGTCCGGAAAATCTGCCTACCGGTTTGGCCTGTTTGATGAAAACCAACTGGCTTTTGGTGGCACCACGGACCTGGACAGCAGGCTGGTGCTTTCCACGGATGACAGCCTGGACGCCACTATGCGGGACTGCCTGCGGATGTTTGGCCTGCGGACCGCTCCCGGTGTCAGTGTTTCCGGGTATGAAAATTCCTAAACCATAATCCGGGCGCTTAAAGGCTGCCCATAATTGGAGGATAAAAAAATGACTATCGAAGCCGTACAGAATTACACCAGAGCTATGGCGCCTGCTTTTACTGATCTTGATAGTATCCCCGTGTTTACGCTGTTTTTGACACTGTTTGCCATGGGTGAAACCATCATAGAGCGGGATGCTTCTGTGGTGGATATTGACATCCAGCGGGGAAACAAGATGGTGGCCGCATACATCCTGCGGGGAACCGATGCGGAAAATGTGACCCTTAAACGGGCGCTGCTTGAAAAGTTTACCAGTGATGCAAAATTATATCCGTTGCTGGAAGAGATCACACCCATTACCAGCGCCATGATTGGAAAGCGCATTCCGGGTGAAAGCGTCCATAATCCCATGTCCAAAATGGAAAAGCAGATGGCCCTGGCCATGAAAGCACACCGGGAAGATTTAAAGCGCATCATCCGTAAGATGGAATATTCAGCTGCGGAGTCTGCCCGGACAGGGGCGCAGACCGTTAAAGAAGGCGCATACGATTTTTACCGGAAAGCCACCCATAACGCTACCGCTGCCGTGGTGTGGTCCACCAGCGCCAGCGCAGTACCTTTAACAGACCTGGCAAATGCCGGTACCCTTATTTTCAGGGACGGTAACCGCAGACCCACTGATATTATTTTTGGTGATGGGTCCTGGGATGAATTCCTGGCTACCACCCAGGTGCAGGACATTGCGGACAGCCGCAGAATAGTACATTTTGCCGCTGATATGACCGTGGATGCACCGGCCGGTTATGAAGCGTGGGTGGAAGCTGGCGCAGTATTCCAGGGGCAGGTTAAAGCCGGTAACTGGAAATTCAATATGTGGACATATCCGGCCGTTTATGATGATGATGCCGGTACCGCTACGCAGTACCTGCCGGACGGTGAAGTCATCATCCTGGCCAAAGGCGCCCGGTTTGATAGGTACTTTGGCCCGGCTGACCGTCTGGAAATTGCGGATAACAGCTTTTTCACCAATATGTTTGGCATTGGCGATATGGAAGGCATCCCCATGGAAGTGATGAACAGCGGTATTTTTTCCAGTGATATGTTCCATTTTGATGCTTTCGGCGCCGGTAATAACAAGGAATTAAGCATCCGGACGCAATGCGCTCCCATATTCCCCACCACGGAAACGGACGCCATTGTAAAGCTGACCACATAAAAGGGGGTCCCATGATTATATGGAACAGCGAAAAAAGCACCTATTATGACGCTGGGCGCCGGGCCTATGGCTATGGTGATGAAATCCCGGAAGATATCCTGGACGCCATGGGGGAAGAGACCGTGGCAGAGTATCTGGAAAAGGGGCTTTTGGCAGAAAGTGATGGGAAAGCCAGTAATGGCGATACCACCCAGGATGATGCTGAAAAGCAGCGCCTGGAGCTGATGGAAAAAGCCAAAAGCATGGGCCTTAATCCGCATCCTGCCACCGGTATCCCGAAGCTGGAAAAAGCCATAGAAGAGGCAGAGGCGCTGGCGGCGCTGAAAAAAGAGGCGCTGGCCCTGGGCATTGACCCGGCCGATAATGTCACCTATGACGAACTTAAAAAGCTGGTGGATGAAAAGAAGGCGTAATGAGCTTGATAGAACGCAGTGAAGCATTCCTGGCCACTTCCCTGGAAAACCCGGATTATTTTGGGTGGGCTTTCACCCTGATTAATCCGGTGGGGGAAAGCCAGGCGCTTCACGGGCAGGCCAGACATATCAATATGATGATTGATATTGAGACCGGTCTGGATGTTCAGCAAGAGCAAGCCTCTATTACGGCCAGGCTGTCCAGTATTACCATTGGAGAGCCGCAGAAAAACTGGAAGGTTAACTTAAAGGATACGGCCGGGAATGATTATACCTGTGTAGTGGTAGAGGCAATCCCGGACCGTACCATGGGGCTGATAGTTTTAAAACTTGGATTATTGGAAACCTAATGCCGTTACCCATAATAAATGCAAATATGCTTTTTGACACTGTGCTTAAAGCATTGGAAACCACCCTTAAAGCGGAGTCTGCTAACCAGATTACCCTGGGTGGTACCGGCTGGGAAACGGTAAGGGAACGGTTTGACCCGTGGAATGTTACCGTGGATAAATTCAAGCCAGGGGTGGTAAATGTGGCCTGGTCCGCATCTAATTTTCCGGAAGGCCAGGGAAATAATTTTGACCAGACCAGCCTATCCACCTATGACCTGGACTGCTATGCAGCGGAAAAGTCACTGGAGTCTGGCGGGGAAATTATACCACGGGACCAGAGAGCTGCAGACGTTTTGCATACCCTGGTAACAAAGGTTTATTATACGGTAATGAGTCCTATCTATTATGACCTGGGACTTACACCGGGAACCATTGTAAAACCGTGGATTTCAAATATTGCCAAGTTTATACCCGTGGAAACCAATATCCCCATCCAGGGGGTGCTGGCTGCCCGGTTAACCTGCAAAATCCAGTTTTGTGAAATTCCACCGGAAAAGTCCGGTGTTGATCTTCAAATTATTAACGTAAAATCTAACACCACGGATGGCGCCCAGGTAGAGCAGCAAATTGATTTTACACCATAAAGGAGGTTTTTACTATGTCAGTCATATCAAATGCCGTACCTGCTGGCGCTGTGGCCAGTGTGTTTGGCAATGAATTTAACTATGTTAACCTGCGGACCGGTCTGGCCGGATTACCGCAGGTCATTGCAATCCTGGCCACCTATGACCCGCTTAAAACAGGGGTGGTGGCCAATGAACCTATCAGGGTATTTACGGAAGTGGAAGCGGGGGAAAAGTTTGGTTTTGGTTTCCCGGCGCATCTGGCTGCCCGGCAGACCCTGAAAAAATCAGGCATTGTGCCTGTTTTTATTTTTCCGATTGCGGAAGCTGGCGGGGCCGTGGCTGCGGATGGCAGCATCCTGTTTGCCGGTACGTCCACCGGGTCCGGGACTTTAAGCCTGTATATCGGTGGCCAGAAAATCAGCGTTACCGTGGCCAGCGGGACCACCCCGGCCGATATCGCCACCGCTGTGGTGGCAGCCATTACCGCTGCCATTAACCTGCCGGTTACCGCTGCCGTGGATGGCGTCACCCCGGAACAGGTAAATATTGACAGCAAGTATAAAGGCGCTATTTCGGATGACATCACCCTGGCCCTGAATATTACGGAACAGGAAAAAGACAAAACCCCGGCCGGGGTTTCCGCTACCATTACGGCCATGTCAAGCGGCGCCGGGGCGCCCACCGTTACGGATGCCCTGGATAATATGGGTGATGATTGGTACACCTATGTTATTAATACTTTCGGTACAGACACTGACATCATGGATGAACTGGATGCCTTTAACGAGACATACCGGTGGGACCCGCTGGTCAACAAATTTTTCCGGGCCTTTTATGGGTCTGTGGATGATTTTAGCACCATCACCGGGATTACCGATGCCAGGACCCTGGACCGGACAAACGGGGTGATACATTCCCCGGAAGCGTATGCGCTGCCGCTGGAGCTGGCGGCGCTGGCCGTGGGCCAGATGGCTGCCAGAAACCAAAATGACCCGGCGCAGCCTTATACCGGGCTGCAGCTGGATGGCCTGGTCCCCGGACCGGTGGCCAGCCAGTTTACCTATGTCCAGCGTGATGCTGCCATAAAGCTGGGATGCGGTACCACCATCCTGGAAGATGGCGTTATCAAGCTGGAAGATATTGTGATGCAGTACCACAAAACAGGGGAAGAGCCACCGGCATACCGCTGGGCTGTGGATATCGCAAAGCTGGCGCAGTGGGCCTTTTCCGTGTCCCTGGTATTTACCGGGTCCAACTGGCGGGGAAAAATTCTGGTGGATGATGGGGATGTGGTTAAAAATCCTAACGCCAGGCGGCCGATTGATGCCAAAGCGGAAATTTACAAGCTGGCAGACGCCAGCAGCGCAGCGGCCATAATTACCCGGCCGGAAACCACAAAGGAAAACACCACCGCAGGCATAGACGGAAGTAACCCGAACCGGTTAAACATTGTTACCCTGCTGGTGCTGTCCGGCGCCACCCGGATTATTTCCTTAACCACTAATTTCGGTTTCAATTTTGGCGCATTGGCCGAATAAATAAAGGGAGGTAATCATGGCTATTAACGGTGCTATCAGAGCAATGACAATCAAAGGCCGGGCCTTTAAAGCTGCGCATGATGCCAGCGGTAACAAACAGATGGGTGGCCGGAATAATGAAGTACAGATGAACGGGGATGGCAGCTTCCGGACCATCCAGACGGTTATGCCCGGCGCCATTAATGAAGTAAATGTGGAAATTGATGACAGCCAGGGTGATCTGGAATTTCTGCAGGGCATTGCAGATGAAGGTTTGCCGGTCCCCGTGGTTGTTACCTATGCCGCAAATGTCAGTTACACCGGGGACCTGGTACTTACCGGGGAAATCCAGAAGGATGAAAACACCGGGCTGGCCACACTGTCTTTTCAGGGCGGCGAACTGACAAAAATTTAAACCTTTGTTTCCCCTGGACCCATTTTTCCTATGGTGGGAAAAGTGGCGAAGGGGGAAACAAAACCACCATAGGAGAAAAAAATGGAAACCACCGCACAGGAAACCACGGAAAAAGTGGATACCACCAAAAAAGAAAAAATTGGCCGGGAAGTGGCGCAGAAAATCCTGGAAGATATTTACCAGGATTTAGGCATCAGCATGGATTTTG
>Ga0180433_10009641_pt1 | contig 11785 bp, 9 predicted proteins | sample SS_ome_8_FD_132980 | JGI IMG/M metagenome (GOLD analysis project Ga0180433, IMG submission 132980) | Hypersaline lake sediment archaeal communities from the Salton Sea, California, USA - SS_1_D_1 metaG | ecosystem: Environmental > Aquatic > Non-marine Saline and Alkaline > Hypersaline > Sediment... | reverse complement strand
TTTCCCAAAACATCGAAAGAGTATATGGTTCCATCCACACCATCAGCGATGTAGAGGATGTCACCATCACACGAGAGGGATACCGGTTGAACTGGAATTGCAGTTCCTCTATCCAAGGGATCTATAAACACGCGCAAACCGTCGAATGTATCTATGTAGTGTACCGTCCCCGCGTCTGAGTCGGCTATATAGATTCGTCCGGACTTTGATACCGTCGCCGTAAAGGGCCGCCATATCTCTGATGATTCGTCCAGTTGGTTTCGGATCTCCCGAACGCATACGCCGCCGCGGTTCATTTTCAAAATCCTTCCATTATCCGTATCAACGGCATATAAGAAAAGCGTATGCGAATCAACGAGATCGACTCGATCACTGAATTCACAAAATCCGGTTCCGAAGCCACCAAATGATCGAATCGAATTACCTGCTCCGTCCATCAGACGAATAATCGGTTCATCAAGCGATACAATCCAGAGGCTTTCTCTCATGGCGGGTGATATATGCGCTGGAGACGCATACAAGGGAATCTCCGGGTGGATATCGGTGATCGTTATTGAATCCGCATCGCCTTTTCCTAAACCAACAGCAAAAATGAACAGAAGCATATATATGATGGATCCCATCTCATCACCTCCCGTGCGGTAATAGGTACGTATGATTTGATTCCCGGTTAATGCACCCGCCGGTCAATGACCCTACCGTATATCTCCCCGATCCGGCGTACATGTCGCTTCGCAATAAATCCTTACGCGGCAGGATACCGTGTGAATTACCGCTCGAGGAAAACGGGGTATCCACGCGCCTGGCATTTCCCGTATGATTGAAACTCACCAGCAACGGTTTCGTGACTCCATACCCTCCGAAGCACGTTCCATGGAGGATTCGGTCTCTCTTTTTGGTTCAACACAGTAATTATTTGACTCTGAAGTAAATCGTCACATTCCCTTCTGCGATGGTCGACTCGTCATCATGTGCGAATCGCCATTGTCGAACTGCACGTACCGCGGATTCATCGAAACGCGGATGTGCTTTCTGGACGACTCGCGCCATCTCAACCGCCCCGTCAGACGCCACTTGAAGATATATTTTCACCTCACCATCAATGGGAACATCAGGAGGAAAAGCAGGCTTAACCATATGGATCAGACGCCGTGTAGAAAGTAATCCTTCCAGGCGGACTTGTACGCTGGATGTTTTGGAGGAATCACGTTCGGCAGTAATGGGAATTGGTGCGATCCGGGAGGATGGGGACGGGAGTGGCAGATGGTCCTCCCGCTCTGTAAGCGGGGGAATCGAAACAGCGTCCACGGGATCCGTCAATGGAAGCGTTGGAAGCGGCTGATCCTCCTCGCGGGGGACAGGTGTGACCAATCGATGCTCATCACGAATGGCAGGTACGGGACTCATTTCGGCTTCCCGCGAATCAGAGACGTCATCCGTTGCATGCGGGGCCGCCTCATCGAAACCAAAAAACTCAACTTCAATGGGTGGCGAAGTCATCGGATTCACATCAACGATTATGAGCGCAAACACTATGGCGACAATGCCATGAAGGAAAACAGTCGTCAGCATACCGATGACTTCAGGTTTGGTCCGCGCCATGGTTTAGGCTACTCCAATTCCCGTGAGCCCGGTTTCGATGCGATAAGAAGTCGTTGATAGCCGACACGTCTACCTGCATCCAATACACGCACAACCCAGTGAAATTGACATGTCCGATCGGCGCGGATAATAAGAGATGGCATTTCCTGTACGGGATCCAATCTTGATCGAAGCTCATCCTCCAGGCGATCTCCGGATACCTGTTTCATACCGAGATACAACTCACCTTCGGCGGTAACCGTCACTACGACACGATCGTGACTTTCGGGCTCGGAAGTTCTTGTGTCTGGAAGGTCTACCTTTATTCCCGGCTGGACCACGAATGTTGAGGAGAGCAGAAAGAATATCAGAAGCAGAAAAACGATGTCCGTGAGTGATACTGCCGAGAACGATGTTATTCGTTTCCGATTCGGTTCAAAGAGATACATGCTCTTTCTCCGGTGACGCCGATAGCCGTAACAGATCGAAAGAAACCTTACGGAGTTGATGGGTAAGTGCTTCAATCTGACCGGCAAGCCAATTGTGCCCCACCAGCGCCAGAATTCCCACCGCGAGTCCGGCTGCTGTTGTAACCAGAGCTTCCCAGATACCTCCTGCGAGGACGCTGGCATCCACCTGCCCGGAATGCGCTTGAACCTGCATGAATGCTCGAATCATACCGGTTACGGTTCCAAGGAAACCCACCATGGGAGCCGCGGCCGCGATAAGCGAGAGCCATCCCATACGTTTTTCTAAATTGTCCAGTTCAACCTGACCGGCCATTGCGACGCTTTCGCGCATGGCATCAAGAACGGGATGAACATCCAATCCTGCCAACAGCACACGTGCAACGGGCGTTCTACTCAGTCTGCATCGATCTTTTGCATCTTCTATCCGACCCTTTCGAACAGAGTCAATAATCCCGGCGGATACCGACCCGGTCCGTGAACGAGCTCGTCGGATGACAAGATAGCGCTCTATGAGGACACCGATGGCCACCAATGATCCGAGTACAATGGCAATCATGAAGTATCCCCCTTTACCCAGTACGGATAAAAGACTCACTCAAACACCTCCCTTTCTTCCTCATTGGCCTTCATGAAGTATATTCTCTCCTGATAACCTTGCGGTCCGGAGAATCGAAGGTTGCTCGGTTATATTCTTCATTCTTCATCGGAAAAGTTAAATAGACTCCAGGCGAGTCCGATGGTCACCGTCCTGTTCGGAATCGGCGAAAACTCCCATCCCGTTCCCACGGATCCCGACGACCACAGGCGTAATCCCCTCCGTAGCCTGTAACCGAGATCCCACCGAAACGAAACCGCATCATCCACATCGTTCCCTTCAAATGTGTTCATCCCGAAAATCCCATATAGACCAAGCCGTGCATTGAGCCTGCCAAGGGCTGAGAGCCCGATAAACCACTCCAGTTTCGGTATGAGCGGCCAGACATCATTCGATAACGATTCGAGCGTTTCTTCAAAACGGTAGGATTTTGCGGTCATTCTAGCGGTCAAATCCAACGCGTGCGATGGCGACCAGTTTGTTTGTATCGTACCGTATCCGCCACTCCCTGAATAAGGCTCCGCCACCCAATGCGTAGAATCGGCTGCCTCACGCCAGGCTGTTCCGTAGGAATACTTTTCGGCTCCTCCCCGAACAGACACTCTGATATGCGGTGCAATGGAAAATGCGCTTTCGAGCGAAATATCCCATTCTACGGCACGGGGTAAGGCGGTTTGTGTAGATGCGGCCAGAGGAAACTGCGTTCTGAGATACTTCCTGGTCGATATTCCCAGTCTGCGCTCGGCGGCGAAAAGCAAAGAAAGACTGGAATTAGAGATAACCGAAATATTCGCCGAACCAACGAACCAGGTCTCCTCGTAGTCATCAAGATTGAGCCAGGAAGCACCACCGTCCAAGCACAGGCGGTGATCGGATGTTCGCCACGAAAGGGTACCTTCCGCCTGACGATCGGATCCGTTCAACGACAGTCGTATTCCGACCGGTTCAATTGCTCGTGAATAGCCGCCTTGAAAATGGATATCATCACCCTCCCCGGATGTTGAAAACGCGCCAAGAGATAGCGATTGCATCTTTCCCCACGGAACCGTGACAGATACCTCACCAGCTGCCCAGCCGGCGGCGATCTCATCATCATCCAACCGATCTTCCCACCGATCTCCCGATGCCATTATCATGCCCCATTCACCCTGACTGAATATCGATCCTCGTATCCCCCTTCGATCAAGTCGTTCTCCCGGTTCACTCCAGGCCGTAAAAGAAAGACCGCCTCGCGGCTCACTTATATTGGTTATAAGATACCCTGATTCGGGACCTCCGGCGATTGAGCATGAGACATGTGATAGTGGTCTATGAACTGCTGTGTGGAATCTATCATATCCGCCGCTGGAACTGTAGGCGGGCATGGCTGAATCATAGTCTTCGATCACATACTCTGCACGAACGTCAGGAAGTGGCCAGAGGGTTCGAAGCGGCCGCGTTGCTTCGTATCGTCCCGTCACCACTAGTTCAGGAATCTCTAATTCCCGTTCGCCTGATGATATGAGGATCCCCGTTATTGCGGCACATAAAACGGGTATCATGGTGTGGTACTACCTCCATCCCGTGCGATTTCCTCGGCACGTCGACGGGCATCCACAGCTTTTTCAGATTCAGGGAAAAGATACGTTAATCGTATAAATAGACGTCGGGCTTTATCAGGATTACCTCGGGCCAACTCCGCTTCTGCCGCGATCCAGTGAGCGTCAACACCGACGGTTGGATCCTCGTGAGACAGTACCGGTGTAATCCAGGCAAGTGCACTGTCCGGCTGAGCTTCATTGAGCGCTATTTCCCCAAGCCGTATCCGAGCTCTCCGCGCCCACTCGCCATCGGTACCTCTTACCAGATCGGACCAGATGCCATGAGCCTTATCGGAACGCCCCGCTTCGAGCCATGAGAGACCGAGGTCATACCTGGCCGTGGCGGCGATATCACTTCCGGGGTAATCGCGGAGTATACTATTCAACAAATCCACGCTATCCCTATAGCGTCCCTCTCGTCTGGTCATCTGGGAGGCTTGATAAAGCGCTTCGGGAGCGCCCGGATCATTCGGCCATCGCCGGGCAACCGAACGGAATACATCTCCGGCATTTTGTACGTCTCCGAGGCGTTCATAACACCAGGCCGCTCGTAGAGTGGATACCGGATCGTCGTCGATACTCTGGAACAACTGAAGGGCCTCTTCATACCGTTTCAAACCGAATAAAAGCTCCGCCTTCGCGAGTGTAATCTGCTTGAGAGCGGCACCGGAGACTCGTTCTCCAATACTGTCTGCAATGGCGATAGCGCGTTCGCCGTCCTGTACCTGCAAAGCAGACCAGAGTACACCCTGAACCGCCTGTCCCCACAAATCAGATTCCGGATAACTTCGAACGACCTGCAAGTATGTATCCAGCGCATTTGCATACGCCCCCTGATTGTAATGGCAATCACCTATCCGATAGAGTGCATTATCTCTCACGTCTCGATCTCGATGAAGCTGAATAAGACGCTGAAACGCGGACGTGGCCTCATCATACCGTTTCTCCCCGAATAGAATCTCTCCCCGGGAAAGAAGGGCATCATCGGCGAAATCACCGGCGGGGGAGGCCTGATAGAGTTCTTCCAGAGTATCGAGAGCTGAATCCACTTTTCCCGACAGGGCAAGTGCTCGACCGAGTTTAAGCATCGCTTCGTCGGCAAGAGAAGCATCTCCAATCCGTTCCATCGCGGAACGATAGGACAGGATGGCAGCATCATATGCCCCTCTGATGAGTTCCACATCCCCTTTCCGCACAAGAGCCCTGCTCGAAAGATCCGAATCCGGAGATTCCTCGTATGTACGTTCGAATGCCTCTCCTGCCTGGATATGTTCCCCCAGGGATAGCAGTGCCCACCCGAGGCCGAACCAGGCTCGCGAACGTATCTCCGCATCCGCGGCTTTTTCGATTCCCAACCGATACCAGGCAGCGGCATCGTCCCATCTATCATTTCGTGCCGTTGTTTCCCCGATCCAGTATGCGGCCCATGCGGCGAGACTGTCACCGGGAGCTTCTACAACGGGAATAAGAAATCGTTCCGCTTCGGGGAGAAGCTCCGCGCGAAATGCCGCGACGCCGGTTAGGTAGTGTACGGTGGTACGACGTGATTCAGGAGCGGTGTCAAGCGCGCGTCTGAAATAATCGTACGCATGATCCCACTGGTCCTGAGCACCCTTCGCCTCCCCCATCAGAGCATATGCGGCGCTTGAATCCCTTCCGTCCTGCATGAGATCCATACCGCGGTGCAATAGATCATATGCCTCCGCCGGCTTCTCTCGCTGCATAAGTAAACGTCCCCTGAGAAGAACAGCGGTTACCATGGTTTGTGGAACCCGCATTCCGGCAATCTCTAATGCAAGTAAAGAATCCGCTCGATGAACATCGCCGGTCTCATATAATGCACGTGCCGCGAGAACCGAAGCTTCGTCACGTTGCGGACCGCTCATGGAATCAAGAGCATCCAGCAGGACACGTGCAGCATCCTCCGCATCGCCGTTTTCCAAAAGCATCCATCCCAGAAGGTGGGGTTGCTCCGACGGTTTTGCTTTCAGTAATCCCATGGCTTCATCTCTGCGACCACTTGTCCATAACGCACGGGCTTCTATCGCCAGGGCTTCAGAAGATCCCATCCAATCCGGCCACCGTTCCCGTAATCTTTCGATGTAGCCATACGCGTCGTCCGGACGGCCCAGTGCGATCATCAATTCCGACAACTCGAGGTAATCGTCCGGCGTGGCTTCCGGTAGGGCCATCAAGTATTCAAAAGAGACGGAAGCACGTGATCTATCACCCAACTCCTTGAGAATGTGACCTCTCCGCCGGAGCGCCCAGGCTCTGACCTCACCGTTGGAACGATCGGAAGAACGCTCGAGTATCTCAACTGCTTCATCAGGATCGCCCAGCTTGTATGCGGCCTCTCCGGCCCAGTATAATGCTTCTCCCGCATACGATGGATCACGTCCGGCAAGATCGAGGTAATAGTCCTTCGCTCCCGCCATATCTCCGCGCTCAAACGCCGCTACCGCGCGCCGCTGGCGAGCGGTTGAGGTATACGTTGATGTGGGATACCTGCGAATGAAGGCATTCAGCTCATCAAGAGCACGGTCCCATCGTCTGAGCTGTACATAGCAATCGGCTCGCAGGAATGCGATTTCTTCCACTTGTGGATTGCCAGGATATGAGTCTATGAGCCGTTTGAACTCCTCCGCGGCAAGCGAAAACTCTCCCTGCATGTAGAGATGTCGAGCGAATCCGAACTCACGATCTGCTTGATACGGGATTTCCTGTGCATTCAGCTGTACGATAGAGGGTATAATCACGAGAAACAGCGTGTACATCACGGTTGAGTACACGCATCTGAATACACGCCGCCGGGATACGGATACCTCCATTCGTCTACTCGCTGGTTATGAAAAAAAGCGCCAGAAGACTGCCTGCGGCCGCGACAACCGCAAGGGGACCGATTATACCCGATGATTTCGGGACGGCGAGACCTGTTGGCGGGAATCTCTCATCGTTCAGTACCACGGAGTATGAGCCCGGTATCCAATCAAGAGCCTGCGATGAGATGTGATCACTGAATATGATTGTCCCGTCCCATGAGATGCATCGTGCCGTCACGCTACATCGTGCATCTCTCAAGACCCACGGAGAGCGATCGATTCCCCGCCTGTCTATTTCACGATACCTGATACCGAGATCAAGCACCGATACTTCTATCTCATAAATGAGCGAGTCGGAATCAACCGTTGCATCCGTGAGGAGAAAATTGCGAGACAGACATGCGTTTTCGACGGCACTTCGAACAATCATCCGTGAATTCTCTTGAGACCCCGATACCGTGATTCGCAGCGGATAATCGGCATCCATCGTTTCACAGACGGTACCGATACTGTCCGCGCATTCCCCGGCAACGTGGCTTAGGAGTTTAAGATCGTCGGGATACGAATCCTGTAGTATCTTCTGGTTCGAGCATGCCACGAGAAGTGCCGTGGCAACCAAAGGAATCATGACATTCTTCATGGGGGATTCTCCAGATCATACCAATCAACGATACGATAGCGATCATCGTCACATTTGATTATCTCAAACTCAGCCCATCCGTAAGCGGGTGATTTTTCCGAGAGGGTTTCCTCGGTCAGATACACAAGCACATCGTATTCACGATAGAGACGCCATGTCTCCGGTGAATCCGATATCTTCTCAGCAACATCCCCCACAAGGGCTACCTCCACATGATGCGCGGCACGAAACATGTTCCTATGAAAGAACTCCTCTTCTGTTTTTCCCCATGTAGGTGCCGGCCAGGCAACATCTACATCCGATTGTCTGAAATGAAAAACGGCTGTATCCACCAGCGCATCCAGATAGAGATCAATATCTTTTCTGATATACGCGCGTTCGATCTGATCCGCTACACCTTCAGGTGTGGCCAGGAGATCTTCAGCTTCACCGTCATCTTTATCGGGATCGAAGATACAACCCCCACTCAATGAAATAATAATCAATAGTACAAACAGCGTTGCCCCCGAGAGGGTTTGTCTCATGGTTCCTCCTCTCCGCTCCCATACGCATCGGCTTGTGTATCGTTCACCTCAATCGTTGCCTCGGCATATGCCTGTTTAATGAGACCGTCCAGAAACTTTCGCGGATTCCTGCAGGTCCGGATACCAATTCGGATCGTCGATTTCTTTACCAGTTTCAAACCATACTCGTAATCCGAGAAGAGTCCCTCACAAAATCGAAGAGCAGTCATACCCTCTTCACGTGCCTTCTCCCGGATCCACTCTCGCGCCGCTTCGCTGAATGTCAGACGAACTCCGGTGCGTGTACGAAACTCCGTAACGAATTGGATCAGCGACCCATCAAAAAGAAGAGTAGAGAGGAAAGAGTCGGTATCCATGATGGTGTTCTTTGTAACTATCACCGAGGAGACGCCACTTCCCGGCAGACTATGTTCAAGAGGAAGGAGTACCCGCTCCAGAATCGATTTCAGACCGCGGGCACCGGTACCTTCCGTTATGGCTCGGTGGGCGATTTCTCTCAGCGCTTCGTCTTCAAGTTTCAATTCGATTCCATATGAGGCAAAATCCCGGATCTTCCCCTGAGTCAGAGGGCTTTTCGGATTTCTGAGGATCTCGAAGAGTTCATCTTCCTCCAGTGGGCGCAGCACCACGAGAATAGGCAATCGTCCTACAAATTCCGGCTCAAATCCATATTCTATGAGATCTTCGGATCGCACCTGGGATAACAATTTATAGATATCATCAGGCGACTCGTCTACTTCGGATTCAAATCCGATCAGCTTTTTCCTGAGCCGGCGTTTGATGATTTCCTCCAATCCCACAAAGGCGCCACTCATGACGAAAAGTATGTTTTTCGTGTTGATTTTCCTTCTCTGCACTTTGCCCGTTCTCTGAGCTTCAATCATTGCCTCCATCTGACTAGCGAGATCAAAGGGTGCTCTGAGATCGACTTCCGCTTCCTCCATGAGTTTGAGCAGGTTTCGTTGCACACCGGTACGTGACACGTCAGGACCATGGGTACTCCCGCTGGATGCGATTTTATCGATTTCATCTAGATAGATAATACCGTGTTCCGCCAACTCAATATGCCCATCGGCGTGATGCACCAGATCTCTCACCAGCTGTTCCACGTCTCCGCCCACATAACCGGTTTCCGTGAATTTTGTGGCATCCCCCTTCACAAGGGGAACTCCGAGCTCTTCGGCGATGAGTCGAATTATATATGTCTTTCCAACTCCGGTGGGCCCGATGATAAGCATATTGGCCTTGACTTCCCCGACCAGATGAAACTCCTCATCCGTTGTCGATTCCCACGCGACCCGGTGAAAATGCGTACACACCTTGGTGGATAGCGATCGAGTCGCCTCCGGTTGACCGACGACAAATTCCCTGAGCCGCGACTCGAGTTGCAACGGAAGCATATCGAATTTGATTTTCGGCGCTTCTTCGTCCTCCGGATCACTCTCTTTTGTCTGTGTCGGTGCCATGGTAGGCATCATGACTTTTACGCCGTACTGATCACCAAGCAATCCCTGTATCTTCTCTTGAAGTTTATCAACTATGTTATCAAGCCCCTCGGCTTCTTTAGGGGTTTCTTCTTTACCATCCTTCGTCATTGAAAATCCTCCCATATGCATCGCGTCGGTATATACGCGGTCCGACCGATCGGGTACTCCGCTTTGTGTACATCATCTATTCTGTAAATTTCTCCGGCCTGGATCCGCAGTAAATGGATCTGTTTCCCGGGATGCGGATCCGCAGATACAGACCGGGAATCAGGAATATCCGGAACAATGAAGATCCGCCCGGTTCCATCGCGGTATTCCAGCGATCTCTTTTCAAGATAATGCCATGGTTGTCGAATGCTATCCAGAAGAAAACGTTCTTCCTGCTCATCTATTATGGATCCACCGTCAAAAAGAATAGTTACACATGTATACGGATTTCGTCGTAAAAGACTCCGTAGAAACGTATGCAGCCATTCCGTAAACGTCTTCCCCGAAGAGTTGCGGCGTACCCGGACCGTTATACCTGTACCTAGCTGGGAACCCAGCTCCATACCTAGTTGTTCCGGATCTATGAGAACTGCACGGGGGAACGAAACAAAGATCCTCGTGATGATCGAGCCCGCGCCCGGTCCCGTATACATATCAGGTATAGGTTCATCCTCATGCGATTCGGCGAGTGTGGAAGAATATTCCCACGCGCTGAGAATCTGATCTTCCCGTATAGAAGGTGTTTCGAGTACACTATATGGCGGTCTGTCTCTGAATTTCAATCCGAGACGCGCGGCGTCCCTTCGAATGCGAGATCCCGGAAGAACGAGAAGGGGAAACAGTTGTATATCCGCGTCGGGAACCGCTTCTCGAACCGTCTCTATCCCCTGATTCACATATTGTTCCGTATCGCCGGGCAGACCGAAAATAATATCAAGACGGACAGATATTCCCTGATCGCTCAGAAACCGGGCGCCCTGAAGTATCTCCTGTACACCACCCGGACATCCCAGGGCTTTTCGCACGGATGGTACGGAACTCTGCAATCCGATTTCAACCTCTCGAATACCCGATGAAGCAAGGTGCTTCGCCATACGAGAATCCACAGAATAACCGTCAAGCTCAACGGAAAAATACAAGCTCGATTCACGCAGTGCATTTAAAAAATCAACGATATCCGCCCGTCTGTTTAATGCCGGATCAAGGAGGAATACTTCTTTAACGTCCATGGCCTGTATTGCATCGAGTTCCCGTTGAAGTACCATCAACGATACATTTCTCTTCCGATATCTGTGATCGCCGTATGTGCAAAACGCACACTTCGACACACACCCGCGTCCGGTTTCAATAAATGGGATATCGTCTTGTCTATCCGTCAGTGGTATCCAGGAGTGGTGTGGCGAAATCACGGATGGCTGATCGGGCAATTCCCCTCTGTGGCGTTTGTTGAAATCACGGTGAAGAAAGGCATGATCCCACCCGGACAATCCGGTCAGGAGCGCCTTCCATGGTCCTTCACCTTCACCGGTGATTGCGATATCCCATCGTGAATCATGTCGTAACCACTGGTTATCTTCCGTTACTTCAGGACCGCCCACAATGATGATGCAGTTCATCCGTTTCTTTAGTTCACCGGCAATAAACAGGCTCCGTTCCACATTCCACAGGTAACAGGTAAATGCAACCACATCCACGTTCATTGAAACAATTTTGGAGATGATCACCTCATCCCCGCCGTAATCGATAATATCTCTGGGCAATGTAATCATGGCCGGTGTCGAAGAACCGAGGTGTGAAACCGATGACCAGAGGCTTGCCGCGGCAATGGGTTGATTTCCCGTTTCGTGGAGCGGAATGGGAGTAGGGATAGGTAGTTGGACCATGAGAATGGTCCCGTACATATCGGGGATCACGGATTTCCCGAAACCTGCAGTGGAAGAATCGATCTGATGAATCATGGGAGCATGTTGATCGGCAGTCAGATCGCAGCCAGTTCTCCGCGGGAAACCGCAGTATCTTCATCCTGTATAAATATGTTAGATTCAGTAACGGAACCCGGTGAAGATCGATATGTTATGGCTCCGCCATGACCTTCGAT
>Ga0180433_10009638_pt1 | contig 11786 bp, 15 predicted proteins | sample SS_ome_8_FD_132980 | JGI IMG/M metagenome (GOLD analysis project Ga0180433, IMG submission 132980) | Hypersaline lake sediment archaeal communities from the Salton Sea, California, USA - SS_1_D_1 metaG | ecosystem: Environmental > Aquatic > Non-marine Saline and Alkaline > Hypersaline >... | reverse complement strand
GAGGCGAGAGCCATTCTTGAGAACTCCCTATCGGCCTTCAGCGGGAAGGCGAAGCACGACGGAATAAAAGAGAGCGACCGACTTGTTTTCGTGACGCTTTCACCCGTATGATGGGTTCTTCACCCTTATACTGGACGGACGATGCCGAAAAAGACCGGCGAAGTTCAAGCCGCTTGCCAAGACCCGTCCTGAAGAGTTTTCCAAGATGTGTTCTTGGGCAGAAGAGCGTTGCCGCGTGGCAAATACTCCCACCAACTAATTCCGCGATAACCAAGTGACTTATTTAGGATGGAGGCTCAAATGAGTCGAAAGGTTATCTATGCAGGATATCAGCAAGTATATTCACTACTTTGGTAGCATTTATCGCAAGAATTGCAGCCATTGGGATAAATCAGAAAAAACCTGCACGAACAAAGGCGGTTGCATTTGCGCGAAGTTCGGCGAGGTTCACGGCCATATCCGCTCGTTGATTCAGCCGAGCTACCGCAATGCTACGATATACGACTACACAGGCACCATAGAAAAGCCCGATGGTGAGGTCGTCCGCGTAGTTAGCGCAGAAGATGTAGAGCATATACAAGACCAAATGTGGAACTTCCTGTATGGCGATGCGCCTTTTCAGGAAGACCTCACACGCCCTGAGCTAAACGCTTTGTCCGTGCTTGATAGTAGATTCAAACGAGGCGAATGTCTTGTTATACACGGCGATGCTCGTCGTCAAAGCAAATACGAGAAGATGCATATGCAGGAACGAATGCCTACGGGCAAAAGCTTCCTCGCATCAATAGCGACTATCGATGCTATCTGGCGTCGATGTTTTGTAACCAATACAGCGATTACTTATGATTGGGCTTCGTTCCTCAAGATGCGGATTCTGCTGAAGACTCGTTACATCGAAGAACATCAGGAAGTAGAAGAAGCCAAGGAATCAGATTTCTTGGTTATCGATGACATCAATACTATCAGCGGAGAGTTTGGAGATAAGGCAGCGAACTGGACGCGAGAGAAGCTTGATAACTTCCTCATGTATCGAATGGACCATCGCAAGCCGACCATTTTGGTTTGCAACTTTGATGTAGAAAAGGTTGATCTTCCAGGTCATATGGGAGACGCTTTTGATAAGTTGGTGCATTCTTCAGGAACAACTCGCATTCGTGTCGAACCTGTTAGTCAGAGTCTTCGAGGAAGTTGATAGATGTCAGATTATAAGACTTACCAATCCAAACTGCTGCATATCGCTTTGAATGACAAAGAGCGATATAAAGCTATTGTTGAACGCATCGATGCAGAATGCTTTGACGTTGAATATCGTCCAATCGTGCAAGGTATTTTTCATGCCCACGTATCAGATATGGTCCTCACGGCCAATGCCTACGAGGATTTTATTGAGCGCTCGGTCAATGCAGGCGATTACAAGAAGTGGACAGGCAGCGATGCTCAGCCTATACCAGCGAAGCTAGGCGAGAAGCGAAAGTTTACCGCTGTCCAAAAACTAGATAACGTCAAGAGCGATGAGTTTGATTTCTTGATGACCAAGGTCAAAGAGAGTCATGACCGTTCTCAGGCGGAAGAAGTCATCTCAAAGTTTGCTGCGGACCAAAAAGGAGACTTCTACGGAGCCCTTGCTAAGCTGTCTGAAAAGGCAAATGGTATCGCTTCTAGCAAGGATGATGCGACATTCAAGGCGATGGACCTAGCCAACTCTCGTAAAGAGTGGCTTGATGCGCTCAAGGACAAAAGAGCTAATCCCGAGCAAATCGTTTCTACGGGTCTCAAAGATATTGATGAATGTCTAAGCAAGAGCATTACTGAACCAGGTATGCTTGTGTTCTTTGTTGCGGATGTCGGTGGTTTCAAGACAACCACGATGTTGAATATCGCTCTCAATGTTCTGAAGCAGTCACAAGAGAACGTGATGTTCGTATCTCTCGAAATGCCCGGTCATCTCTTGATGGACAAGATAATCTCAAGAGAGTCAGGCGTTCCAGGTAAGAAGCTGAGCTACCCACATCTGATGACCGAGCAAGAGGTCCAGAAAGTTGAACGCGAGCTAGATAAGTGGGATAACCTCAAGAGCAAGTTCATTATTCTTGACGCGGTAGACGGCGCGACCGTTGCAGATATAGCAAGGGCCATTGAGCAACATTCGCATGCGAAGCCATCGTTGATAGTCGTAGATTACTTGACGATTCTCAAGCCTGAAGCTTGGTATGCGAAGTTGGGTCAGCATGCCTGGTTTGGCTATATGTGTAAGAGCCTTCGAACTCTTGGCAAGAAGCATGGTTTCAGCATCATTTCTGCTGCACAGTTGGGTCGTGATGCTATCAAGCGCCTCAAGAGTCAGAAAGAGGGCTCACAGACGGTTGGCTCCGAAGATATTCGTGGTTCTCATGATCTATCTGCTGACGCCGATGCGCTATTCATTCAAGTTCCTTTGCCATCAGAGCCAAACGAGAAGATTCAGGTCTTTTGTGCAAAGTCTCGTTATGGCGACAAGACCTTTGGGGGTAAGAACTCTGTGCTTCTAAACGTTAAACCGTCTGTGGGCAGGGTTTCAGGCGAGCGCGATGCGGCATGGAAGGCTGAGCTTCAGATGCAGCCGATGCAGGCGACGACGAACTATGAAGTTGCCATCGACATCAATGCTGATGTTCCTGATATTGACCCTGACCTCGATATCCTCGAAGACGATCAGCCGCCAATCAGCGATTCGATATTTGGCGACACGCCTGATGAAAACTCCTTGGGAGACGGTTTCTAATGGGTTCGTATGAAATCAACAAGATCAAGCAGAGCTACAAAATCTCTGACTACCTTGAGGATCAAGGCATATCGCCATTGAAGGAACAGGGCGACCATAAGCTTTACCGCTGCCCGTTGCCTCATCATCCAGGCGACAATGATCCTTCATTTTACATCTATGACAAAGGCAATCACGAAGACTTCTATTGCTTTGGATGTAAGTCAGGCGGAAGTATCATCCATTTCATAGCCGATTATGAGAAGATAGGTCTTCGGAAGGCCATTCAACGACTGAGCGCTGAGCTAAACATTGATATCGAGGAAATCCTCGATGCAGCCGTTGAAGAAGCAAGACAGGCGTTGAGAGGCGGTAGCACGGTTACGCCTGACGAAGCATTGACACGTTCGCTGTATATTGCGGCATTGGTACATGATTTTCTAACGAGAGTCGAAAGGAACCCTGACGAGCTAGAGCTATGCGAGCAGATTTTCCAACTTGTCGATAAGTATGTGTACGCTGAGAACGTGGTAGAACTTGATAACATCATCGAGGTTCTTCCCGACAAACTCGGTACTAGATATAAGCTCTGGACGGAGCAGCAAGAACAGGAAAAAGCTAGTATAGCGGAGGGCTGAGTATGTATACTTTACACAAAAAATCATGTATGGGGATGAAGGAGGTCGCAACGGATTCGATAGACGGCATTGTGACATCTCCACCTTACAAAGATGAGGATGGCTATTCAGTAGAATTAATGAAAGACATCGCAAGAAACTGTTACAGAGTTCTCAAGAACGGGAGTTCTTGTTTTGTCAATTTTGGACAGCTTGCTTCGGATAAGGGCCGACCCTTTAGCGTTGCCAATGAGTTTGCTGAGTATTTTGATTGGATAGATACGATTATCTGGGTCAAAAGCAATGAATGGATGGGAGGGCACTATACTCCTGTCAACAGCAAATATCGTATGAACAATATGTATGAATACATATTCCAGTTTGCAAAAGGCAAAGCAGAGATTGACCGTCTAGCTCTTGGTATTCCATATCTAGATAAGACGAACATCAAGCGATATGGAGCAACAGATACAAAGAGCGGAGCCAAGAAAGACCTTCGATGTGCAGGCAATGTCTGGTATGTATCATACACAACCGTTCAGAGCAAAGACCAGAAGCCACACAAGGATATGTTTCCTGAAGAGATTCCTCGCAGATGCTTGAAGTTGATGAACCTTCCACGAGGCTCAACTATCTTGGACCCATTTATGGGCAGCGGAACAACGGGTCGAGCAGCACGAGACATGGGCTACAAGGTAGTTGGTTACGAGATAAACGACAAATACTGGACCAAAGAAGCGGACCTATTTGAATGAGCGTAAGCTGGATATATCCTGATGACTGCATAGGTCTAGAGCTAGACGGAGAAGAGCCGTCTCTCATCTATATGGACCCTCCGTATGGACCTAAGAGCGAAGATACCTACTATGGCGTTGGTGAAGATGCTCACGATTATCTATCGTACATGCATGACCGTCTTGCTCATATGCGAGATATCTCAGGAGATTCCTACAACATAGTGGTTCATGTCGATTGGAAATATGTTCATAATCTCAAGGTTATGATGGACAGTATCTTCGGTCGCGAGAATTTCAAGAACGATATCATATGGTGTTTTAGTAATCCATCAACTAACGAGAAATGGTTGCCTCGCAAACATCAAAATCTTCTATGGTATGGAGTTGGCGATAACGTGTTTAATCCCATTCGCATCCCGCACAAGACCAAGATGAATGTCGGCGGCAAGAACGCATGGTCCAAAGAGAAGATACCGTGGGAAGAATACGAGAAGAAGGGTAAGCTGCTTGAGGACTGGTGGACGGATATACCAGCCCTTTGTCGTAATGAGCCTGAGAAAACAGGCTACGCAACACAGAAACCATTGGCGCTGATGCGTCGAGTTATTAGTTTGTGGAGCAACGAGGGCGATACTATCATTGACCCGTTCATGGGTAGCGGTTCGCTGCTTGAGGCAGGAGTCCGAATGGGTCGCAACGTTATAGGATGCGATATTAGTCCTGATGCAGTAGAAACGGCCAACAGACGAATTAAGAAAGCAAGTAGGGCGGACATATTCGCCGGAGAACAGCAATGATCAACAAGATTATGCACGAAGACGTTATTGACGGACTTAAGAAGATAGAAGACAACAGCGTAAGTCTTGTGTTTACTTCTCCGCCCTACAATGTAGACATCAAGTATGGCAATCATGATGACACGATGCCATACACCGATTACCTTGATTGGCTCAAGGATATATGGTCCGAGTGTTACCGCGTGCTTCGTCCAGGCGGTCGCCTTGTCATCAATATCGATTCGATGGTCAATCATGAAGAAGACCGTTTCGCGAAGAAAGCAGATGATACAGGTAAAGAATACTTCCGCCCCATCTATGCTGATCTATGCGAAATCAATGCAGACGTTGGATACAACTTCCGTTGCGATATTGCATGGTACAAGCATCAGGTAGTTGGTCGCGCAACGGCGTGGGGAAGCTGGATGTCCTGTCAGAACCCCATTGTCCGCCGTAACCATGAGTATCTGCTTGTATGGAACAAGGGGCCGTGGTCTCTACCGCCGGTTGACCACAAGAGCGACCTGACAAAGGAAGAGTTTGAGCAGTGGACTATGAGTCACTGGTTCATACAGCCCGAGACACGCAAGCTCGGTGGTCATCCTGTTCCATTCCCAGAAGAGCTAGCGAGGCGAGTCATTAAGCTCTACTCGTATCCAGATGATATTGTGCTTGACCCATTCTCGGGAACGGGTACAACTTGTAAGATGGCAAAGGTTCTGAAGCGTAGATTCATTGGCATTGACAACCATCAGGCCTCTGTTGAATATGCGCGTAGGCGTATCAATGCCTCTGTGGAGTGTTTCGATGGAGTTTGAGATTCAGTTTACAGATGTTACGCTTCTTGAGGCCAATGGCGAATACGATGATGTTGTTCGCATCATGGCAAAGCCAGAGATTGTTAACTTTGTCGAATCTCCGCCTGTCGAGGACTGGGTTCTCTCTTCAACGGTAACGATTCAACATATGTCGGGCTTTGCTATCATGAAAGCAGACTTCTATCACGATGGCAGAATAATCATTACGGAATACACGCCCAGTATTCGCGATGCATTCAATCCTGACATTCGTTGTTTGAAGTTTTGGGCAGGACAATCTGGTTGGAAGAGCATCGAGCCCACACAGGCCGCAATCGATAGTATGAAGGATTTTTGGAAGAATCAGTGGGATACATATGTAGTCGATTCTGCAATTTTCGATGAGCAATATGGCCCCAGGAAGGACATGATATTTTCGGATGACGAAATAGATTCATGAAACAGGCCTCAAAATGTCGAAATTGCAGTGCTGAGGTTTCCCATTTTGGAGACCTACTTGGCATTTTCTGTGCTGCGTGTGGGCATTACGAGCCTTCTCTCAAGCATAGAAAATTGATTGATGACTTAGAGAAGAGACATGAAGATGCTCAAAATCAACTCAGAGCATACTTGAAGAAAAAGATGGAGGATAGCAATGCCAATACGACACAACACAAAAAGCCATGATTTCGCGTGGGACTTCGAAGACCCAAGTGGTAACACGGGTGGCGTTATATACATGAGATATCATGAGACAGACGATGGAACTCCGAGTCTGTCTATTTTGGAGTCGCAGGACGGACCCGAAGTCCTAACGCTTCCTGTGGACCTATTCAGGGACGCGGTTGCAGAGGTAGACCGTTATGAATCTATCATCGGAATGCTTTCAGGTAAAACATCTCCTGCGAGGCCGTCGCTGGTTGCAACAGCGCCGATGCCTAACAGCGATTTGAAGTTGCCGACTATTGGTGGCAAGATGGTTAAGACAGGGCAGCAACCTGTGGCCGACTCTGATCCTGAAAGCAAGGATTCAGACCCCCGTGACCCTGGAATGATTCTTGATACGCAGGAGCCAATGGTTTCGTTCTTACCCGGTGAGGCGTCTCGTAACCGTCCAAACGTTGACCCTGAAACCAAGAATGAGATTTTGTCTTCGCGAGGTTCTACGACAGAAGAGAGAGCGGCGCTTCGAGAGCAGCAGCGTTCAACGGGTAAAAAATCGCTCAAGCGTGTGAGCGAGGATGCTGAATGAGTCGATACAAAGCAAAGCACATTCCATTGGATAAGTTACCTGTTTCTGTTAATGGAGTAGCCGAGCCCTTGTGCGAGTCTTGTGCGAACAGGGATTGTTCGAACCCGATTCGTCCTTGCAAGGTTAGTGTCTTTGGCGTAACGAAGGTTCGTAAATGCTATGTATCCAACAACTCTCCTAGCTTTGTAGTCCAATGCGAGGGTTTTATACCTGAAATGTCTAGCGACGAGGAAGACGAGGACTAAGTGCCGACCTATGTTTACAACTACATTGGGCCTGATGGAGAGCCGACAGGAGAGCAGTTTGAGGCTTTTCAGAAGATGACTGATGATGCCTATACAGAGCATCCTGAAACAGGCCAACCATGCGAGCGAGCAATCGTTTGCCCCAATGTAAGGCACAGCGGTCCTATGGGATTGGTGCGAAGCAACTAGGCGATACATTAACAAGTCTAAGCCTAAGTATATACGAGACGATAAGGCGGGTATCAGAAAGCGGTTCCCCAAAGGTGGAGTATGAAGGAAGAACAGGTTCAGATACTAAGAAAGGCTATACTTGAAGCGTTTATCGCCGACGATTCAAGCGATATATCTTGGCTTATGGTTCTTTCCTTGAGTGGCAACGTCGTCACAGACAACAGTATTATCAACTGTCTTGACATATCGGTTGATGACCTAACTTCATTGATGTGCGACTTGTTTGAGCGCGACTATTCTATGTGGCAACAGGAGATATCTGAGACAAGGTACTTTGAACCTCATCGGTCGCCTAACTCTCAGGGTCGATTTCGCGGTGGCGATGGCGGCATGCATGTTCGTGAAGAAGTCCGCAAGTCTTATTCGTTCGATTTGGACAGGTCTGATATCAGCCGTCGCAAGATAGACCATAGCATTCAGCCTCGTCACCGTGGCGGCACAGAGGAAGAGTTGCAGAAAGAAAGAGTTCAAACGACCAAGCCAATACCTATTCGTTTAGGCGAGGGTGAAAAAGCGGAGACTGTCTATTTGCAAGACGATAAAGACGTATCGCGCAGTAACCCAATCGAGGTAGACCTTGAAGAAGACACAGGAAAAAGACAAACGCCCTTCATACCGGACGGCTCCGTTTGAATCCTCGAAGGCTTCCCAGCAAGCAAGGGATTATTTGCTTGACAACTTCAAGTTTGGCTGGCTCTTTTCCGCTGATCAGCTAAAAAGCATATCTCCTAACTCCGTTGCCTGGCTGACCGTTATTGGGGCTCCTGAAATAGATGAGCTTCTAAACGACGATGATGGCGCATGGATGCACAATCTAATCGAATATGTCAAGACTGAAGAGCCTGTGCCTGAAGATGAGGTAGGCGACTACGTGACAGGTCTTTCTGATATTATCGCCGAGCGTTTTTATCGAGAAGGTGCATTTGAAGATTTGTTCTCTGACACTTTTATGACGGTTCGCAAACAGAATAAGCAAAAGCAAAAGCAGAGAACTACGAATAGTAGCCACCCGAGTAAAATAACTCATGCAGTTGACTTGTAAACAGGTTGTAGTTCATACTTTGGACAGCGAAGATATCCGCGACAGAGATCGTGTTCGTGCGGTCTTATCGTGCTTCAAAAAACAGCGCATGGAGATATCGGCAACGCTTCGTCGTTTTGGTTCAAGCCAGCGATACAAGATGATTCGTATACTCAGAGTAGATGAGCATACCTGTGATTTAGTATCAGCAGATTCGGACCATACTATGACGATGCGTGCTGTACCATTTGGTGACATATTAGAGATGGCCGTAATCATTCGTGACCCGATTGCGCCTGATGAGTTAGAAACTCTATCTATGGATGATATCTTCGACTTCGAAAGTGAAATGCCAACTCCCGATGCATCATCGGACGATAAAGAGGCATGAAAGCACGCAAGATAACTAACGCCGACTTTGTTCACCTACACAATCACACTGAGTATTCGTCCTTCGATGGATTGAACAAGGTTAGCGAGTTTCCCAAGGCCGCAGCCGAGAAGGGCTTCAAGGCCCTGGCGATGACCGACCACGGCAACATCGGCGGAGCTTTCAAGTTCATGCAGCAGTGCGCTGAGGTTGGCATCAAGCCAATCGTCGGTTGCGAGTTCTACCTATCCAAAGATAGGCATGTTCATTTCACCACAAAGAAAGACAGCAGAGGTAGGATTCTCGAAGAGGGGCAAACGGATGGTCGCAAGGGCAACCGTCACCTTGTTCTGATTGCGAAGAACTGGAAGGGTTACCAGAACCTCTGTCGTCTCTCTCAAGCGTCTTGGGTCGAAGGATACTACCGTGACCCTCGTATTGACCTTGACTTGCTCTACGAGCATTCTGAGGGCCTCATATGCTCGTCTGCGTGCTTGAGCAGCGTTATCAACGCGAACTTGCTCCACGGACGATACGACCAGGCGAAGAAGGCAGGCACCATCCTCAAGGATATCTTCAAAGATGACTTCTATCTCGAAGTCATGTATCACGGCATCGACGCCGAAGGCGCAATCATTCCCGATGTCATCAAGCTCAGCGAAGAGCTTGGATGTAAATGCATCTGCACGAATGACTGCCACTATTGCGAGAAATGCCAAGGCAAGTCGCAGGAACTTTTGATGGCGATGTCTACGTCAAGATGCTTGACGGACCCGAAGCATATCCATTTTCCGCACGATGAGTTCTATCTCAAATCCGCGCAAGAGATGGCGAAGACATTTGGAACGAAACCTGAGTTGTTGTTGAATACAAACCTCGTGGCGGACAAAGTTGATACAGATGACATCATGGATAACTTGACGGGCAAGATGCGCTTGCCTCGATTCAATATCCCTGAAGGTTTCAAGACTCCCTATGACTATCTTGAGAAGCTTGCGCTCGACGGATTGGCGGCATTGGGTTGGGATAGAAGCCAGGAACACGTTGAACGACTTCAAATGGAGTTGAACGATGTTCGTATCGTTTGGGAAAATAACCGCTACGACTTTGCGACATACTTTCTCATCGTTCGCGATTACATTCGCGCATCTCAAGACCGAGGTATCCTGACTGGCTGTGGTCGTGGCTCAGGCTTTGGTAGCGTGCTGCTGAGATGTCTTGGCATCACGCACGGTCCTGACCCGCTTGCATACGGTCTGTTGTGGGAGCGATTCTTGGGCTTCGACGACAAGCATTTTGTTTCCGAGCGAGATTTTGGTATCGAAGAGGAGGACAAGGTTGTCGAGGTTGAGGTTGATGAAGAGGTTGCGAGAGAAGTCGAAGACGACCTTGGCGGTGTAGATAGATACTAAACTAGCAGGTAGACATGGAAATAGCAGAAGTCAAACAATCTATACTATCCCTTGTTGGGGACAACGAGAACCTTGACAAGATCAAGGAAGAGCTTGATGCGATGGCATCGACGGAAGGCCTTGATGGTCGTCCTATTCTTTTCAAGTTCTATGACGTTTACAAGAAGCACGGCCACAAGAAGGGCGAAGAGAACAAGATCAATTCTTGGACCGCCGTTGCTCTAGGTATGACCAATAAAGAGCCTGATGGAGAGTTCTTGCCTAAGCGTCGTGCATTCGCTCGTGCAGGTTTTCCTGATATTGATTCTGACTTCGACTATGCCCGCAGGCAAGAGGTTTATGACTACATTATTGATACATACGGGCGTGAGAACGTCGGTAACATCGGAACTTATGGCGCGTTGAAGATGAAGAGCTTTGTGCGTCGTGCGTTCCGAGCGATTGACCCTGATGGCGTATGGCAGCCTACGCCAAAGGGTAAGGAACAGTGGATAACGCATTCGCGTCTCAAGGGCGATGAGATTGTCAAGTCTTTGCCGACGCAGTTTGGCGCTGTCCTCAAGGTTAAGCACGACGGAGAAGAGCATGCCATCAAAACCACAGAAGACGCCTACAAGTATTGCAGGAACTTTGCTAGTTACATCGACAAATATCCTGACATCCTCACTCACTCTAGGAATATTGAGGGACTACTCTCTACATTTGGAGTACACGCTGCCGGTATCGTTATATCTGATTGTCCTCTAGATGAAATCGCTCCGCTTCGTCAGACGAGTATTATCAAGGATACGCTCGACGGTGGAGAGAAGGTATTTGAGTATGCGACTCAGTTTGAGAACGCAGACCTCGAAGAGATGGGCCTCATCAAGTTCGATATCCTTGCTCTCAGTACGCTGACCGTAATGTCAAAGTGTATCCAGCTTATTGAGGAGAACTGCGGATTCAAGCTCGATATCACGGAGATTCCTCTTGATGACGAGAAAACGTTCGACCTCTACAGGCAGGGCAAGCTCGTTGGCGTGTTCCAATGCGAAGAGCCTGGTATGCAGCGCACGATGCAGCAGATGGGCGTTGACCGCTTTGATGACATCATGGCAGGCGTGGCCCTCTATCGCCCAGGACCAATGGAGAGTATACCGAGCTACTGCGCACGCAAGCATGGCTCAGAGCGTGTTGAATACTTCCATGAGTCTATTGAGCCGTTCGTCAAGCCCTACCTAGAGAGAACGCATGGTTTGCTTGTTTATCAGGAACAGATCATGCAGATTTGTAACTCGCTTGCAGGTTTCTCTATCTCTGATGGCTATGTCATCATCAAGGCCATCGGCAAGAAGAAAGAGAAGTTGCTGGTGAAGTATCGCGCTCAGTTCATCGAGGGCTGCGTGAAGAACGGCATCGGCAAGGGCCTTGCGACTGACTATTGGGACAAGTTCATCACACCGTTTGCTCTCTACGGCTTCAACGCATCTCACTCATGCTGCTACGGCTTCTTGTCGTATCAGACGGCCTATCTCAAGGCAAATTTTCCGGAAGAGTTCATGACGGCTTATCTGAACGTTGAGCTTGACCGAGCGAAAAATGAGAAGGT
>Ga0180433_10009637_pt1 | contig 11789 bp, 13 predicted proteins | sample SS_ome_8_FD_132980 | JGI IMG/M metagenome (GOLD analysis project Ga0180433, IMG submission 132980) | Hypersaline lake sediment archaeal communities from the Salton Sea, California, USA - SS_1_D_1 metaG | ecosystem: Environmental > Aquatic > Non-marine Saline and Alkaline > Hypersaline >... | reverse complement strand
GGTAACGCGAAGCTACCAGTTCTTTTTTAGAAGGTGATCTTCAAAAAATGGTTAAAGCCAAGCCGAAAAAACACAAAAAACAATTATTACTTTCAAAATCTGAATTCGCCAGGAAGTTGGAAATTTCGCCGGCCGCGGTTACCCGGGCCCTTAAATCAGGAAGAATCAAATCCCAGAAAAAAGGAACCCGGGAATTCATTGAACTGTATTCACAGAAGGCCGCCTTCCGCGATGCCCCCGCCCGCAAATCCGCCATGAAGCGGGCAAACGGAAGCACCGGGAAACAGAAGATCAACGGGAAGAAAACGGCCGCTGATGAAGCGGATGATTCCGCAAATAATGAGTTTTACCAAAGGCGGGCCCAACTGGAACTGATAAAGATTGAACGCGCAAAATTGGAATTGGCAGAAAAACAGGGTTTAATGGTTCCTTATTCTGAAGTAAAAAAGGAATGGTTAGGGGTTGCTGAAAACCTGAAGAAAAATATTCTGGCCATCCCTTCCCGGATTGGGGCCCTGGTTGGCGCCCATTCAAAGAAGGGCCGCCATGAATGTGAACAAATCATTTTAAAAGAACTGAAACGATCACTTCAAACCATAGGGGAATAAAATGAATGATTGGTTAATAACATATTTGGATCCCAATGATGGGTTAAAATTCAAACAAGAAATGGAATACAATGTTTCCTTCCAGGATCTAATGTTCCGGCTTCAGGGCAAATTTTATTTCCTTAATATTGTAAAGGTGGAAATAAAACCCATGGAAATGAATTTCTGATGGCAGGGCTGATTCAGGTTACCAGGGAAACGGCCGCGGGAACCCGGGCCCTTCTGAAATATTTCATGGAATTTTATGGCGCCTATCCCATGAAACACCGGGCCAAGGCAATCCGGATGTTTGAATTGTGGAACCGGAAGTTGAAGGAAAAGCGCCGGCCGCCGGCCGCCTTCCGGGGGGCCCAGGAACAAAAAGCTTTTAGGAAGGAATTGCGGGAAGCCATTGCGGATTATATGTATTCAGAAGGATGTTCATGTTGCCAGGATACGGAATCCCATGATGAACACACGGCCCGGATCGCCCGCCTTCTTAATGTTAGAATGTACCCGGACAAATCCGGATATGATTTTTCCAGATATAGGACAGGCCAGAAAAAGAAGATAAAGGTTCACGGATGATTCAAACCCTTCAGGATTTAAAATCCCAGTTTTATCAAACCTTGGCCCCCCCGCCGGATCTGAACGTTTGGCAATGGGCTGATGAATACCGGGTTTTAGCTTCTGAAGCTTCATCAGAACCAGGGCCATGGAGAACCGATCGGTTCCCGTTTTGGCGGGAAGTAATGTTTGAACTTTCCCCCCAATCTTCAACGGAAGAAATTGTGTGCATGTGCGGGGCCCAGGTTGGCAAAACGGAAATTTGCCTGAACCTGATGGGATATACCATCCATTGGGATCCGGGGCCAATGTTGTATGTTCAAAAAACCCTGGATGCGGTAAGGAAGTTTTCCGCCCAAAGATTTAAAAAATCATTGGAGAATTCCCCGGTTATCCGGGGCCGCCTTCCGGAAGCCAAATCCCGGGATGATGCAAACACAATATTTGTTAAAAACTTTCCCGGGGGGATCCTGATCCTGGGGGGGGCCAATTCCGCGGCAAGTTTGCGTTCCATGCCCATCCGGATCCTGATGTTGGATGAAGAAGATTCTTTTGATGCGGATATTGATGAAGAAGGGGATCCCGCCGAACTGGCCATTGTAAGAACCAACAACTTCCCCCGCCGGAAGATATTTCATTTATCATCCCCAAAGATTGAAGAAACATCAAAGATTGAACCGCTTTATAAAGAGGGGGATCAGAGATCCTACAATGTTCCATGCCCTTTTTGTAAGAAGAAACAAACCATTGATTGGGCCCAGATCAAATTCAAAAGGGATAAGAAGAATTTTTTGGTTCCTGGTTCTGTTTATCTTCAATGTAAGTTTTGCAAAAAGAGGATCCGGGAACATCATAAAACCTGGATGTTGGAAAATGGAATTTGGATTGCCGCGGAACCGCAACGGGAAATTGCTTCATTCCATCTGAACGCCTTATATTCCCCCCTGGGTTTCTTTTCCTGGGATAAAGCGGTTAATCGGTTCCTGAGATATGTTAGAACATTGGATACTGAAAAACTGAAGGTTCACATCAATTCAACCCTGGGGGAAACGTTCAGCGAAAAAGGGAAGAAAGTTGATTATGGAATGTTAGAATCCAGAAAAGAAGAATACCCGGCCCCGGCGCCGGCGGGGGTTCTCATAATAACCGCGGGGGTTGATGTTCAGGATGATCGGATTGAAGTTGAAACAGTTGGATGGGGTGAGCATGAAGAAAATTGGAGTTTGGATTATTCCAGGTTTATGGGGGATCCGGAATATGATGATGTTTGGCAATTGTTGGATCTCCATTTAAAAAAAACCTGGGGCCATGAATCCGGCGCGGAACTCCCGATTGCTTGTACTGGGATTGATTCCGGTTATGTTGCCAAAAGGGTTTACAAGTTTTGCAGGGCCAGGGAAGAACGCCGGATCTTCCCGGTGAAGGGAACAGATGGTTGGGGGAAGGGGTTGATCAACCGGCCCAATAAAAGGAACAAAGATCGGGTTTGGTTAACTTTTACATATGCGGATGAATTGAAATCAAAAATCTATTCCATGTTGAAAGCAGTAAATCCAGGGCCTTCCCATTGCCATTTTCCAAACCTTCCGGATTACGATGCCAATTACTTCCGGATGTTAACGGCCGAAAAATTAAGGCGGAAACGTTCCGGGGGGAAATATATTTTAAAATGGGAATTGCCCGCCGGCCGCCGGAATGAAGCCCTGGATTGCCGGCAATATGCAATTGCCGCCTTAAATATTCTGAATCCGGATTTGGAAAAGTTGAAGGCGGAAAATGGGCCGGTTGTTTTGAAACCCAGGAAAGTAAGAAAAGTAAAAAAAAGGGTATTATCCAAAGGACTATAAACCAAAAAGGGGGCAACCATGGGCGCCTTTACATTAACGGAAGCGCGGGAAATGTTGACATTATACATCAACGCGGAAAAGGCCATTTTAAAAGGCCAATCATATTCAATTGGTGATCGTTCCCTTACCCGGGCCGATTTAAAGGATGTGGTTGCGGAACGGAAATATTGGGAACAGGAAGTTACCAGATTGGCCGCCGGCCGGACAGGGCCCCGGGTTCGCCGGGTTGTTCCTTTTGGAAACCGTTAAAAAAAATACCGCGAAAAAAAACCAAAAACGCCAGAAATGGCAATTTTAAGATCTTAGATCTTTACTTTTTGTTCAAAATCGGTATAAATTCCGATAAATGGACAAATTCCCAACCCTCGGAAAAAGTAAGTTTTCAGCGGTTCAACCAAATCTATTTGATCGCCTAATTGGGGTTGTAAATCCTAAAGCGGCATTAAACAGAATCAGATCCCGTTTGGTAATGTCCTTCTGGGGTTCAACGGGATTTATTACCCCCAGCAAATCAAAACGATCAATGCGTTCCTGGTTTGTTTCCGGGGGTTCCGCTGATAAGGATACAATTGCAGATCTGCCGGCATCCCGTTCAGGATCCCGGGATCTGTATATGAACACACCGGTTGCAACCGCGGCCCTTAGACGGATGAAGAATAATGTTGTGGGCCCAGGCCTTACAATGCAAAGCAGGGTCAACCGGAAGATCCTGGGCCTGGATGATCAGGCCGCTGATGATTGGGAACACAAAACGGAATTTGAATTTGGGATTTGGGCCAATTCAAAAAACTGTGATCTGAACAGAACCCTGAACTTCAATCAGATTCAACAACATGTTTATTTCAATTATCTATTAAGCGGGGATGTTCTGGTTTTGTTACCCTTCAGGGGTATTAAGGGGGCCCCCTATAAATTGCGGTTGCATGTTATTGAAGGGGATAGGCTATCAAACCCGGGAAACGAAAATGATACTTTATCATATAAAATCAGGGGAGGGGTTGAGGTAGATTCAAATGGAACCCCGGTTGCTTATCACATCAGAAAACAACATCCTGGTGATTATACCCCTTCAAATGAATGGGTTAGAGTTTTGGCTAGGGGTTCCCGTTCTGGCCGGCCCAATGTTCTACATATCTTTGATAAGGATCGGCCCGGCCAAAGGCGGGGGATGCCATTTCTGGCCCCGGTTTTAGAACAGTTAAAACAGTTAACCCGGTTTAGTGAAGCGGAACTGATGGCGGCCCTGGTATCCGCCTTTTTTACTGTTTTTGTAAAAACCAAATCTGGGGATTCTTTATCTGAAGGATTCCTTCCAAATAATGATGTAACAACCGGGGCCGCTGATGAAGAAAACCTTTATCAGATGGGAAGCGGGAATATTATTGAACTGGCTGAAGATGAAGAAATTGATATTGCGGATCCCAAAAGGCCAAATGATTCTTTTGATCCCTTCTTTGTGGCTATTGTAAAGCAAGTTGGGGCCAGTTTGGGAATCCCCTTTGAACAACTGATGCAACATTTTTCTTCCTCTTATTCTGCATCCCGGGTGGCAATAATCGAAGGCTATAAAACCGCAATCACCAAACGGGTAAATTTCATTTCTGATTTCAATGATCCGGTTTATGAATCATGGTTAACGGAAGCGGTTATTACCGGAAGAATAAAGGCCCCGGGGTTTCTTACAAATCCGCTATTGCGGGCCGCCTGGATGGGATCCCGCTGGACAGGCCCGGGAATGGGCCAGATTGATCCGGTGAAGGAAACAAAGGCCAGTTTATTGAAGATCCAGGGCCGGCTATCATCTTATGAAGATGAATCCCAGAAGATGGGAACAAAGGATTGGGAATCCGCCATGAACAGGCTATCAAAGGAATCCAAATTGTTAACGGAACAGGGAATTGAACCTTCAGTTATTGTTAAGTAATGCCGCAACCCAGAGAAAACGAAAACAGATCAGATTTTATTTCCCGGTGTATACCGGAACTGATGGGGGAAGGGAAAAAACAAGATCAGGCAATTGCCCAATGCCATTCAATCTATCAACAAAGCAAAAAGGGAAAAAATGAAAAATAGTCTGGTCGATTATATTTGTATGTACCCCTGGGCAATTACCCCGGAAGCATTAAGGGGGATCATTGATATTGCCCAAAGAACGGTTTCAAACCCCATCGATCCAGAAACCTTTCACATCCGGGAACCCAATTCATTACTGGAAACGGAAAATGAATCCAAATCAATCAAAGATTCCCGGCTAATTATCCGCGAAAATTCCGCAATCATTCCAGTTCATGGGCCCATATTCCCCCGGGCCAATTTGTTTACTTACATATCTGAGGCGGAAAGCTTAACAGGGTTGATCAATTCCCTGAATTCCGCCTTGAATGATGCCAGTATTGAGAACATAATTTTTGATATTGATTCCCCCGGGGGTTCAACCATTGATTTGGATGAATTTGCGGAAGCGGTTTTTAATGCCCAGGCACAAAAACCAATCATTGCCTTTATATCCGGCCTGGGCGCTTCCGCGGCATATTGGATTGCATCATCCGCTAGTGAAATAATAGCGGGCAAGGGCGCAATCATTGGTTCAATCGGAACCGTTGCGGCAATCAGGGATGAATCAGAAAAGGACAAAAAAGAAGGGATTCAAAACATCAACATTGTTTCAAACATTTCCCCCATGAAGCGCCCGGATTATACAACCGCTGAAGGGCGATCCGGCCTTCAGAAGATAGTTGATGATCTGGGTTCCATGTTTGCGGAAACCGTTGCCAGGAACCGCGGAACGGATTTCAAAGATGTTATAAACAACTATGGAAAGGGTGATATAATGGGGGCCGCGGATGCCTTAAAGGTTGGAATGATTGATAATATTGATTCCCTTGAAAACGTAATAAAAAGACAATCCCAAAAAACCAATTCAACAACAGGAGTGAAAACCATGGACACCTTATTGAAAAATGCAACCGCTGAAACCCTGAAGGCGGAAAACCCGGCCCTTTTTGATGCCGTAATTGCCCAGGGAAAAGCAAGTGCAAACCCGGATATTGAAGCGGCCAAAACGGAAGCTTTTACCGCCGGGGTGAAGGCCGAAAATCAGAGAATCCAGGATTGTGAATCCCTGGATGATGGCCAGAACACGGAATTGATCAGCAAAAACAAATTCAATTCTGAATGTTCAAAAGGGGATCTTGCCATCATGATCACAGAGAGCAACAAGGCAAAAACAGAGGCCGCCGGAAAGGCAATTGAAGATGATGCGGAAGATCTGGAAGGCCAATCCGCGGAAGCCGGCGGCGCCGGGGAACCCGGAAGCGAAAAAGCAGAGAAGGCCCAGGCAACTGCAAAGGGTATTGCCGCGGGGATGCCCGGACGCCATCACCAATAACCAAAACCAGGAATCAAACAAATTTTAAAACCTAAACCAAAATTCAACATAAACAGGAGTAAATAAAAATGACTGAACTGGGAACATACACGCATGATTTATTGATTTCCGGGGATAAGGGGCCAAAGACGGTTGATGTCTTGGTTTCTTCCGGTGATCTTTCCCGGGGTTCTGTTCTGGGAAGAATCAAACAGAGTACCCCCACAACTGGAACCGCTGATGGCGGGAATACTGGGGATGGAACGGTAACCGCGGTTACCGGCGGCCCGGACACCAAACCCGGAACCTATACCATTGAATGTAAGGTTGCGATCACCAATGGCGGAACCTTTGAATTAACGGATCCCAATGGCGCCTTTGTGGGAACCGTTGTCATTGATGCCGGCGCCGGCGGAACAGGGGTTTTCAAAAGCTCACAACTGAATTTTACGGTTACGGATGGATCAACTGATTTTGCGGTTGGTGACAAATTCACGGTTGCCGTTACTGATGGCGTTCCGGATACTGGAACCGCTGATGGCGGAAATACCGGTGATGGAACAGTAACCGAAGTTGAAGGCCGCCAGGATCTTAAAAAGGGAACCTATGAAGTTGAATGTACTGAAGCGGTTACCAATGGCGGAGTTTTCAAAGTAACCGATCCTGATGATGTTATCATCCAGACCGGGATCACAATCCCCACAACCGGGGGCGGAAATATCGTTTTTGAAAACGATCAGATTACCGCCAAAATAACGGATGGTTCAACGGATTTTGCCGCCGGTGATAAGTTTACCATTGCGGTAACCATTGGCGCCCGGGAAGTTGTCCTTCTGGATAAAACGGCAACGGATGGTTCATCCCGGCCCTATGCGGTTTTGGCGGATGATTCTGATGCCTCAAGCGCGGCCGTAAAAGCGGTTGCATACCTGGAAGGCCAGTTTAATATCAGGGCCCTAATCTTTGCATCCGGAACGGATGTTGAAGATGCCCGGGAAGAAATGCGGGATCTGGGGATGCTGATCAATCCTTCTGTGAATAATTAATTCCGGAATACCAGGGGCAAGCAATGACCGATTTTAATTATGACAATCTTTTCAGCGGGGATTTCCCGATTGTTACTGAGGAAGTAACCGTTGAATCAGGGCAGAACCTTGAACGGGGTTCTGTTCTGGGGATTGTCACGGCAACCGGAAAAGCCAAAATTGTTGATTCAACCGCAACGGATGGATCCCAGGATCCAAAATCTGTTTTGGCTGATGATGTTGATGCAACCGGGGGGGATGTGGTTTCCCTTCATTACCTTACCGGTGAGTTCAATCAAAATGAATTAACAGTTGGCGGAACGGATACGGTTGCCCAACATAAGGCGGCGATGCGGGCCCTGTCAATGTTTCAACAACCAACCAGAACCACAGAAGGAACAGGCGGATAATTTCAATTAATTCAAAAACCAAAACCGATAACATAAAAACAGGAGTTAAATAAAATGAGTTTACCACTTTTTGAAACCAGGACAATGATCGCGGCCCTGGAACAGAGGCTTCCCGCTCTTTCCTTTCTGCGGGATATGTTTTTCAGTAAGGAAATCAACGTTTCCACATCAAAAAACGTTGACATTGATATAATGAAGGGGAAGCGCCGGGTTGCCCCCTATGTCAACCCCCGGCATGAAGGAAAGCTTGTGGAAAGGATCGGATATAAGGCCTTTTCATATGTGCCCCCTTATGTGAAGCCAAAAATGGTTACAACCGCCCAGGATTTTTTGAATCGAAATCAGGGTGAAACCATTTATTCCGCCGGGGATGGCCCTATGCAAAGAGCAGAAAAACAACTTGGCAAAGATCTGGCCGAAATGGAAGATCAGATCATCCGGGTTGAAGAAGTACAATGTTCACAGTTATTGCAGACCGGGAAAGTAATTGTTCGCGGTGAAGGGGTTGATGATGAAATTGATTTTCAGCAATCTTCCGCCAATCTGCCGGTTCTTTCCGGAACCGATTTGTGGTCTAATGCGGCCGCGGAACCCCTGGAAAAACTGCGGGAATGGAAACGCCAGATGCTTCAACTTTGCGGGAAGCGCCCGGATGTTTGCATCATGGGATCTGATGCCATTGATGCCTTCCTGAAACAACAGAACGTTGAACAGGCCCTTGATACCAGACGGATAAACCTGGGCAACATCGATCCGATTGAGGAAGCCGCGGGGGTAACCCTTTATGGCAGAATCAAGGACGTTGGGATCAATATCTATACATATGATGAATGGTATGTTGATCCGGAATCCGGGGATGAAAACCCCATGATTGATCCTAAAAAGGTGATCTTGGCATCAACCCAGGCCCGCATGGCCATCAATTACGGCGCCATCCAGGATCTAAAAGCCGGCAATGCCGCGGTTCAGCGGTTCGCCAAATCATGGGAAAAAGAAGATCCTTCAGTTCGTTTTGTAATGGTTCAATCCGCGCCTTTGTGTTCACTTCATCAGCCTGATGGGGTTATTTGCGCCACGGTTTTGGCCTAATAATCCAAACTAAAATTAAACCGAATTAATTTTAAAAAAAAGGAGCAACAAACCATGACAATCTTCAAAGCAGTAAGGATGATCAGCCACAACGGTTCCAAATATCCGGTTGGTGCTACTATTGAACTGGATGATAAAGCAGACCGGGAAACCATCATTCATCTGAAAAGCAATAAGGCAATTGAATCCATTGAAATCCTGAAGGCCCAGGCCCCGGATTTGATGGCGGATTTTCAGCGGTTGAATGGGGTTGGTGAAAAGGTTGCCAAATCCCTGGTTGATGCCGGGATCGTTTCCCTGGAACAATTGGCTGAAATGACCGCGGAACAGATTGCCGAAATTAAAGGTATATCAAAAACCGTTGCCAGAAAAATTTTCAAATCGTTTGAAGAAATAGAGGATTAAGGGATTTCCCTTCCCTTTCCTCTTTTCCCTTTTCGGACAACCGGGCCAGGGGAAAACCCCCTTGGCCCAATTAAATTAAAAGGTTTTTTAAATGGCATTTCCAACCGGCTGGAACCGCAAATGCAAACTAACATTGAGGGCCGCCAGGGTTTCCGGCGGAACCCCTGGAAATGAGATTGCAAAATTGTGGTGGAATGGAACGGAAGCGGATTCCAACATTCCCCTGGAAATGGTTGATGCGGATGGCAGTTATCCGGCCCAGGATGGCGGGGGAGATATCCGGGTTACATTGGATGAAGCCGGGACGCAATTAACATACATTCACATAAGATCATTTGAAACAGACAACAACCCGGCCAATGCCCGGGCGGAAATTGCCGTTGATGTCGGAACCCTCAATACAAGTACGGATGTTGAAGTCTGGGTTTGGTATAATACCGCCGGATCAGAATCCCAACCGGCCGCGGATGCCTTGGGGGGTTATGAAGGGGTTTATTCAATCTGTTTTGCCGCATGCCCATTAGATGAAAACACCGGTGATTTCAATGATTGGTCAGAAAATGGTGCTGATGCAACGGCAAACGGCGGTTTGCCTGATCGGGTTGCCGGTGAGGTTACCAGATATGAACAGGATTGTGATGGGGCCGGGGATTACGGAAATTTTGCTTCCAATGGTTTAAGCACCGGCGCGGAAGATGTTGTTGTATTTTCTATTTGGGTTACTCCCAGGGCGGCTGATGCTTATTTACCGTTGTTTGGTTCTGTGAGTGATACCAATGATGGTGATTTCAGTTTTTATATTGATACTGAATTTGATGAAATCGGCGGGGGGGTTGTTGGTAATGATCCGGATTTTTCAGATTTTACCCAGGCCTTTACTATTGGGGATCAATACCATATTGCCATCAGATACCGGGCGGATACTGAACAGGCGGAATTTTATGTAAATGGTGATTCAAAAGGAACTGAAAATTTTGATTTAGCTTTTGGGTTAAGACTTCAGGAAGCTGTAAGGTTTGCCAGGGATAATTTTTCAGATTATTTCGATGGGGAAATTGATGAACTTTTGATCATCAATACCACCAAAGGGGATAATTGGATTAAAACATATTATCGACTTTGGAGTGATCCCGCCTATGATGCCAGTTCACACCCAGACGGATTTATAATTGTTGGAACCCCGGAAAGCACCGGCGGGGATGATGAAGAACTTGAACATGATATTTACCGCGGAGCAAGGCGGGGAATCCTTAGAGGAGTAGCGTAAAAATGGAAATCACACGGCAAAAAAATATTGCATCCCGGGTTTTAGTCCCAATGATAAATTCATCATCCCGGCCGGATTATTTGGCAACCGCGGTTACATCCCCGGTTTATACCGCCCAATCATGGCAGGACGGACAAACGGCCGCAACCCTAGCAACAACGGGGGTTTCTATAACCCATAAGGCCGGCGGATTGCATGAAGTAGTGCTTCCCCAGGCCTTTTTAAATCCTGATTCCGGAAGTGATGATTATGTTGCGCTGAAGATATCCGGCGGGAACTGTGATGAACAAACCATTTTGATCAAGCTTACCGGCTATGATGCAAAGGTAAAAATTGATTCCAACCTGAAATCAACGGATTCCAATGCAATAACTTCATCTTCCATTGCCGCCAATGCAATAGGCGCTTCCCAGATTGCTGATAATGCCATTGATGCCGGGGCCATTGCATCCGGCGCCATTACTTCCGCCAAATTTGCAACCGGCGCCATTAATGCCGCGGCAATTGCTGATAATGCTATTGATGCCGGCGCCATCGCGGCCAATGCCATCACATCCGCGAAGATTGCGGCCAATGCCATAGGAGCAACCCAGATTGCCGCGGATGCCATAACGGCCGCCAAAATAGCGGATAACGCGATCACATCCGATCAGATTGCCGCCGGGGCAATAACATCATCTGAAGCCCCAAATCTGGATGTAACCGTTTCTTCCAGGTTGGCCGCTTCCGCGGCCCCTGCCAACTTTGGGGATCTGGCAATTACCGCTTCAACCGGGAAGGTTACGGTTGGAACCAATGATGATAAAACCGGATATTCCGTTTCAACGGTAAATGATAAAACCGGGTATTCACTTTCCGCGGCCGGGATCCTTGCCATCTGGCATCAACTGTTAACTGGAATAACAACGGTTGGATCAATCGGCAAAAAGATCAAAGATTGGGTTCTGGGTTCTGATAATAAATCCCTGATTTCAACGGATGCACAGGATCTTTCCGGATCCCTGGATGTGAATACAAAAACCATTACCGCCGGCGCCATCACGGCAACGGAAGCCCCAAACCTGGATGTTGCGGTTTCAACCCGTTCTGATTTTAATGAAGCCAATGATCCGGTTGAAATCCGGGCAACCGGGGGAACCGCGGGGAAGAACGCGGAAGAATTGGTTGATGATGTTTGGGATGAATTACTTACCGGGGCAAGCCATAATATTAACACTTCCGCCGG